>JAAUYJ010062539.1_pt1 | contig 10703 bp, 9 predicted proteins | sample 7278031 | NCBI WGS metagenome assembly JAAUYJ01 (sample SAMN14350222, study PRJNA611818) | marine sediment metagenome | isolation source: surface marine sediment (1.8m) | place: French Polynesia: Moorea | collected 2018-08 | reverse complement strand
GCCTTCGTCCAGCATCTTGCGGAACATCTCAACGCCCGTACAGGTCGTCGTCTGGGTTTCCTTGATACCGATAATCTCGATCTCTTCACCCACCTTGATGATGCCGCGCTCGACACGACCGGTGACCACCGTACCGCGACCGGAGATAGAGAACACGTCTTCCACCGGCATCAGGAACGGCTGGTCAATCGCACGCTCCGGCTCAGGGATGTACGAGTCCAGGGTCTCTACCAGCGTCTTCACAGCCGTGGTACCCAGCTCGTTGTCATCCTTGCCTTCCAGCGCCATCAGCGCAGAACCGCAGATGATCGGGGTGTCATCACCCGGGAACTCGTAGGTGTCCAGCAGCTCACGCAGCTCCATCTCCACCAGTTCCTTCATCTCTTCGTATTCCTCAGAGTCCGCACCGCCGCAGTCTTCTGCCAGCAGGTCGGCCTTGTTCAGGAATACCACGATGTACGGTACGCCGACCTGGCGAGACAGCAGGATGTGCTCGCGGGTCTGCGGCATCGGGCCGTCAGTCGCACCACATACCAGGATCGCGCCGTCCATCTGCGCCGCACCGGTGATCATGTTCTTCACGTAGTCAGCGTGTCCCGGGCAGTCTACGTGTGCGTAGTGGCGAGAGTCTGACTCGTACTCAACGTGAGACGTCGCAATGGTGATGCCACGCTCTTTCTCTTCCGGTGCATTGTCGATACCGTCGAAGGCAACCGATTCACCACCCCAGACCTCCGCGCAGACGCGCGTCAGTGCCGCCGTCAGCGTGGTCTTGCCGTGGTCAACGTGACCGATGGTGCCCACATTGACGTGGGGCTTATTGCGTTCAAATTGCTCTTTAGACATTGTAAAAGCCTCTGAATGTTAGGCAGCTAGTCAGCTGTTCTTGGAAATAATTTCTTCAGCGATGTTGTTCGGCGCTTCCGCGTACTTCAGGAACTCCATCGTGTAGGTCGCACGACCCTGGGTGGCGCTACGCAGGTCGGTGGCGTAACCGAACATCTCAGCCAGCGGTACCTCAGCGGTAACCACCTTGCCAGACGGGTTCTCGTCCATTCCACCGATCATGCCGCGACGACGGTTAAGGTCGCCCACCACGTCACCCATGTTCTCTTCAGGCGTTACCACTTCTACCGACATGATCGGCTCGAGCAGTACCGCGCCGCCCTGCTTGGCCAGTTCCTTGGTCGCCAGCGAGCCGGCGATTTTGAACGCCATCTCGTTGGAGTCCACATCGTGGTAGGAACCGTCGTACAGGGTCGCCTTCAGGCCCAGCAGCGGGTAGCCGGCCAGAACGCCGTTCTGCATCTGCTCTTCGATACCCTTCTGGACTGCCGGGATGTATTCCTTGGGCACCACACCGCCAACGATCTCGTTGACGAACTCCAGGCCCTCGGCAGACTCGTCTTCGCCCGGCTCGAACTTGACCCAGACGTGGCCGTACTGGCCGCGACCACCGGACTGGCGAACAAACTTGCCTTCGATGTCCGAGGTGTTGCGAATCGCTTCGCGGTAGGCCACCTGCGGCTTGCCGATGTTGGCCTCGACGTTGAACTCGCGCTTCATGCGATCAACGAGAATGTCCAGGTGCAGTTCACCCATACCGGAGATGATGGTCTGGCCGGTTTCCTCGTCGGTCTTGACGCGGAACGAAGGGTCTTCCTGGGCGAGCTTGCCCAGCGCGATACCCATCTTTTCCTGGTCCGCCTTCGACTTCGGCTCTACCGCTACCGAGATCACCGGCTCCGGGAACTCCATGCGCTCGAGCACAATCGGCTTGTCAATATCGCAGGGGGTGTCACCGGTGGTGACATCCTTCAGGCCCACGGCCGCAGCGATGTCGCCCGCCAGTACTTCCTTGATTTCCTCGCGGCTGTTGGAGTGCATTTGCACCATACGGCCGACGCGCTCTTTCTTCATCTTCACGGAGTTGTAGACCGCGGTGCCGCCCTCCAGGGTACCGGAGTAAACGCGGAAGAAAGTCAGCGTGCCCACGAAGGGGTCGGTCGCGATCTTGAATGCCAGCGCGGAGAAAGGCGCGTTGTCGTCGGCCTGACGCTGCTCAACGGTTTCGCCGTCGTCCAGCGTACCTTCGATCGCCTTCACTTCCGTTGGGGCCGGCATGTACTCGATGACCGCGTCCAGCACAGCCTGCACGCCCTTGTTCTTGAACGCAGAACCGCCCAGAACCGGAACGATCTCGTTCGCAAGAGTGCGCAGCCGGATGCCTTCCTTGATCTCTTCGACAGTCAGCTCGCCTTCTTCGAGGTATTTCTCCATGAGTTCATCAGTGGCTTCCGCCGCTGCTTCCATCATGAACTCGCGCATCTCGGCGACTTCGTCTTCCATCTCCGCGGGAACGTCGGCGTACTCAAAGGTCATACCCTGGTCATCTTCGTTCCAGAGAATCGCCTTGTTGACCACCAGGTCAACGACACCCTTGAACTCGTCTTCAGCGCCGATGGTCATCTGCAGCGGCACAGCATTCGCGCCCAGGCGCTCCTTGAGCTGGTCGACAACCATCTTGAAGTCGGCACCGGCACGATCCATCTTGTTGACGAACACCATGCGGGGTACTTCGTACTTGTTGGCCTGGCGCCAGACCGTCTCGGTCTGGGGCTGGACACCGGAGGAACCGCACAGGACCACGATGGCACCGTCGAGCACCCGCAGGGAACGTTCTACTTCAATGGTGAAGTCCACGTGCCCGGGAGTGTCGATGATGTTGATGCGGTGCTGGTCGAACTGCTGCTGCATGCCCTGCCAGAAGCAGGTGGTTGCCGCAGACGTAATGGTAATACCGCGCTCCTGTTCCTGTTCCATCCAGTCCATGGTCGCGGCGCCATCGTGCACCTCGCCAATCTTGTGGGACAGGCCCGTGTAGAACAGAACGCGCTCGGTGGTCGTGGTCTTGCCAGCGTCCACGTGTGCGCAGATACCGATATTGCGATATCGGTCGATCGGAGTTTTACGTGCCACGTTAAAAATCCTGTCGTAAAAGGTTGTAGGAAAGGTTCCTTAGAACCGGTAGTGAGAGAACGCCTTGTTGGCTTCCGCCATGCGGTGTACGTCTTCACGCTTGCGAACGGCGTTACCCTTGCCCTGTGAGGCGTCGATAATCTCGCCGGCCAGGCGCTGGGTCATGGACTTCTCACCACGGGAGCGGGCGTATTCCACCAGCCAGCGCATGGACAGGGCCATACGGCGTGACGGGCGTACTTCAACCGGCACCTGGTAGGTCGCGCCACCAACACGGCGGGACTTTACTTCCACCATCGGGGCAATGTTCTCGAGGGCCTCGTCGAATGCTTCGAGGGGGTCCTTGGAGAGGCGATCTTCGACAATGTCCAGGGCGCCATAAACAATGCGCTCAGCCACGGACTTCTTGCCGCTGATCATTACGTGGTTCATGAACTTCGCCAGGGTAACGTTGCCGTACTTGGGATCCGGCAGTACTTCGCGCTTGGCGACTACGCGTCTTCTAGGCATTTTGCCTTCCTCTTCTCTTCAGGTTACCCGGACACTGACCTGCCACTGTTGCGAGAACGCATTGCGGGGGTGCAGGGATCCGGCCTTACTTGGGGCTATGCCCCATTCATTGTCTGCTAAAAAGCTGTTGCCCTTCCCGTTATAAAAAACGAGAGGGGCAGCGTCCACTTACTTGGGACGCTTGGCACCGTACTTGGAGCGACCTTGCTTACGGTCAGAAACTCCAGAGGTGTCGAGGCTGCCACGCACGGTGTGGTAACGCACACCGGGCAGGTCCTTTACACGACCGCCGCGAATCAGCACCACGCTGTGCTCCTGCAGGTTGTGGCCTTCACCACCGATGTACGAGGACACCTCGTAACCGTTGGTCAGGCGCACACGGCAGACCTTGCGCAGTGCGGAGTTCGGCTTCTTCGGCGTCGTGGTGTAGACGCGGGTGCACACACCGCGACGCTGCGGACAGCTCTGCAGTGCGGGCACGTCGCTTTTAGCAACCTTGCGCTTTCTAGGCTTACGAACCAACTGGTTGATCGTTGCCATTAAAAAGAAACTCCGTTAGTAAAATTCGGGACGCGAGACGTCCCCCCTATTCAAGGGAGGCGGCATTCTATAGATGAGTCCCGGTAGAGTCAATGCCTGTCAGGCCCCGAATTTCGGGCCCTGACAGGGGGTTGGGATGAACTGCGGCGCGCTCAGCGCACGATATGCCACTGCGTCTGGCGGCCGGCCAGGTAGATCACCCGTTCGCCGTCGAACAGGGCGTCCTGTTCGAGCTTGATTTGCACGAACTGGCCATCCCATTCGGAGACCTGGGCCTTGATATTGCCCTCGATGGCGTAGACCGTATTGGGGTACAGGGGCCAGTCACCGCGAATCGGGGTATCACCCTGGTTGTCCCACATGCCGATGGTGGGGCCGGGCGCATGGCCAAAAACGCCCAGTGGGTGGGTATAGGTGCTGGCGATCAGGCCTCGGCGCTTGGCGGCCTTAAGGCTACGCGCCAGGATATCGTTGCCAGTGCGGCCGGTCTTGAAGGCATCGGTGAGGCCGTCCTGCCACTGGTTGCCCTTCGCAAGCGCCGTCACCAGCCCTTTCGGCACCCCTTCTTCTCCCAGCCGCGGAACGTACGCCATTTCCTGGGTGTCGGTGCACATCTTCAGGTAGCAGATACCCACATCGGTGTGCAGCACATCGCCGGGCATCACCACCCCCTGGCCACCGCAGAAGGGTGAGTCCTCATCGCAGTCGTCTCCCCGCCGCTGCAGGTTGACGTCCGGGTGGAACCAGATTGGCAGCTGCAGTTCCAGGAACCGTTCGTGGATATACCAGGCGATATCTTCGGTGGTAGTGGCGCCGGGCGTAATCACCCGGGTGGAAAACGCCTCGCTGATCACCTCGCGAGCCAGGCCCACGATGTGTGGATACAGGGCCAGCTCACCCTCAGTGCGGGTTTCCAGCCAGCGCACCACCAGTTCCTCCGCCGGCGACACTCGCTCGTGCAGGTTCTCGGGAAGCGCCGCCATCAATCGCTCATAGAGCCCGTGGGTCAGGCCGTCCGCTACCGGCCAGTCCGTGGACACATTGATACCGATACGCTGGGGGTTCTTCTCGGCCACCAGTTCGCCGAGGGCAGTCCACTGCTCGTCGAGGTTGCCGCCTGACCAACCGGTTTCGTAGGGCCCGCCCAGCGGGTAGCGATTGATCGACAGCTTTTCGAAGCCATCCGGGCCACGGAAGAACATCAGCATGGTGGTGCGGCGAGCCGCGAAACTTGGCTGCGGCACCAGTGAAAAGTAGGCCGGGTCTTCGGCATATTCACGGGCAATCACCAGCCACATATCGAGGTTGGCTTCATCCATGAGAGCTGGCAACAAATTGTCCAGCCGGTACTCCAGGATGCGGTTTTCTACCGCCGGGCGCTCACTCCAGGGCAGTACAGCATGCGTATTATCGACCACCCTGCCCTGCTCGAACTCGGCGGCAACAGCGACGGGAGACATCCCGGTGATTAGCATGGCGGCGGCCAGAATAGCCTGGAATACCTTATTCATACGTCTTTCCTTATTTGTAAATCCGGGACCGCCTGGCACCTAAAGCGCCTTGGGGTCGATGCCGCCGAGTTTGCAAACGATCGCCCACTCTGCGGCCGTCACCGGTTGCACCGACAACCTGGCGTTGTTTACCAGCACCATGTCCGCAAGCCGCGGCTCGAGCTTGCAGACGTCCAGCGTGACCGGGGTCGACAGGCCAGCCAGCGCCTTGATATCCACGCATTCCCAGCGCGGGTCATCTGTAGTGCTGTCCGGGTGCGCGGTGGCAATCACTTCGACTACACCGACAATCGCCTTCTCTTTCTGCGAATGGTAGAAGAAGCCACGGTCGCCTACTGCCATAGCGCGCATGAAGTTCCGGGCCTGGTAGTTTCTCACCCCGTCCCATTCTTCGCCCTGTTCGCCGCGGTCCAGCTGCTGCTGCCAGCTCCAGGTGGAAGGCTCGGATTTGAACAACCAGTACTGCATGGCAATGTCCTGTGCGTGCGGGCGCAACGGTCGCAGGCTATAGAGCAGCCCGCCGGTGGTCAAGCCACCCGGGTGCTTGCCACCTCCTGCAGAGGCCAATTACGATTGCCCGTCTATCTCCTTGAGACCATACCTATGAAACCCGTTGTCTTCGTGGCGAGCATGGCCCGCTCAGGCTCTATGTGGACCTATAACGTCAGCAGGGAGCTCCTCGCAGCCAGCGGGATGACGGTACTGCCGGAGAAAATCCCGCAGGACGCCAACACGATCCTGGAGCAACTCAGCGATCCGGACCCTGGGCCCGGGGCGATCTATTGCTTCAAGACTCACAAACACATCGCCCCGATACAGCCTTTCATGCGCATCATCTCGCCCTACAGAGATATCCGCGATGCCATAGTGTCCCTTATGAAATTCATGAAGTGCAGTTTTGAACAAGCCCTGGCACACGCCCAGGGTCAAATGGACACTGCGGACTACTACATGGCGCAAGATCCGGCGCTGGTCTTGCCGCTCAAATACGAGGTCATCATCAACGAACCGGCCGATACCATAGCCCGGATCAACAGCTTTCTGGACTTGAACGTTGATGCTCAAACCCAGGCTGCCATCGCGGCAAAGTTCTCCATGTCCGAAGTCAAATCCAGACTCAACGAACTGCAGCAGCTATCGACAGACCAGGGGGATCAGCTGGATTCAGGCGCTCATGCGGCCGACTACGAAACCATCAGCAATGTCGACGGCAGCCGGAGAATTTTCGACCGCAATAGCGGGTTCCAGTCCAACCACATTACCACTGGCCAGGATGGAAGCTGGCGCAGTGAGCTTTCAGAGCAACAGCAGGATGTCATGATGAAGGCAGTGGCAACCTGGTTGGAGAAGCATGAGTTTCCTCTCTAGGCGGTAAAACCGTGGCTCGTTACGAGTTTGTGACTGACGACAACGGTATCTCGCTGTTCCGAAAGCACGACATGGGCGCGCCGAATGGCTGTTTCCGGGCTGAGGCCGAGTGCCTGACGGCGCTCGCCGCTACCGGCACAGTGCGCACACCCTCCGTCATCAATGTGAGTGACCGTGAGCTACTGACCGAGCGTATCGAATGCGGACAGGCCACAAGCGAGGGCTGGCGGCAACTGGGGGCGGAAATGGGAGCGCTGCACGCCATCCCGCAGCCCTGCTTCGGGTTCTCAACCGACAACTTCTGCGGCGCCACACCCCAGCCCAATCCCCAACTTGATGACGGCTACGCCTTTTTCGCCGAGCATCGTCTCGGTTACCAGGGGCGGTTGGCGCTCGATGCCGGGCTGCTGGACACCGAACACCTGGAAGGCCTTGCAAGGCTCGGCAGGCGCCTGCCTGAGCTGGTACCCGAGCAGGGGCCCGCACTGCTGCACGGCGACCTCTGGAATGGCAATGTGCTGTTTGATAGCGCTGGCCGGCCGGTAGTGATCGACCCGGCCTGTTACTGGGGTTGGCCGGAGGCAGATATCGCCATGTGCGCCCTGTTCGGTGGGTTTCCCGAGACATTTTTCCAGGCCTGGGAGGAAAGCTGGGGCCCGGAACCCGGCTGGCGCGACCGCCTGCCGCTCTACCAGCTATACCACATGCTCAACCACCTGAACCTGTTTGGCGGCGGCTACCGCGCCCAGGCGTTGGCGATACTTTCCCGCTTTAGTTAGATCGAAGGCAGGCTAACGTCCGTACCAGCTGCCAGAGCGGGGCCGACGGGCAGAGGACAGTACTTGGAAACTACGCAACAGCTGATCATCGGCGGTGGCCTGGCGGGACTGCACACCGCACTCAGGCTTGAGGAAGCAGGGAAGCCGTACCTGCTACTGGAAGGCCGGCCCCGGCTGGGCGGGCGGATAGCGACCGCCGACGCCGACCTCACCCTGGACATGGGGCCCACCTGGTTCGGGCCTCATCAGCAGCGGATGCAGGCATTGCTCGCCGAGCTGGGCCTGTCCTGGTTCGAGCAATACACCCGGGGTGATGTGTTGTACGAAACTGCTCCGGGCCAGGCGCCCACGCGGCACCCCGGCGCCGGGCAGGCCACTTCGTTTCGGCTAACGGGTGGCCTTACCAGCCTGGTGCAGGCGCTGCACGGCGGGCTACCCCGGAAGGCACTGCGCCTGGATCACGAGGTCACACTGATCGAACGCGGCGACGACCAGTGGCGGGTTCGAGCTATCCATGACGGACAGGACACCCACTTTACAGCGCAGCATCTGATCGCCGCGCTCCCCCCGCGGCAGCTGCTGAAGGCCATGGGCAGGGCCAGCTGGGCGTCTGACGCACTGCGCAATGAGTTGGCGGCGCAGCAGACCTGGATGTCAGCCCAGGCGAAGTTTGTCGCGGTATATGAGCGGGCATTCTGGCGCGAAGCGGGACTCGCCGGCGACGCATTCAGTCGCGTAGGGCCGATGGTGGAGATACACGACGCCAGCGATGAATCCGCCAGCAAACCCGCACTGTTCGGCTTTATAGGTGTGCCGGCGAATACACGTCGCTCGATCAAGGCCGGAGAGCTGGAAGCCGCCTGCATTGCCCAGCTCGCTCGCCTGTTTGGCGATCAGGCGCGACAGCCACAGCTGGCCGCACTCACTGACTGGGCCGCCGAACCACTGACCGCAACGTCGCGGGACCTCGAGGAAATGTCTGCCCACGCGCACTTTAGCGCGGACCCGCTGCAGCAGGAGCTAGCTCAATTGGGCCTATACCTGGCGGGCAGCGAATTCGCCGTCGGTGAGCCAGGCTACCTTGAAGGTGCCCTGGAAGCCTCCGCGCAGGTTCTGGAATCCCTTTTCGCTAACGCCGCGTGACAGCCTCCTGAAAAAGTGGGAAAAGAACTTTTTCTGACAGGGCTCAGAGGATCTCGCGCTCTGCTTCAGTGATCATTTCCCTGTGCACGGACTGGTAGTGACGTCCGGAAATTTTTGCAGTGGCGACAATCTTGTCGAACAGCGCCCGGGCCGCCGCGGCCTGGCCACGGGACTTAAGGAGCTTCGCCAGGTAGTAGGTGGCCTCCGGGCCAGGGAAGTATCCGTCCAGGGTTTCGTATTCGTGCAGGGCGGCGTCTTCATCGCCCGACAATTCGCAGGCCCGCGCGTACAGCAAATGCGCATCGGCGTTCTTGAAGTCCGGGTTGTGCTCAATCAACCGGTCGAGGGTAGCGCGGGCGCCGGCGTAATCACCCATCCGGAACTCAGCGTTGGCCAGGCCCTGCAGTAGCTGGTGGTCGTTCTCGTGAGGGCCGCGCAGGCTCTGTCGGTAGATCTCTGCCGCCTCGCTGTCGAGGCCCTGCTCCGAGAGTTCCTCGGCCAGCCGAATGGCGTTGTCGGCCGTGCTGGCAGTTTCAAAATCCTGCAACGCATCGTCCATGCGTTTACCGGGCTGGATCACCGACTCCATCTTTCGCGCCATGCGCCGGGTCGAGCGGCTGTTTCGAAGGTCCGGGAGTACTTCCAGGAAGAAGTAGGCCAGGGAACCTGCGAAGGGCAGCATTAACACGATCCAGATCCACTTGGTATCACGGCCGGTGCGCACCACGTGGATGACGAAGATCACCTGGAGTAAGACGGACACAATAAATAGCGGCATAACGCACAGGCTCCCTGCTCATATCTTTCCGCGCAATATTTCTGCAATCCCCTGCAGTGCGCTCCTTGCACTACCCGATTTTTTATACCCGGGAGCCGGCTGCTGTCCAGCTCTCGGGTCCCATTCCTAAAAAAAAAGGGCCCACCTTCGCGGGTGAGCCCTTCTCATTCTGTGCCCGGCGAACCGGGATGCAGGCTTTAGGAGTCGGCCTGCAGAGCCTCGGTCAGAGCGGCTTCGATTTCCTGCATGCTGACACTGCCTTCCGGTGATTCCACGTCGCGCTGCTTGCGACGCTCCTCGTGGTAGGCAAGGCCGGTACCGGCGGGAATCAGGCGACCCACCACCACGTTCTCCTTGAGACCGCGGAGGTTGTCGCGCTTCCCGGTCACCGCAGCTTCGGTCAGTACGCGGGTGGTCTCCTGGAAGGAGGCCGCGGAGATGAAGCTCTCGGTAGCCAGTGAGGCCTTGGTGATACCCAGCAGTTCGCGCTCGCCCTGGGCGGGAACCAGGTCCTCGGCCTGCAGGCGCTCGTTCTCCTCGAGGAAGGTGGTGTATTCCACCTGCTCGCCCTTGATCAGGGTGGAGTCGCCGGAGCCCGTGATGGTCACCTTGCGCAGCATCTGGCGAACGATCACCTCGATGTGCTTGTCGTTGATCTTCACACCCTGCAGGCGGTACACGTCCTGGATCTCGTTGACGATGTACTTGGCCAGCTCCTCGATGCCCTTAAGGCGCAGGATATCGTGGGGGCTGGGCGGGCCTTCGGAGACAACTTCGCCCTTCTCGACGGTTTCGCCCTCGAACACCGACAGGTTGCGCCACTTCGGAATCAGCGACTCGTAGTGAGTGCTGCCATCCGGCAGTGCCGAGCCGTCGGTTGGGGTAATGACCAGGCGACGCTTGCCCTTGGTTTCCTTGCCGAAGCTGACGGTACCGGAGATCTCCGCGAGGATCGCGGGCTCTTTCGGCTTACGGGCTTCGAACAGGTCGGCAACCCGCGGCAGACCACCGGTGATGTCCCGGGTTTTGCTGGATTCCTGGGGAATCCGCGCAACCACGTCACCAACGCCCACCTCGGAACCGTCCTGCAGACTG
>JAAUYJ010026429.1_pt1 | contig 10709 bp, 11 predicted proteins | sample 7278031 | NCBI WGS metagenome assembly JAAUYJ01 (sample SAMN14350222, study PRJNA611818) | marine sediment metagenome | isolation source: surface marine sediment (1.8m) | place: French Polynesia: Moorea | collected 2018-08 | reverse complement strand
TTTTTCATGAAATCTAGCTATCTTACTTTGAAGTTTTAGCCAATTAGACGAGCCTTTAATTTTATTTTTAAGTCGTCGCTGAAGTGTTTTCAACTTTCGCGAAGGGGGCTTTGATTCTAAGTTGTTAGTTGAGGTACATTGACCTAGGTCTATTGAAGCCCCCTTCCGCAGCTTGCTTCTTAAAAACTTAGGACTCTTAATTAGTTCTTTATTACTGGTAGCAATAAAATTGGAGATTCCTGCGTCAATTCCTAATGATTTTTTTCCTGGTATGGCATCTGAGACTATTTCTTCTGATTGAAACACAATCATTAAGTAATAACCACTCGCACTCCTCACAATTTGAAATTGTTTAGGAGTAAAGCCAACAGGATAAGGTCTAGATTGTCTAATTTTTATCCAACCAATTGAAGGTAGTTTTACTTTTCTCTGGGCTAAACAATTCTTAAGCAGTTGGGGAAACACAAAACTTCTAAAACGATTCTTGCTGCGAAAGCGAGGAAACCTTCTCTCTGGTATTTTAAGAAAATCAGAATAAGCCTTATCAAGCCTCTTCAAAACTTGTTGTAATACCTGAGCATTTACCAGTTTTAAATGAGGAAATTTCTTTTTAGCTAATGAAATGTAACGCACCACCATCCCAATAATATTTCGGTGGTCAAGGTACAGCATTAGATGTTGGTGGCTCATAAGGTTTAATATGCTTCAATTTGTCGGCATTTTGGCGAGCAACATCAAGCTCATAACACTTTTGCAGGTTGAGCCAAAACTCAGCCGTTGTACCAAAGAAAATACTCAGTCTCATCGCTGTATCTGCTGTAATACTACGCTGCTCATTGATAATCTGATAGATTCGGTTCTTCGGCACGTCTAACTTTTCTGCTAAGGTAGCAGCATTCATACCAATCTCCTCCAACTCATCGGCTAAGATTTCGCCAGGGTGTATCGGGTCTCCAAATTTCTTTTCCATATCTAGAACTCAACCATGATAATCGACTATTTCCACATCATAGGGTGCATCATCCCATCGAAAACAAATGTACACTTAAAGCTTTTAATCATGATATATGATAACAAAAGTTATGTGTGACGTAAAGCATAACTATATCGACAAACTCTCAACCTGACAAATGCGATCTCTTTTATGGCGATCGCCATACCCCAGAATAGCGCGATCGCCACAACCTTCCAAGTCATGTATAGAGATAAAATAATGGCATTGGGAGGAAATAGCCATGATCGGTACAAATATTCATCTTAGCCAGGAAGCTCAACAGATTTTGATTCAAGCTGCTGCTGTTAAACGTATGTCTGTAGAGGATCTGGCTTCAGAACTTCTCAATGAAGTTATTCACGATAAGCTTAGTTCTATTATTAAAGATACAGAACCTAAGCTAAAACGCAAGCCAGCTTTGGCTGGTACAGAGCCTTTCATTTTCTATGGAACGCCTGAAGAGTCAGGACTACCTGCTGATGAATGGGACATGGAGAAAGAATGATTATTCTTGATACCCATATCTGGATTTGGTGGAATCAGAACTCTCCTAAACTTACAAATTTTCAGAAAGAAGTTATTGACAACTCTCGCACTGGTGGAATAGGAATATCAACTATCAGTCTCCTTGAAATTTCAAGATTAGTTAATCGAGGTCGTTTAGTTCTTCCCAAACCCTTAAAAGAGTGGTTTTCTATTGCCCTAGCTGAAGAAGGAATTATATTAATTCCTATTAGTTCTGGGGTCGCTATTGAATCTTACTCCTTACCAGGGGAATTTCATAAAGATCCTGCCGATAGGATTATCGTTGCTACTGCAAGGACTTATGATTGTCCTTTAATGACCAATGACAGCAATATTCTTAGTTATCCTCATCTGAAGTTGATTACCATTACAAATCCTTAATGCGATCGCCATCTCTATAAAATGCTCAAACACTTTAATGCGCTATTACCCAAAAATAAAATGGGATGGGTTTGGGATGATGAGGTGTGATCGCTGTTCCAGATGGAGAAGTGCGATCTGCAAAGCAGCCACTTCCTGACCACGAGGAACGAGTGAACCTCTCTCCGCGCCTCGGCTGCGCGGAGATATCGCTTAATTTGGGCAGGCGATCACGCATTCACGATTTCTTCTCAAAAGGATTGAGTAATTGCAATGTTTCAATCCATTGAAAATCCTCGACATTCCGAGTAACTAAAACTAAATCATGTGTTAATGCAGTTCCTGCAATAATCGCATCTCCTAACGTCATCCGTCGCCTTTGGCGCAGTATTACAGCTTGCTCCAAAACAGGCTGGGAAATAGGCAGAACTAAAGATACGACAAAAAATTCTTCTAGAAGCTGACGCTCTAATTCTGTAAGACGATGATAGCCTAATGTCTCAACATAACTTAGTGCTGAAACTGCTGGCTCATGTTTGGCAATAAATTCTCGCAACCAACCATATTCAGGTTGAGCCGCGTAAATGATAATATTGCTATCCAACAGCATCATTCAGTTCGCCCAGGAAGTTGGCGATCTTGTCTGACTTCACGTTGCCAGACGAGAGGCTCGATTCCTGAAAATGCCCTTGCCTGAGCTAACTTGTCTAAAATTGCTGCCATTTGTTGCCCCCTTGCTTTGGTTTTGAGAGGGGTTTCTTCTTCCAAAATTGTTACTAAAACTTGTACCGAAGAATTACTCTGCAAACAATGATTAACTTCTTCTTGCCATTCTAGCCAATTGCCTTTTAAAACTGCCCGAAAAGTACGCATCATAAACTATAGTTCCAAATTTTGATACTTAAATAAACTTGAATCTGACTATTCACAGCGAATTGCCTTCAAACTTTATTAGCTTTATTATACTACGAAGTTGCGATCGCCTAGCTTATTGGTCAGATGGAGTTGGACATCAGAATAATGCGATCTTTCCGAAGGAATGTACAATCTCGCTCCGCGAGGTACTGCGTGAGAGGTTCACTCGTTCCTCGTGATCGCCGAGCTTGTAGGGTGCGAAGCGCGACAGCGTAAGGCAGAAAAGCAAATTGATAAAATTCAAAATGCGATCGCCATCTCTATAAAATGCTCAAACACTATAATGCGCTATTCCCCAAAAATAAAATGGGATAGGTTTGGGATGATGAGGTGCGATCGCTTTTTAAGATGGATAATTGCGATCGCAGCTAAATTGCAGGTAATCGTTATATATCTTCATTAATTTGATGCCTAAAATAATTTAAGATTTGCTTTCAATGCAACTTTATAATTAACATTTACTAAACGCGATCTTTAAACTACTTAAAAACATCATCGCCTTATTCTGATTTCCAAAACCAATGTTAACTGAACTCGATCCCAAAATTCAGAATCGTCTTGGAATTTCTATTAGTAAAATTGCTTCATTTTGTCAGAAATGGAATATTGCTGAAATTGCTTTATTTGGCTCAATCTTAAGAGAAGACTTCAACCCAGATAGCGACTCCATTTCTATAACTCAAGTGTGATAATCGACTATTTCCACGTCATAGGGTGCATCATCCCACTGGAAACAAATGCGCCATTGGTCATTGATTCTGATGCTATATTGTCCTTGTCTATCTCCAACGAGTATTTTAAAGCGATTGCCACGTATCTGGCTTAAATCCTCAAGAGCCTTAGCTGCATCCAGTAGCCTCAACTTTTTTTCTGCCTGTCTGGCAAACCCTGAAAACTTCTTCACAAATTCCTTGTTATAGAGTTTTTCAGTTTGTTTCCACTTAAAGCTTTTAATCATGATAATGATAACAAAAGTTCTGTGTTACGTAAAGCATAACTATATCGACAAACTCCCAACCCGACAAGTGCGCTCGCCGTTCTTGTAGGGTGCGAAGCGCGACAGCGTAACGCACAAAACTACTTGTCTAACCAGATAAATAGGCAAATACATCTGAGTTATTCTTTGGCACATCACAAAGCATCTAACAGCTTGTTTTGACCTAGGCATTATATTTATCTCTAGAATCCTAAATCGAGCGAATTTTTAAGTGCGATCGCCTATCTAAAACTAGAAAGAATAGTTAACACTAAAATGTAAGCCATCATCTTGAACATTATCTCCGCGATCATCTAGATCAATTAATGGTGGTGCATAATCAAGACGTAAGTTCAATCCTTCTACTGGTTGCCATAATAAACCCAATCCTAAAGCAGCAACAAAATTATCGTCAGGGACTTGGTTCGGATTATTTTCTACATTCCATACTGCACCCATATTAAAGAATGGTGCGATTACAAAGACTGGTTGCTCTGCATCATTTTTGGCTATGGTAATTCTATCCTCAATGGAAAAACGGAAACCGTTATCTCCAGAACGGACATTTTGTCTATAACCCCTTACTGATTGACCACCACCAATAGCAAATTGTTCTGAAGGTAATAAACTATGGGGAGTTAACTGTAAATCTGCTTGAATAATTAAAAAGTTATTGTTGTTAAGAACTTGTACTCTTTGAATCTGTGCTAACCAACTGAAAAATTGACCATCTGGAGGATAGTCACCATTTTCATCAGGAACATCATTGTCTGTAGCATCAAATATATCTACTCCGATACGGAATAGAGAACGAAAACCCCAAGCACCAGAAGTATCTCTAAGAGTATATTCTTGTCCTAAGTTAAACACGCTAGTCCGACTAATTCCATCTTCATCAGGTCCAATACCAAAGGGAAAGCCTCCTTGAAAAGTGAAAGTTTGACCATCTCGATAGGAAAAACCAATAGATAAAGCTAATTCTTCCCTAGGGTTTAAGATTAGAGGTTGACGATAAGTGATACTGTAGGTTTCTGATTCTCCCCTGATATCTAAACTCTCGAAGTCCCCTTCTACCACTTCATTGCGGTCGATACTAACCCCTAATTCTAATGTCCCATTCATACTATTTAGGGGTGCTTGATAATTAAAGCCTAAGTTGTAAGTGCCATCAAAAGCTTCAATTCTAGGATTATAAGCGATCGCCAATGTATCGCCAATTCCCGTTAGGTTACGATACCCCAGATTAAAATTAAGTTTTTCACTTCCCACACTAGGGGGAGAGTAATTGTCAATGCCAAAACTACCAAAGAAAGATTTAGCTGCTGTTACATTGACAATTAATTCTGAGGTGTTGGTTTCTTCATTGGGTTTGAGAGTCGCTTCAATATTTTCTACTAAAGGATCGACTTTTAACAAACGTAAACTATCTTCAATATCTCTGGTATTAAAGGGATTAGCAGCAGGAGTAATGCGATCGCGCACATATTTTCTGAGTCTGTTTGTTCCTTGTACAATTACATCAACTTGACCTTCATCAATTAGGATATCTTGTGAACTGTAAAGAATGGCACGAGAATTAATATATCCATCATCAATATAGAATTTAGTAATAGTTTCGGCAATTGTTCCTCTCTTAGCAATAAAATTATCTCGCTCCCTGGATTTAAGAATAATTACTTTTTCTGCTTGGGGACAAGTTGCTAAAATTTCCGCCCTATTTTCTAATTCTAAATTAGTTAATGATTCTGTTTCTATGATGAATTCTGGGAAAATTTCTTGAAGATTTTTAGAGTCCAGAATAGTACTACAAAAAATCTTGATCTCTGCTAAATTAAGATTCTGCTCTGCCTCAATATTTTCCTCGTCTGCATCCAGAGAACTATTAGCATCAACCTTATCAATAATCATTCCATTTAAACAAGAAGTAGCAAATAAAATTAATCCAGCAGATTTACCAAATCTGAAGCAAAGATTACTGTTAAACATAATAATTTCCTAACTTTTAATTAATGTTGCAGTTGAGTAAAACAACGGCGTTGCCAAGCGTAATGTAAAATATTAATTCCTAGTTCCTGACCAGAACGAATTTGCTCTCTAGATAAAGATAAATTCTCATCCAAACCCCATAAACTAGCCAAGTTACCATAAACCATAATGACACCGCGATCGCCTACTATTTGTAATGGTTGATTATGAAAACTCTGGGGTAAAGCTGCAAATAAAAATGGTTGTCTTCTTAGATAATTTGTTTTTGATAATGGCTTGAGATCGTACCCTAATTTCTTAGTAAGTGCTAAAGCTGACTGATTAAAATTATTAGCATCTATCAGTCCATCAATTAATAACACACCACCAGTTGCTAAATATTGTTGCAAAACCGCTATTTCTCTAGGGTCTTCTATAGTGGAATTTTGACCAGTCAAATATAGCAGGTCGTATTCTTGAAGTTTCGGGTCGCTAACAGCTACCAATTCAACTGATTGACATCCTTGCAATTGAGGATATAAACCAGTAGTCGCTTTGAGTAAATAATCTAAATTGGCAAAGTTCTCACCATAAGCGCGATCGCTATGACGCAATTGTGCTATCTTGATGGTTTGCTGGGGTCTAATAGTTGCTAGTTGACGATAACGAAAGTCGAGATTGTTATAGCCAGGGCGCAAAATATCTTGAGCCAGAGTAATCTTAATATCTTTATTAGCAGGAAATACAATACGACAAATTTCTATTTCCAAATTATTAGGAGGTCTAACCTTGATATCAAGACGAAACTTCTCTTGTAACATTTCTTCAGTAGAAGAAACCTCCAAGTCTTTTGGATCACGATAATCCACAATTACATAGACGGTAAAAGAATCCTTTTGAGGGCGTTTGTTGATATGGAGATTTTGCGGTTGAGGAACAATAATCGGATTTCCCTGAAGATCAATAGCGATACCTGGTTGAACTTGAATTCCACGACCATCTTTATATACTTCTGGGACTGGACTATTAGGAGTAATTAATTTCACCCCCAAACCACAAACAATTCCTGGTTTATGCAATGCTTGGTAATGAAGGTTTTGCCTTTGCCGATGATATTCTTGTACCTTGAGCCATCTTTCAGCGTTAATCAACAAACCATCAACAGCGTTGAGTCTTTCAAAAGGATTAATTGCAGGAGTAGGAAGGTGAGACATAATTGGGGAATGGGGAATGGGGACTGGGGGATTGGGGGATTAGGGGATTGGGGGAGGGTCAGGGGTCTTACAAGGGTAGACTTTTTACATTTAAGCCTGAAATCAAGACTCCAAAGACAAGGAGGACAAGGAGACAAGGGAGCAAAAGCTGATTATTTCGTTCAAATGATAGTAGACACTCAAGGATTTGTTAAAAACCTACCCTTGTGAGGGGTCAGGGGTCAGGGGTATTTATTTTTCCTCATGCTTCTTACTGAATAGTGAATAGTGAATAGTGAATAGTGATAACTAACAACTAACAACTAACAACTAACTACTAACTACTAACTACTAACTACTAACTACTCCCTACTTTCTAGATAGAGGTCGTAAGTACACCAAGTAGGCTTTTCTATGTCGATAATTTTCCTAATTAGAATTTCGTCTAAAGGCTGGTGGGAACTAGAACGCAGACGCACGGTAAAGTGATAAGGGCGACCACCACCTAGCATCGTATCTTCGCCTAAATTAGCTTGTCCTAAAACAAATCCCTCACCTATGGCTTCTTCGATGCAAATATGTTTTTCTCTTTCAGGTAAATTTTCATCTAGAGGTAAACCAGTGTAGAGATGGAGGTAAAATCTTAACCCTTTTTTTGTTCCTCGCCAACGATAGATTGAGACGGCGTTGCGAATTAGATAACGTTGTCGCTCTAGGGGAATAGTACTTAGTAGTTCCCAACCCACCCAATGAGCCAGAAAAGGTAATAAGGACTCAGGAGCAGTTAAAGGGTCTAGATAAGCCCACATCACTTCAAAAGCGTTAACTGTTGGTTCAAATGCTTGCTCAAAGATTTTCAGTAGGCGACCTATGAAATCAACTTCACGGTAAATAGCTGGTAGAAAGTCTAAATAAAGACTATGAGGACGCAGACATAGCTTAAAACTTAATTTTTGTAATTCTCTAGTTGTTTGACTAGGACGCTGTAAGTAAATGTTAACCGTGGCTTGATAATTCAGCTTAATTGCATCTAGGGGTTGATTTTCCAGCCAGTCTTCGGGAATATCAAAATAAATTCCCACCAGCATAGTTTCTTTAAAACGAAGTTCTCTTCCTTCCAAATTCCAGTGACACCAGTCCCCAGGAAAATCTCCCCTAACTTCTAGTTCAATTTCTAAATTTTCTTCTATAGGATTATGGAGATGTAGGGTCATTTGACTCCTTTCTCCTGGAGAAACCATTAAAATTTCATCACTGGATGTTTCCCTATCCAGAACATCAGTGATAGGAATAGTATCTGGCTGTAGTCGTAATTGCAGAATAGAAGTCATAGTAATAGGTCAGAGGGAATGGGGGATTGGGGAATGGGGAATGGGGGATTGGGGGATTGGGGAATGGGGGATTGGGGGATAACTGATAACTGATAACTGATAACTGATTACTGATTACTTATGAGTCCCTCATCCCTTATTTCTCACTCTGTTAAAAAATGAATTGTGTGACCAGGGTTAGGATAATCACTCCAAGAACAAATTAAGCCGTAATCACCAGGAGCTATTACCTGTCTTGGTTCTTCTGGATAACGGATCCACACATCATTTTGCTTATAGAAGGAATTAAGTATAACTTCCCCGATATATCGTACTCCTGAAACTTTCTGAAATAGGGCAATAATGTCAGAAATATATACAGGTCTGCCAAATTTCCAGCCTTCGCCTTCTATTCCTCCTGTTAAGGGGTTCAGAAATTTATAGAGAGCAATTTTTAACTGTTGACGAATCATATCTTCAGCTTGATCGTTTTGATACATAGGTTCTAAACCAATACTGGCACTGACTGCGACACCAACATAATTGGGTTCTTGAAGTTGAATGCGAACCCCTAATAACTTTCTTTCATTGAGATATTTAAGGGTTTGTTCTCTCAGAGAGGGAGTTAACATCAAAGCGGATGGGCTTAATCCCTCTTGCAAATTATTTCTATCTGCTTCAGGAACAACTACAACCGTAACTGTTCCTGCTGTTGTTACGGGAAGACATAACGTCCTAGCAATTGAACCCTGTCCACCTTTGAGAGTTAATACTTCAAAGTCCTCTTTGGTTACAGCCCTATCCCGTGTTCTTAAAATTTGAGGTGCGCGTAACAGGGCTTGGTTTAAAGATTCTGGATCTGAACCACCTCTTGCTGGTTCGTAGTTGGTCACTCTAGAAATATAAGGAATAGCGGATTTTAAAATCTTTAAAGTTTGACTTTCGATATTACCCTTACGACCACCCCCAGTACGATAACAACGCATCCGAATCTCTGCACCTTTAGGGGGAATACTGCCATACTGTTTTTCTAACGTCCCATCGATATTTCCTACTAATCTTGTGGAATAGTTGCCTAATACTGGTAATTGAGTTTGAGTAGCACGAAATTTAGTTTCTCTAACATGACGAGATGGTTCTTGAATTAAAGGACCAAATTCTAATGTTCCTGTCAGAGAATCAATAGTATAATGGTGATCACTAGGAGTAGAGCTAGCAAAATCTCTCACTTCCGTCCAAGTTTGGGGCGGTGAACCAGGAGGAATTACTAAAATATGTTCATCCCTTCTTCTCTCTAAAACAGGAACATTTTGTAAAGTAAAATGCTGTCCTGGTCTCCCATCACTTACGCCTAAAAGTTCATCCCGAATTAAAAAACTTTGTTTAGCAGCAACAGTACCTCCAATAGACTGAGCCTTAATACCAATAATTTTAGGAGCTTGGGAGTATGGACCCTGAGTTTCCTCTGGTTGAGTATAAACACATCGCAACCAATAACCTTCATAACCCTCGAAGTTACAAGAAGGAAAATTTTGGGGAAGATGAACAATAACTTCTCCTGTAGGAATAGTATCTAAGTTTTCTATTGCATCATTAAAACTAAATCCCCCAGTATAGTCATCTTCTTCTGTCCTCAAAATAGATACCCACTGTTCTCCATCCCAAGCTGACCAACTTCGGGGTGGGTGTTCGGGGTCAATTCCTGTGGGAGTTGCGGACGCACCTCTAAAAGTAATTGCGAGGTTGTTTCCTGCTAGAGGTTGTTCTGGGTTAAAGACTAAATAGAAACAGTTTCCTACTTCTGGTTGAGGGTTAAATAGGGGTTGTTCTTCTCCTCTCCATTCTCCATCGTTTTCCCTAATCCATTGGTTAATAAATCTATCCTGTAATGAACTCGGTGTCTCTTCTACTGTTTCAGCAGTTAACAAATGAATGATCTCTGGGTGTCCAATTAATAAGTCTTTTTCTGTAGAGAATATAATCGCTTCTTCTGTTTCGGTTCTTTCTGTCCCTACCTCTGTCCCCAGAGGAATAGAATAGGGATAGATATCTGGTTGAGTTATGTAAAAACTTAGATCAGTTTGTGCTGGTGCGGGGGGTTGCAGCTTAATTCCTAACAATTCTAAAAAGGTAATATAGTTGCGACGGGGAACTTTATTAAACCGCATCAACATTTGGTCTGTTAGCCAAGCAAACAACTCAATTAACGTAATACCAGGGTCGCTGGGGTTAAAGTCCGTCCACTCAGGACAATAACGAGGAATACGTAAAATACACTCTGCAACTAAATCTTCAAAAGTGCGATCGTCTAAATTTTCTTTTGGTAACATGATAATTGATAATTGTTAGTTGTTAGTTGTTAGTTGTTAGTTGTTAGTTGTTAATTGTTAGTTGTTAATTGTTAGTTGTTGATTGTTAGTTGTTATTTGTTAGTTGTTAATTGTTAGTTGTTAATTGTTAGTTGTTAATTG
>JAAUYJ010205679.1_pt1 | contig 10710 bp, 10 predicted proteins | sample 7278031 | NCBI WGS metagenome assembly JAAUYJ01 (sample SAMN14350222, study PRJNA611818) | marine sediment metagenome | isolation source: surface marine sediment (1.8m) | place: French Polynesia: Moorea | collected 2018-08 | reverse complement strand
GAAGAAGAGGGAGGAGGAGGGGAAGGGAGCTGTGAGATCCCTATTATAGATAACGGTGGTTTTTGGTTTTCGGGACGAGGAAGGGACGGGGGAAAGGGATGGGCTTGAGTGAGGAGAGAAGGGTGGACTATTTTTTCTATCACCTCCCATTTTTTCTCTCCGCCGTCGCCGAAGCCAAGCCCATTTTTTCTGGTTCGAGAGTCATCCATTTCTCCCTTATTGTGTCGTACATCGGAAAAAGTGGGGGGAAAGAGAGAGGCGAGGAGCAATTAGATTGTCAACCATGGCGACAGCAGAAATGGCAGCCCGCCCCGACGCCGCTCGCTGCCTGGAAATAAAGTGGAGTTAATTGAAAACACCTTCCCTCTTTTTGCCGAGCCCGGCCCAGTAAGAATTGTACGAAGGCCGGGCGCGCAGACGGACGGCTTAATTGAACAAGGGGGGGGAAGAGGCAAAAATTTAATTTCTCCCCTTTCCCTGTCTGTCCTTCAGGGAAAAAAGGGAAAACGGTATAAAAAACTTGTGCAACTAACGATCCTCCAAGGAGGATGCTTTTGTCTTTTTTCTTTTCTGGCACCACCCGTCCCTGGACCAATATGTTATCTTTATGCCTTTTTCTCCAAAAATTTTTGGCACGCGTCACGCCACTGGGCCGTCGGGCGGGGCAACGGCACAAAATGGCAAAAAAAAAAATCTCGATGGCCCAGAAGGAGCGACCGGGGCCTTCCTCTCCTCCCATGGCTCCTTCATCCCATGCAGTGGCAGGATCTGCATTCTGCATTGCAGGAGAAACCATGGTATTCAGCAAAAAAGTTCATAAAAATTTCTGTCCCATTCCCTTTTGCCTGGTAGTCGTAGGCAACAACAAGCTTGCAGGAACTTGAAATATCTTTTTTGAGGGATAACGAAAAACCATTAGTGAGGAGGAGAGGAGGGGGGAGGCTGCCGCAGATCATCAGAGAGTAGTGGGGGAAGAAGAGAAATGTTTAAAGAAATCCCAAAGCTTCTTACAGAGGAACAAGAATTTTCCTTCTTCATGGTTACTTTTCATTTGTGCAACAAATTGCTGCTTGGTTTTCAATGAAAATAAAAAAGGGTGCGTTTGGCATGTGGCAAGGACCTGGAAATTGAATTTCCAACAAGAACATGACCTACACAAGCATCCAAAGACCCTTTCGAGCGCCGAAGAAGAACATTGGGAGTGAAAAGGCAGAGAGACAGAGAATGTGCTAGCAAAATGGATTCGGGAGGAGGAAGAGGAGGAGGAACCCCATTTCTCTCTTTCCTCCTTTTGCTTTGGAGCATCCGCCGCCGCCACTGCCACGGACCCCACTCTCTGCATGCGGCGGCGGCGTTGGAACTGTCAAAATTACAAAACGGTCCATTGATCGATCATCGTTCAAAAGGGGGATCGAGGAGGGGCTCTAGGGGCAGACAGACACACTTCGGGGTCCCCCCCCCCATTTTGAGGGGGGAGGGGGATTTAGATCAGAAAAATATTTACACCATCAAGACAACTGCTTTTCCCAAAGGAAGCAGCACGTTGCAGTACACACAGTAAACGTCAATGTGCTGTCCTCTTTCCTCGAGTCAGGGCGGATTCCGATTTTCTATGTTCGCGTGTGTTCCAAATTTCCAGGAAGGAGAAAAGGAGGAAGACGGCCGGCACAAAGGCTAGGGAGGGATCCCGCGGCGGTCAGTGAGGGTGGAGGAGGAGGGAGGGAGAGGCATCAGACGATTTTTAAGTGGCAATCACGATAATTCCTCCTCTCCTCCCCCCTTTTTACATTCTTTATTCGCCGGCCGGCCTGGGGAAACGGCGGCGGCTGAGGGGTAAAAAAAGGAGTCTGGAAAAAGGACCCGCCCGCATCATCTGGGTGTCGGTGAAAAAGAAGAAGAAGAAGAAGAGGAGGAGGAGGAGGCTGGGTGGGTGTAACGGTCAGAAGAGCGACGCTGGGCGGCGGCGGCGGCGCAGGATGTGCAAGAACGAGAGGGGGGCTTTTAAAAAAGTCTTTGTCAAAAAAAGTGGGGGAACGAGAGGAAGATTAAGAAATCCTCCTTTGCCGCGCGGCGGAAGCTGCTGTAGGGTGTGGCATCGGCCGAAATGCCGCAGACTTTGAGAGGCGAAGCAAGAGGCCTTTTAAATATGCGGTGAATGCTGGACCTCGCTGTTGATGGATGGCCAATGCCGAAGCCGCATCGCTCATTTTTACTGACCCCCGGGTTCTTGCCGGCTGAAAAAAGAGTCAGGAATAAAGACGTTACGACATGCATCCACAAAGGAGGTCTAGCCGTGGCTAGAAGCAAACCGGAATTTTGAGCCTCCTTCTCCAGGGAAACCTACGAATTAAGTCGGAAACAGTCCCTCATCATTCACTAATGAGCTGAAATTTTACGAAATTATTCTAGGAATTTTGTGGTTAGTACAAAAACTCGTACAGTTGCGGCTGAGGCAGACACTGTCGGTTTGTGGGGTGTCCAAAAATAGCCACAACAGTCCAGGAAGTAGAAGTGGCAGCAAAAAAGAGGCAGGATATTCAATTGGTTCCTCTTTTCTTCCACAACCCATTCCACTTTGGTGGGTCCTTTCACGGTCAAGCCCGACTCTCCCTCTCCCTCTCTCGATCGGAGCGGAAGCGCGTTTTCGAATTGGACAAAGGGTTTTTCCGCCCAAGCGATGATGACGATGCTCTGCATGCGGCACAACAGAGAAGTTTGGGGGGAAAGATCGAATCCTAGCCATTCGATGACCAACATTGCTGTAAAATAAAAAGAAAGACCCATCATACAACATCTTACCTCTTTCGAGTTCATAGTTTTTTGTGCTCCATTATATTAGGTACAGGGATTCGTCCTTTTGCCTTTTTGCATCCTTTTTCTCCGTGCGTGCAGTACTATCTAGGTGCCCCCGAGAGAGTCGGTTGGGTACGTGATGAATGGACCGGTCATCCCCCCCCCCTCCTCCCCAACCAACGCGAAAAATAAATTCCGCCCCTCCCCTCCCCCCGCGTGCTGCTCACTCCACGCGGAAATCTCCCTCCTCCTTCCGCCTCCCCCCAACCCCTTCCCTCGCCACGGGGGGGTCGGTTGGTCGGTGGTTGGTTGGGCAGGACGGACTCTCTCGGATTTTGCCCCCACTGATTTATTGTCCGCAAACAAAAGACGGGGGAGGAGGAGAAGGAGGCGCCGCGCCCCGTTGGGAAAAATAAATATGCAAAGGCGGACGGAGAGGAGAGACCGCGGCGGCGGCGGCGGCCGTGTCCGCATTTTCCACCGTTATTTCCGCTCGCTTAACCATCGGGCGGAAGGGGAGGGAAACAAGAAAGCAACTCGCTTCGCTTGGACATTCTCGGGAGTTGAGTGTGGGGCACGAGCCCCGCCGTCCGAGGCTGGCATTTCAAACATTGGCACCTTAAACGTCACCGCGAAGCACCTCCTTTTTACCCCCCCCCCTTTTTTTTTCGAAATCCCCTTTATCTGCCTCCCCTTTCTGACTCTTCTACTCTCTCTCCTCAATAAGTTTTACTGCCCGCTTTTGACAGCTACCATCCATGCAGTCTGCCGTCGAGCATGGGGAGAAATGATTCGTCCTGCTCCGAAAATATAAATCAGGAAAAAGCTTTTTTGAGGATCGATCCTTTGAACTAGTGCTTATCAAACCTGTTTTTGTCATACTTGGTCCAAGCAATGGCAAATCCCACACTTGTAAAGGATCCTCAGTTGGCTCACCCGGGAAAGGGGAAAATTTCCCCCTTTTTCCTTTAACCGGCGTCGTAAAAATCCGGCAGCCCTTGCTCCTTGCCTGCTTGCCATGCCAGAGCCCTTTCTCCCCTTGCCCTCTCATTTGGCGGGTTTTGGTCCAGCAGGGCTGCAGGAGGGGAAACTTCGCGACCACCCAGAGGATTGGGTATAGGATTTGACAATTTTCAATCATTCAAAGACGGATAATTCCCTTGCCGAATTTTTCAATTAGTTCGATCTTTACACACCACTTTTTTTTGACCTGCAGGCTTTGTCAATCCCGAACTTACTTACTTTTGTTCCTTGCATACCGAAACCCTCTTCCCCTCTGTCTCTCTCGGCGGGTGCCTTATTACCCCTATCCCTACTTGGACTTGGACACGGGAGTTGTAAAAAACCTTTGAAGATAATAGTCGCACGGAAAGAGTTTTTTCAATCGCTGGCATCACCGGGCAACAACAACATCATTCGTAACGACTGCAGGAATCCAGAAATTTTCCACATAACGATGGAGAAAGGAGATTTTCTCGACTCTTGGGCGATTATCTGGGAAGATCCATCGGCTGCCGCATTGTACAAATTTTTCCCGTCCACTTCGCTCCAAGTCGCTCGCGCGTGCTCTTGACCGTGCGTCTGCTTTGCCGTGAACACCAAAACATATTTCAGTCTGGGTCTTTCGCGGTCTTGTTTACGCGGCGGGCCCGTCAGACAATTTAGGAGAATTGAAAGACCTGTCTGCCCGTCTCAATTTCCGCCTATAACAGCACTGCACTAAAGTGCAATTCGCTTTGGCTACCATAAAATGAGCCTCTTTTTCGTCAATTCAGCCAGTGGGGCCATCCAGAATACACCAAATGTCTTTAAAAAATTGCCTTCAAATGGCCCGTCAGTAAATTTCCCGCAACGGCAGCAGCAATTTACCACGACAAGGTTATGGGCGGCTGCAAAAAGTCACTCACTTCTTCCCCCTTTCCTCTCTTGAACGAACAGCAGCCTCCCAACTTTTTTTAAAGATGGTAGATGGAGATATTCCTACCCCAATTGTGTTCGCATTTTTTCCTCCTTTGAAATGACCTCGCCCATCCGTCCCTTCCCTTCAAAGGAGCCACCCACAGGTTTTACAATCGCCCCCTCTCACAAAAGGGGTTAAAAAGGCTTTTCTGGAGTGGAAGGAAGGAACGAGAGTGACTGTTGTTGTTGCCCAGAGCAGTCTGCCAATGAAACATGCGGGCGAATCCGGCACCAACAACAAATTCGGCAATACAATTATGTGAGATGGAAATATCCAAGAGTGTTTCCCCCGTATATTTTTTTTGGCAAGTAACGCCAATCATTCAAATGGTTGGCGATTCCCGAACCCTTTTTTCTAGTCAATCTGCTCTTCGAAGGGAGCGGAGGAGACCCCCCGATGGCTTGTTTGAAGTGTCGCCGTAGGAGGACGGATAAGGATCTCCCTTTTTGACTCCCTCTCCTCCCCCCGAAGCGTTTTCTCCCTGACTGGCAGCCTCGACGACCCTTTCCTACAAATGTTGCCATAGAAATTAAGAGAGGAAGAGTCATTTTGGTGATTCACCTTTTTGATGCTTGCCTTGAGTTTAAAGCAAAATTTCGGACTAAACCAATAAATGTGAAAATTGTTTGTTTGCTGGGTCTCCCCTGCGGGTGGCTGGAGGTCTCCCTGAAGGCAGCTGGGGCTGTTGTTGGCTAAGGTCAATTTGTTGGTCGCGGCGGGAGGGGAAAAATCTTTGCTGTACGCGAGGTACCACAGCAACTTGAAAGTCACCTCAGCTGCCTTGGGTCCTTTCCTCTCCCGGTGTTTAGAGTCCAGAAGGAATGTCCAACAACGATTTCTTCGCATCCGTCTCGATCCAAAGCTCCGCGCGGAACTTCAGAGATTCCAAGAGTCCGAAAAGGACTAGACCAAGTCTGGGGAAACTTTCCTGACTGGTCGCATGCTGTAGGTACGTTCCGTACAGCAGCTCTCCGCCAAAGTTTTCACGGACAAGACAGGGGGAAGTCGGGAAATCAGGGAGGAGGAGAACTTCCCCTTGATCTCTCCTCCTCCCTCGATCCCCAAGCCTTTGTCCGCGCGACGTGTTTGAGATTAAAAAGTTTCTCGAGATGAAAAAAATAGTGAGGAAGATTCGCGAAAGTTTTTCTCGCCGGCGAACTTGAGAGGAAGGAGGTGCGAAAAGGGCCTTTCATGATTCAGGGCCCTTCCTACCTCCAGTACCTGTCGCACGTAGAGAAAGAGTCTCTCCACTTTGACTGACCCTGTCGACCTCCTCTTTGATCTCGCCTTGCTCTCTTTCCCCTTCGTTTCCCTTTTTTATGTGCACTGCACAACCCTATTTCGCGACAAAGACCTAGGGCAACAGGATTTGCAAACTCACGCCTTGGCACTTCCGAAGAAAGTTACGTGGGCCAACATTTTATGACGCGTGAGAATCAGTGCAAGGGCCTACCTACGTAATAGCAGGTTAGGTTGTATAAAGTTTTTTTTGGGAAGTGTTTCGTTGCTGGACTGGTTTATCCTGCAAATTAGTTTTGTGATAGAGGCTGTTCTACAAAGTGCACCCAAGTCTGAAAACTTTATTGGGACCGTTAGCGATCTACCTACGGTAAATATGTAGAGCCCCTTGCCCAGATTAGAGCTGATGATGACCCCGATCAGCTCCGCAAAAGGGGAGAAAGGCGAAAAAAACTTCCAACCCTTCCTTGCTTGCTTGCCAATGGTCCCGCTGATTGAGATACCCGTCTGACAGGGAGAGGAGGGGGGGGGGGAAGGCGATCGACGGACGTGTGCAGATCTATCCTCCTCCTTCGCGCAAGTAGAAGAGGACCATCATTCAATTAGCTCCCCAGCTCTGAATGGCGTCGAGGAAAGGAAACACTTTTTTGCAATGTACTTTTCGTGTGGAAAACCTCAAAGTGCACCATAATTTCGTGGTTTCCCTACTAAAGGTACGATTATATTTTGTGCCACCCTGTCGTTCCTTGACGGGCGCACACAAGGATGTGTCTGATAGCCTTGAAATGGAGCGCAAGGAGAGGAGTGGGCAGCAAGTGGCGGTGGGCAGGATTGAGATGCAAGCAGGCAGAGAGGGGGAGAAAAATGACTTTCTGATTTCTTTCCGAAGGCTCCGAATCCGGATAAAAAAGCAACTGCTGCGCGCACGCGATCTGGCGTACGTCGGACCGGGTGGGGGGAGCGATAGATGGAGGTGCCATGCAAACGAGATCACGATTTCGAGAAAAGCGCCGCGTTTTCGCACATAAAAATGCAACTCCCCCCGTCGTATTTTCCTTTTGCATTTTTATTGGCGGAGGCGGGCGACCCCACTACCCTCCACTCTCTCCGATATCCCTCTCCGCGTCTTCGCCTGGAATGCAAATTTCACCACCTTTCTTCTTCTTCTTCTTTCATCCCTTCTCATCTCTCCGTTGGTGGCATCTCTTGCTGGTGTGGAATTTACCACTTTTCCTTGCTTTGAAAACACTGTACAGAGTACATAGCATATCTTTCCCACCAAAACTTTTATCTAATTATGGCTCATGAGCTTTGGTTCATTTGCGATCCACAGCAAGTTTTTAATAAATTTCTCCTCTTTCCTCTGGGAAGCAAAGCTCTTCTTCTTCTTTTCCCTCATACCCCTCAAATCCTTTCATTTCGCATGGGTGTGTTTAGGGTTATTACGAGCTTCCCTCATCCGCCGCCGATGCAAAACCTTCTCTCTCCAAACTTTCCCCCTCTTTCGGTAGCCCCAGCCAGTAATTTCTTCTAACAAGGGGGAGGAAGAAGAGGAGGAGGATGCGGAGAGGGAGCGAGGCGGGCGGTGTTTTATTTATGGGCACCCATATATACCCAAACCCGCCCTCCACCCGCGTACCCAAGATGGGGCGCAGTTTAGGCGGAAAGAGATTGGGCCCTGTGTGAGCACAGCAGGCGAAGGAGATAATTTTCGCCAGTATGGTCTTTCCCGCCCCAAAGTGCATTCGACCAAAAATAACCTCTAAACTTGGTCAATGGTCGTGTGCACCCCGCGCGGAAAATAACCCCTTTTTGGGAGGCGAATGACGGGCTACCCACCATCCCAAAAACGGGCGGGAAGAGAAGAGGGACATTCCTCTTTCTGCAGGAACACAGGATGGGGGAGGGAGCTCTCCTGACTTCTTGTTCTTTTTTGGCCTGGCAGGAAACGGCAACCGCTGGAAGCAAAGGAACAGCGGGGCAGGATGGGAGGAAGGAGGAGAAGGACGTTGAAAATTGCCTCTTCCTGTCCCTTCCTCCTGTTTCTTCTTCCTCTCCAGCAACTACCCCCCCTCATCGCATTTACCGCTGAAACAAAAATTCGGGAAACATTGTTGCACGCACAAAAATGAGCTTGCCTTTTTGCTTTGCTTGCACTTACATCATAAGATGAATACGATAGACACTGAATGCAACATTAATCAAAGAAAGCAAAAAAAAACCAGACGATTCGCAGGGTCAAGGACTTGGTTTCGCCTAATCTGTCAGCGCACAGCAACCACGCTACGGAAAATGGATACCCGGGTTTTCTCGTTGTTGTAGCGTATAATCCTCGACGATGAAGAGGGAGATTATACGCCAGAAATAGCCAGCCGCCCATAATTCGCAAGGCTTCTTCATGATGCCGCGGTCTCTGTCGCGGTAACGGTCTGTCGGCGCTGACGCAACAGCTGCGTATTATGTTCGGTCTTTTGTGGGAAACAAACGGTGGCCGGATGTCGGAAAAACGAGAATAGGAACCTCCTTTCAGGACCATCAACGTCGTCCGGCGTTTTGTCTGAACGCGGTGTTGCGGCCAACATCAACGCGTTTCCCATTGCCATCACTTTTCCTCTCATCACCGCCGAGGGCAACAGATGGGATGATGATGTGATCGGGTTTGGGAAATGTTGGAATCATCTCTCGACGTTTTGTTCCAGAGGCAGTAAAATAATTGCCATTTGGCAACTGACCTCCGCCACCTTTTTCGCTGTTTTAGGGGGCGGTGGAAAAGTTTTCCGTGCACAGGCTCCATTTTTGCTTCGATGCTCGCCGAAATACCAAAGTAAGTTACGACTCCTTCGCTACTAAAAAAAATTCCAGTTTCGAGATCTCATCCGGCTCCAGGTCGACTTTGGGAATGGCGAAGCAGTAGCAGAAAATCGCCTGTCAGGAAGGAGGTGCACAATAAAACCCCTTGTTTCCCGAAAAGGATTTCTAGATAGGTGTAACAAGCGCGTTTTCATTTTTACGCTCTCCCCTTTCCGCATTGGGAAAAAACAGCTAGTGTTTTTACAGCCACCGAGGACTACCAGAGCGGCATACGTATGGTATATTCCCCAGATGCTTATCTGGCACTGCTCCATATTTTCGTGTACGCTTTGTGGGTGCCCGCGAGTCGTCGCCGTACGTAGTTACACTAGTAAAATGAACAAGCAGGCAAAAAGAGGCACGAGCCGCCAGTGGAAAACAAAGCATTTTTACAGGGTGGCAACTCGAATTCATTATTTCACGAAAATCGAGAAAAAAGATTTGTCAAAAAAGCCAAAGTTTGTCGGTAATTCTAACTCAATTGCCATTTTTTGGCACACTTTCGGGCTCTTGAAGAGAGAGAAAAAAAAAGAGGCGGTCGTGGACGTTTAAGAGAGCTTCCAAACGCTCACAGAGGGGCCTTTCTCTCTCTCTCCTCCTCCTCCGGGCGGGCCACTCAAAAAAGTTTTTAAAGTCGGGGGCATTTTTCATGTCCGTGAAAATTGCCGGGCGCCCATCCATACCCCTACTCAACTGTATTCTTGAGAAAGAGGAGGGAGGAGGACGAAAAAACTCGTTGCTCCAGAGGCGTAATTTATGCCCAAAGTGCTTTCAAGATGGGGATCCTCCTCCTCCTCCTTTCCTTTGTCATCCCCCGTTCGCCTGTTTCTTTTCAACAGTCTCACTCTGTTTTACCGGTGAATAAAGGTGGGGAAGAGGAATGAATATAGATTATTTTCGACACCCGTTCTCTCGCGTGATCTATTTCTTATCTTGTGCTGTCGGGGAAAGAGGCTGGCTTGATTAATGAGCGAAAATGATGACGACGAACCCTCGTTGTTGCTTCCCGTCGTCGTATCGGAGAGAGAAAATCATATCGGAAACGCATGAATTTTGAGTGGCTCCTCCCGCCGTTGCCCTGGCCACGGGCCAAGAATAATATTTGGGATGTTTTATTCGCGATCAAAAATAACTGGAAGTAGAGCTGCCGGTTAAAGTGCTCTGAGGGCCTTAATTGGCGGCGAAAAAGAGGAGGAGACGTGGGCGAAAACGACCTCTCTTGAGCGCGGCCGCTCACAACCCTGCGTGCCGCCGCCGCCTTCGCCGCCGCCGCCGCGGGGGGAATCGCATAGGAGGCGGTGGTGAAGGGAAAAGAAAACCTCATTAGGTTCGGGAAGAATTGGCCGATTTTCCGAACAGACCTCTATCCAAAATAGCACTTCTCTTCTTCTTCAATCACAAACATTGGTGAAAACGGATCCCGCGAAAAAAAGGAGGAGGAGAAAAGGGGCGTGCCGCCGCCGCCTTCTTACTTCGGATTCTCTCTCACATCGGAAATGTCGCCAATTAAGAGCAAGAGAGGCTGATTTGTTTTTCCTATCTTTTCCTCTTTTCCTCCCCTTCAAGTGCGTGGGCGCTCTCTATGTTCATTGAAGCGTACACGGAAGAGCTTTTTTACCGTGGTGATAGCGGTAACAAGTTCCGGCAGAAGGACTTTAGAGCCTCCTTTGAAAGACAAAAGCTTACACCATGGACTGCCTTGCAGGGAACGAAAAACCCCCATATTTCAAAATGTGTCCATGATGCAATGCTGGAATCATTCGATCCCTGCATCTATATGGACGAACTTCCTGTTGCGCCGAACTTTTTAAACATAATTAGATGCGTGGAAAGCACAAAGAGTGTACTGCCGGCGCAAGTGTCTTTGT
>JAAUYJ010129193.1_pt1 | contig 10711 bp, 13 predicted proteins | sample 7278031 | NCBI WGS metagenome assembly JAAUYJ01 (sample SAMN14350222, study PRJNA611818) | marine sediment metagenome | isolation source: surface marine sediment (1.8m) | place: French Polynesia: Moorea | collected 2018-08 | reverse complement strand
CGAGTACTACAAACCAGATGCTTTGGTACGGAAATAATGGATCTAAGGGGAAGTATTCACCGTACCCAACTTGATCGGAAAGCAGAAGGCTATTTATTTTTCCAATAAAATTGGTGTTCCCTGCCACCATGGGATGAAACAGCGACGTTTGGCCTTGGCATTTTTAGACTGGAGGGAGGGATCGATTTTTTCATTCGCCTGTCTCGAATGAAAAAAAACGCATAGATTTTTTTTCCTGCGACGCGGACGGGCGAGAGAGATGGGTCCTCAATTAGGATCCTTCTCAGAATCTGCCGGGATTAGCGTCAATTCGCAGCCGAGTGAGTGAAAGCAAAGGTCCCATTTTCCCTCCTGAGGAAAGGCCAGCGCAGAAAAAAGAACTTGCCGGGAAATCGTAGATACATAAAGAAAAAGATTTTTCGCAAAGGGCACTTGCTGCAGCATTTACGCGGACATCTTCAGCCTCCATCCAGGCTATTTCTGTTTCCTGTTCCCTCTCCATTCACCTTCCTCTTCTGCAGGGATTGGCCATTGTGCCCCGGCCCCCTAGCTTATACTACACAGTATCAGAAAAGCGACAGCGTTAACAGTATCTGACTCCCTCCTCCCCACTACTGCACAACACTCTTCCCTTGCCTTATCTTGCCCTTCCCAGCCAGGTGTAGGGAGGAGGGACACTTCTTTTTCTGTGCCCCAATAGACGTCGGAGGACGAAAGCGCATTCAGCAGAAAAAAAATAAGAAGGGACGACAAGGGAAAAGGGGACAAAGTAAGTTACGCAAGACGGATCACTGTACTTGGAGTCACGTATATTTGACGCAAACAATACTGATAATGTGCTCAAGTATAAAATGACAAAGAAAAACGCCAGCAAGAACTTCAGGCCTTTTTCGCAGACCACCGTTGAGACAGGGAAGTTCTTGTCTTGCCTTTGTTTTGTAGCAGTTCTTTTGTTGTCAGCGAAAAGGACACATGTAAGGAACAGGGGGGGAGACAACAAGGCCTCGTAATTTTGCCCTCTACTCAGAGTCGGCGGAGAGAAGAGGAAACTAGGTATATGGGAGGCAGACACTTTTGTTTCTCCTGCACCAAAAAATCCCCACACAAAGTTGGAAGAACCTTTTGCATAGTCTGAACAGCAGTTAACTCCAGTCCAAAATCTGAATGAATCAAAACTACTGCATGTGGACGGTGTTAACATCCTCCTTCCCTTTCCACTTCGTTCTCGTCTTGGCCCTATCAGTCCCTTCGGAGCTCTCTCGCCTCCCCTTCCCCCCTGGAGACTCATTTTCAGCTCCCATAGCTGCAGCGGAGAAGAGGGAAGGGGGCTCTTAGCTAGATCGTCAAATTGGCCAATAACACGGGAGGGGGAAGAAAGGGGTGAGGAAGAGAGGCTGCTATAGATAGGGGGGAGGGGCACTTAGCTCGGAAGAGCAGGAGACGAAGGCCCGGGGGTGCATGGCAGTGCCCAAGCGTGATGAGGAAATTCAATGTAAAAAATACTGTGTGTGCAAAATAGTGCAAAATTGCATTTCAGAAGTTTATTCAAGGGGTGGTAATCCCCATGTATGGTCACACCTCTTCCCTCTCCCTCCTTCGCCCCAGTTTCTCTTCTTCTTTCGGTTTTATGGGAGGCGATAGATTCCCAAAGAACCTAATTACTCCGAGAGGAGGGGGGAGGGAGGACGAATTAGCCAGGAGGACCAAACCAGATAAAAGAGACCTTTTACATGGAAAAAATTCTTCACTTCATACTACGAAATGTAACTTTCTTTTTCCAAAATAGTGAAGCTGTCTTCAAAGATTTTCCGTTGTGCAAAGCCACTATTTCTTTCCTGGGCAGCCTTCCTTCCATTCAAGAGAAGCGAGGGAGAGGCCGAGATCCGATCCGCGAGACAGGAGGCGAGAAAGATCGCCAAAGTTACGGTTTTTTTCCGCCCCACAGGGGAAAAGTCGGTCCCGGCCTCGAAAAGAAGAGAGGAAGAAGAGGGACGAAATAATCTGATTGGGCCAAACTTTTTCCCCTCACCTCTTCCTCCTGGCTACCTCTCTCTTTCTCCTCTCCCGCTTTGCCTTGCCCCGAGCAGCCACACACGGGGAAAAAACTTTTTTTCCGCCGACGATTCCTTCCTTTTCCCCTCGGATCCTCTTTCCCTCACGTGCGCACACATATTCATGAATCCGCGAAGTGAACGAACGACCTTCGATTCCACCACTATTTCCCGGAATCCTACGTTAGTAGACTGCGACATGGGAGAATGTAAACTACCAATAGTTTTAATAATGCATTATTTCGCAAAGTGTTAGGAAAATTTAGCTTCCCTCCTCTTTCCACATTTAAGGAGAAATGGCGACGGTTCGATTCTAAAACCGAAAAAAATAGGTTAGACTGCCCTTCCTTATCTCGTGCGGAGACATCAAGACGATATTGATTTTCCCGTTCCCATTTTCAGATGAACACAAAAGGGCAGACAAGTTGTTGGAAGGTACCTACCACCTGTGCTAGGGTTGCAACCTAAATCTTGCACATCCCGGCAAGCACTTCAACTGGCGTAATGGTTCCCCCAGACACGACTTTCCCCCCAACTCGCGAGGTTCGTCGCCCTCGGCAAAGAGAGGGGTCACTTTCTCATTCATGCTCCCCTCCCCCTCTGCCATCTCTCACAGGAAGAGAAAACTTTTACCCCTTGCCCTTCCTTGACTTTTCTATGCTTTCAACACTTTCCCCTTGCATTTGCATTTCTTGGTCTCATTAAATGTCGCATGTCAATAAAATCAGTTTCGTTTCTTCTGCTCAATATAATATTTTGCTTTCAACTTTTCACTTTTTTGCGTCCATTCCTTCGCTTATAGAGACTCCTTAAGTGGGGAAGTGGTGAAGGGAAAGGGGAAGATGGAAACCCAAGAGGAAAGACATTTTTGCACACGCATACCTTTTTATTAGCTGTTTGGAATTGAGCAAACTAGAACTTTCAAGACGGCAGGTATAGTCTTTTTTTCACAGAAAAAGAGAAAAAGTATACGACACTTTCATTCAAGGACCTTCCTCCTCTTGACATCGGAGCGAAAAGAGAGAGAGTGACGTAGAGAGAGAGGAAAAGAGGGGGGAAGTTGGGTCTCTTCCGGTCCCTCCCTCCCTCCGTCCGTGGCCCCCTCCTCTTTTCCCCTGCCGGAAGTGTAAAAACGGGGAAATGGAGATTGGAAGAAGGAGGACGAGAAAAAATATCGGAGGAGATAACTTTCGCCGTCGCCGCCGCCGCCGCCGCCCCCGGTCCCGCCCCCCTCTTCCCTCTTCTCCGCTAGCGCACATTTGAGATTCAAAACCGTCTCGATGGCAGGATAGAAAAGTTGGGGACGGGGTGAAGAGACCCGAAAGGGCCTCATTTCTCATGCGGAAGTCGCGGTCTCGTTTTGGCGGCTCGCCATCGCGGCATAGCTTGTGGGAGTGAGTGCTAAAAATTTGTCGGTTTCTATTGCTATGAGACTCGTTTTACAGGCCTTGACTCCAGCCTGCCCCACTAACTACGCGTAGTACAGGGAAAGTCGTCTAAAAACGAAAAATGTATCTAAGTTCCGTATCACGGCCGCCTGCTGCTGTTAAGACCTTGTAGGTATCGACGGAACCACAGAAGACGTTGCCAAGACTTCTTGTGCCGGTGCCGGAAGGGACAGGAGGCCAAGATCTGGCAAGGATGCTTCTTTTGGTTGACATGCATCTGTCACTACACAGATTTCCAAACCTGAAAAAAGTGTAGAGATGGTTTCCAATAAGAAAAGAACGAATGCGCTGAGAAATTTGGTACTCCTGGCACGAAATAGCGCCGCCTTTTTTCGCCCCCGATCCGATTTTCGGCCTTTTCCCCAATATCCCAACTTCCCGTCATCGGAAAGGGGGGAAAATCAGGAGAGTTTAGCGGCCGCCTTTTTTTTTCGTCCGCCCCGCGCCCGCCAGCCCCTTTTTCCCACCAAAAGTTTCGTGTTTCCCCTCCCTTTTTCCTCTTCCGCCTCCACCGCACTTTATACCTTACTCTCTTAGCCGCCCACACCCTCCAACAGGGGCTCCGGGGCAGGCCGCCGCGTTCTACTATACTATACCAACGGTGGGCGGCAAGAACACACATGGGGAGAGCATTAAAACCTAATTTAAAGCAGTGAATGTCGGTGCTACAAATTAAGGAAAATAATTTCGTCAATTCAGCGGAGAAAAATAGCACTTTTGCTGATTGTCTCCTCTTTGTTGCTCGTGCATGCAAAAAAAAAGCGAGAGTGAGGCAAGCAGAAAAGAGGCCGCCGGCACAGCCCTAGCACCAAGCTACCATCATCGGCCGCCGCGCCGCGCCCCGGCATAGAAAGGGAGTTCCCCCCCGCGTTGAAAGCACCCAACTTTTCCCTCCCTTCACTTTTTTGTATGTGCTATAGCGCCGGGGGAAGACACCCTTCTCCTTTCGTCTACTTTTTCCGCCGACTCCCTTCTCCATTTTGTGCGGCCGATCCATCGATCGATCGAAGGCGATCGAAGGGGAGGCGCAAAAAATCCTTGGCCTTGATCCGAAGCGTGTCTGTCTGAGGAGTGAGGGCAATGTCTGGGGATTTGGGAGCGGGACAGAAATTGGGTTGGGGTGAGGACGGAGGGCGTTCGGAAAAATGTGACCTGACGAGGTACTTTCGTTGGTGTTTAATCATACTGTAGTAGCAAACCGATGTTCATTATACCAAGAAAAAAAACATTGCATTGTACTTCTAAGGTATCTCCACGGGCATGTCTCCATTTCCTAGAAATTCCTTGAGTGGGAAGCAAGTCGGCAAATTAAATAAAGAGCCCTACTTTGCCGCTCCTCATTCGCTTGCCACTGAGAGCAGAGAAAAGAAGAAGGGATATTCAAATTTCGACGGGCCAAGGAAGTAGAGAGAGAAGAGCTCGGAGCTGGGAGATTAACTTAAGAGAGAAACTTTTTTGCATCAGCCCCGGAGGGAGAGAAGGAGAGCGGAAAAAGAAACAGGGAAAGAGGGAAGAGGAGAGGAGGCACACATGGGCAAGAAGCAAAATTTGGAAATTTTGGAAATTCTTTCTTAAAGCACGAAAGTGTTTAACAAAATGCTTCAAAGCCGTTCAGCTATTTCTAAATTAAAGCGGCCAAGAAGAGTCGAGAACATCTTTTGTGTCTTTTCTCCCATCTGTGGAAAAAACTCCTTCCCTCCTCCTTTCGCTAGCTTGGCCAAACTAGGCTGCAACACGCAGTGATTTTTCAACTGTCTCTGGAGTTTTGGAACTGGAAAGTTTTGCTCTTTCGTTCTTCCTTCTTCTCCTTCTCCTCCGGAAAAGTGCGTGTAGAGAAAAGAAAATGGAATTCACTGACTGTATATCTCCGTGTTCTCTATCGTTCTCACTTTTTCTCTCTCTTTCCCCCCGCAGGCAAGTGAGAAGATCTGAAGTACTTTGCAACTCTTCGTCCTCGGTCGCCTCCGACGCCGCCGTTGAGCCGACGAGGGAGGTCGGATTATGCCTCATCTGCTCCTCCTCCGCCCGCCCCGTCGCCTCCTCCGCCAGCAACAACAGCAGTGCCTGAGCCTCGACAGCGTCGCTTTAGAGAGCCGACTAGCCAGCAGCGAGCCGGAGCCGGTCAGCCTCCCCACGGTCAGCGGCGGCTTCGACGTGAGCGAGGCCGAGGAAGCTGCAGCTGTCATTCGGTTTTGGAGGCCCCTTCGGGAGGAGGCCGAGGAGGGCGCCGAGGGAACTTGGCGGAGGCGGAGGCGGAGGAAGCCTCTTGCGAGAATAGTAGGCGGAGGAAGCGGAGGAGGACAGGAGTCGAACAGCACCAACGCCAGCTGCTGACATGTCAGAGGATTCGGACTCGCAGGTAAGATTTGATGAAGAAATCTCCAATCAATGCTATCTTCTTGCCGTAACACAGCTTTACAGCATTATTTGCTTTGAGCACTATCCGCATTCCTCAACAACTTCTTGTCGCTTTCCAGACCGAAGAAGATCGCCCGCTTTTCCGGCCCTTCACGCGGGAGTCGCTGGCCCAGATCGAGGCCCGGATCCAGGAGGAAAATGAGAAGAAGAAGGAGCTGGAAAAGAAGAGGGCCGAGGGGGAGGTAAGAAAGAGAGAAAGACACCGCTTCTAATACTCCTACCACATCATGAAAAGCACGATTTCTTTCATCTCGACATATTTTTTATTCAGTCAGGTTTTTTTTCTCGTCGTGTCTTCGCACAAAACTGTCCCGTCGCTTTTTTACTACTACTACAGTATATTCACACTTTTGCATATTTCACTCTTGTGAAACCCCGTTTTTTGGAGCCGATCTTAGGCATCCTTGATTTTTTGGAGGATGGAACAACATTGTCTTCTTCCTCCTCCCCCCGTCGCAAATACTCGCGAGGAAGGGGAGGGGGAAGTATATAGTCTTCAAAAGAATAGAGATTCGGCCAAATAGCAAGTATCAGTCCTCCGATGTTTTTTCTATGAGTACCTTTCTTGCATTTATTTTACGTAACGGTCGGCAGGTCAAAAAATCATCAGATTCATGGATGTCACTGTTGCTGCTGCTTGTCTCGTTCTTGCTGGTTGACAAAAAGATATTACGTCAATTCCGCCTCAGATCATTGAACAGCATTTCCCTTCTTTTCTCATATTTCAACACATTTGCGACACCAGAAAAACACGAACCACGTACACGAGACACGCACAAACCACAGGACACCCTAGCTTTTGTCTAAAGCGTCCAGGGCTACTTGGGCCCAAGTCAAAAATAAATTAATTGAGGCATCCGATGGGTTTTAATCCCGCCCACGTACAGTAGGTGCAGTGCTTTGTACGATATAATCTGTCTCCTTATCATGCTCAAAGCACATGCAGTTGGGAAAAAGGGGAAAGAAGGCAGATAATTAAATGAGCTTCCGCGCTTGGTCCGGCATGCTGGTGCCATACATTGGATGCCATGGCAGTGGCACCATCTGGAGTCCCGGAAGGGTATGGGACTGCCCCCCTTTCTTCTCCCAAATGGGTATTGGGAAATAGCTAGATCAGATACTGCCGAGGAAGAGCTATATTATTTTAGATATACACTTTCTCTACTTTTACAATTACATAGCATACAAATATTTTTAATGCTTTCAGAACTTTTTCCCTTTGCCGATTTAGTTTCAAGTGGAAAAAGCAATTATATATACACAGTTCAAGATACCTTTCCTGGCGGCATGAAGGGATGGTAAGAGAACCGGCCGGTGTGACTAATAGTGGTAATCTTCCGTCGATTGGAAGAGCATAGGGGGGAAAGAGATAGGAAGGAGGTCGGGGCGGCCCAAGTGCATGACGTGTGCGGTGTGCCCTCCATTCAGGAAACATAGTCTGAGGTACGCGAGAGCGCCTGGAAACACGCGGCTGCGTCGTGCCATGCAATGCCATGCAGGAGGAGGCCAGACAGAGAAAAGAGGAAAAAACCTTTTTTCCCTCTTCCCACACCCCCGCCGCCCACCACGGTGGTCCTTCTCCCACCTACGCACCCTCACTCCCTCCCTCCCTACGCAATCTGTCTGCGCGCCTCCTTTCGGCCGGTCTTACAACACTCTACGTGCGCTGGGTCGGCGATGATGATGGCTTACTAACTCCTCCTCCACTCTTACTCTCCCAACGGACCCAAAGCGAGGGCCTCCCCTCCCCCTCCTTTCCCGCCCCGCCCATGTCAACATCAGATGATCCATCACTTCTCTCCTCCCAAGACGCATCTCCTCCTTCAGAGAAGGAGGACGAGGGGAAAAAAGCTTGCTGCGGACTTGAGACGGAGAAAACCTCGGCGACTCTGCCTAAGGACAAAAAAACAGTTTTGCTCTTTGGGTTGCAGAGAAGGGCGACGTTTTAATTTGTCTGGCCTACTTGCTCTTGTGTGTCATTTGATTTTTTAAAATCTTTATATCACGCCAGCAAGACGAAAAAAGCTAAAAGAACACAAGGGAGACGGCAAAAGTGTTGTGCACGCACACTTCCTGGCACTCTGGGCCACCACAATTGTTGTGCAGAGCAGACGTAAGAGGGCGAAAATTTGTTGTGATCGGGGAAAAGTTCTTCCTGCGTTTTTTTTGCTGCATCCTCTCTTTGCCCCCTTTCATCGTGTGCCGCAGTCCTCTTCTCCCTCTCAACCCCTGGCTGGCACCACAAAAGTGAGAAGGGAACCCCCGACATCCCCCCGCGATCGCGGGACCACCAAGCAAAAGACTTGGCATGGGTCGTTCAAGAGGCGGGAGAGGACGGCTGGAGAGCGATAGAAAGAAAGCAACCATTTTAGGTGGACGTTTTTTTAAAAAGCACAGGACTGTGTACCGCAAAGGGATGCGTACACAGTTGCAAGAATGAGTTCTGTCACAAATGTTATTGCCGTTGAATGCTGAAAAGGGGAAGAGGAATAAAGGACTCTGCTCTCTCCCTTTTCGTTCGGATGCATTGTAGTACACAGGAGGGACCGCTGGGAAGAAAGAAACGAAGAAAATCGTCTTGCTTTCACCTCCGTCTTCCTCCCCCGAGGAGCAAAACGCGGAGCTGCTTTTTACGCCTGTGAAGAATGGAGGCAATATCCCATCTTCTTGGTCCGTCCGTCCGTCCGTCCTCGCTACGGGCCGCGCGCGGCGGCGGCGGCGGCGGCGGCGGCCCTGTTTTCGGGGGGGAAGAGGAGATGTGTTTGCGTTGGGTACCTTTCATGCGCAGCTGCTCTCCTCCCTTCCTCTTTTCCTCACACAAAACACATCGAGGAAGGGAAATATAGGGAGGTGGAGACAGCGACCGCGAATGGGAGGGCGACAAGCACCGATGCAAGTACCGTACTTTAAAATGTTGTATATTATGCAAAGTAAAAAGAAAAAAATCCGACTATTTATTAGCTGACAAGAACATAAGCCCTCACGAAGCATTCCAAGACCGCGATGCTAGGTGGGAGAGGGAAAAGGAGGCCGTGGGCAGGAGGTGCTGTTAACGGGGAAGGAGAAAAGGTGGTGGTGGCGGACTGTATACAGTGGGTTGAGGAGGGAAGGGGAAGGCCGTTTTGGGATGTGTGAGTGTGGAGACAGATAAGATTAGGTGGGTGGAAGGAAAAGGAAAGAGGAGCTGTGTGGGCACAATTTGGCGGCGAGGAAGTATGCATATGCAGAGGGGAGAGACGGAGACAGCAGCTGCTGAATATTGATCAATTCCCGAGTCTCCTCCGGGGCACAAAAAGATATTAATTTTGCACGCAGCTGCCGCTACCACTTCATTAATTTTGCTTCAAATAAGTCACTGCGTGCATCATCTTCTGTTGGGAAGTGTCATAGTTTTGTCGAGGTTCAACTTTCGCGACAAAAAAGGATAGTCTTTTCGTTCCAAACCAAGCGACTTCAAGACTTTGCACCAAAAAAGAATGCCATGAACGAGCTTGCCCTCTTTCTCTCTCACACACCGGGACCTTCTTCACTCGTGTGTACTACTATACTCATGCAGAGTGTGAGAGGGATCGAGGCTCCCCCCACCGCTCCCGCCAAGCAATGCGCGCTGAGAGTGAGTGTGAGTAATGCCATGCACTTCCTCCTCTCTTTCCTCCGTATGTCCCTCGGCGGGGGGCATAGTGGAGTATTGTGTTTTCCCCTTCTCCCACTTTCCATGCCTGGGTTCCATCAAAAAAAAGCTGCTAGTAGGGGAAATAAGAGGGGGAGGGGAGACTTTCCTTTTGCGTCTAGCAAAGCGGAGCAGTGAGAGGAGGCAAATAAAGTTTAGTGCGCACTCAAAAACCAACGTCTGAGAACCATAAATCGGTCCTTTACTTCATCCCCTGCATTGTCTCGTCTCTCTCTCGTATTGCGCTTGGCATTTCTCGAAGCCTACTTGCTCAAAGACGTGGCTTTTTTGTCGCTGTGGAAGGAAGAGGTCCTTTTCCCATCTGGCTCTGGGAGGAAGAAAAAAGTAGTGTGAGAGACCCCCTTTGCATCCCTGCCGCCGAAGACACGAAAAAGGAAGAGGGAGTCTCCGTCCGCGGTCTCCTTCTTTATCTACCCCTTCTCTTCCCCCTTTCCCCAGGCATATTTTCCCCATTTCGAGGCAGGAGGCGAAAAACGGGAGGGACGTTTGGTTTGGCTGGCTGGCAAAGTGGAAAGACCCCGCCAGATATGTCTAGGCTTGAAAATATTTTTGAGAACATTTTCATGGCAATGTTTATACACAGGACACCACTCAAATCTGCAGTGGAGGGGGATCTTCAACTGCATTTGCGCTTGGAGGAACGAAAAGAAAGCACTGTGAAGAAATTGCCAGAAAGTGGCGGCGGCGGAGAGTGGGTGGACAAGCTTCATTGGCTCCCCAATCGGCCGTTTCGCAGTTTTAATGCCTTTCCCCTCTTCCAATCCTCCGGCTAAAACCGCTTCTTCCCCTCGCCCGCCCTTCGCCTGTCTCTGCCAAATCCCATCCCATCCTCCTTAAAAGACATCTTCCTCCTCCGCCTCCTTTCCTTTCCCCCCGCTCCCCATATACTGTACATCGTAGGCGCGCCGAAAATTACGTTACGGGAAGCTTCTTTCCTCTCATCCTGGGCGGAGGCGATACGCACTCGGATGAAGACGGAGGACGGAGGACGAGAGGATGAGATAAAAACCTATCCCCGCTCCTCCCCATCTCCTCTTCTTCTTCCCCGGTTCGTTTGGAGCGGCCATCCGTTGTCTTTTCTTCCCTGTCCAGGCAGAAAGGAT
>JAAUYJ010077985.1_pt1 | contig 10721 bp, 13 predicted proteins | sample 7278031 | NCBI WGS metagenome assembly JAAUYJ01 (sample SAMN14350222, study PRJNA611818) | marine sediment metagenome | isolation source: surface marine sediment (1.8m) | place: French Polynesia: Moorea | collected 2018-08 | reverse complement strand
ATGTTTGGTCAGCATTCACGGTCATCTTCCAACTACGGGCTCTAAAGTCGCAACGATGCGGCAAGGCATGGATCAAGATTGCTGGTCCAGACAATGCAGAGGGCAAATGCTGCAAAGTATTTCGTGGATATCTACCTTTTGTGTATGATTGTGTGATATATCTCCTGACATTGGCTCGTTATTAAACAAACAAAACAAAACTAAACAAATCAATTTGTGGTTTTTTGGGGAAAATGCTAAGTGAGTGTTTGAAAATTTTTTTATTCGAGGGTGTAAAACACCTCTGGCGATTCTTTTCTTGCAAAGCTTGTATTTGCCGTTGGCGGAACCGGAAATACGATACCTCAAAGTCCAACTCAAGATCTCCTCGCGGGGACCGGAACCGGAAGTAGCTCTTCAGCTATTTAAAGTACCGCCGCCACTACTTCTTGCCAGGATTTGCTGGTCGATTTCTGCTTAGAGAGGTCCCATGCTGCAATGCATGACCTCCTGATGCCCCAGGTGGCCACAGCACTGCAAAACTTCATGGGAAACTCAAGAAGCAAGAAAAGACTACTGAGGGCGGCCGAGCGGAACGCGGCAGCGCTCCCACAGGCGGAGGAACATGTTGCCGACAATTTTGGCGTCGCCCTCGGCAGGGGAAAGAAGATTAACCTGGCCAGGTCGAAGGGGGAGGGCGGAATCAAGGTGGAGGCCGGGCCCAAGCACTTACCCAAGAAGGCCACGGACCCCCACAAAAAGAGGGAAATGGCGATGGAGGCGGAGAGGAAGAGTCTGGAGGCCGACGCCAGGGCGAAGGTGGAGCGGGAGAAGGCTGCCGCAGCTCTCACGCAGACGGAGCCATCCATGCGGGGTATGAGCGCGTACCATACCGCAATGCATGAAAAGGCTCCGGCATACGCACGAGAGAAACTTTTTGGAGCAACAGGCGGAGGTGGAGGCGGCGGAATGAAAAGCACCGTAGGGACTCCCAAAAGCGGCTCTCTACATACGGTGGATATGGCCCAGGGTGCTGGAATGAGCAAGCTGGTGGTGAAGAACTTCAAGCAGAGGGTGGAGGTAGCGAGGACGCTGCCCGAGTGGGACGCCAAGTTCCCCAAGGCGAAGAGAGAGCACGAGCGGCTGGAAATGCAGGACGAGTTCTTGCTTACCCTGAACCCCAACGACGTCCAGCTCCATTTCGAGCTGAAGCTGTTCATTGACAAGTATGGGCATTTCTATCCAGGATTGGACCTCAAGCCCGTCGGCGACGGATCCAACCAGGTCATGGTGCGGGCGAGGTTCAAGGTGATCGACGTGAATGGCGAGCCGACGCTTACGGAGACGGCAACGCACGTTTTCAACCGTCCCCCTGCCCGTCGCCCGCTGGAAGTTCAGGATGCCTGGCTGTTCCAAAATTTCAAAGATCCACAAGAGGAGGCGATACTCTTGCCGGGAGGCCAGCTCACCCTGGTTTGTGAAGTCACAGCAACATGCAACATCGTTACACAACACGACGGCGGCGTAGTCCCGCAAACTACGCCACCGCCTCCTCCAGCTCCTGCCCAAGCAGCTCCTCAACATGCTGCTCCCCTGGAAATTCCCGATTCGGGAAAAGTGCAGCGAGGGAAGACAGTTACTCCACCTATAAAGCAGAGACCAGCCCAGTTACCCAAGGCCGGGAGAATCATGCCCATGGCTAATCCTGTTTCACAAGCGAAAGCAGAGCAAATGATGAGAGAAACACTCAGACCGCCTTCACCTTCTCCACCGCCTCTTAAACGACCGCCCAAGAGAAAAGTTAGAGGCGGAAGAAAAAGAACTCCTCCTCCAGCAACACCCCCTCCTCCAGCAGCACCTCCTCCTCCAGCAGCACCTCCTCCTCCGCCAGCACCTCCTCCGCCAGCGCCACCACCTGCTGCTGCTCCAACACCCCCTCCTCCTCCACCTAAGCCGCCGCCAGCAGCACCTCCCCCGCCACCTCTCTCTCCTGTCCCTCCTTCTCCTCCACCTCGACCTCCTCCTCCAACTCAGTCTCCACCGCCACCTCCTACACAGACCCAGGGAAGACTTCCTCCGCCTACAAACCAACCTCCACCTCCTCCACCACCGCAGGCCGGAAGAAGACCTCCACCACCTGCAACCCTACCCTTACCTCCTCTAGCAGAACTCCATGCTTCGCTGCAACCACTCCCATCTTCGGAACCTCCAAGACAACAAGCTAGTTCTGAAGCACCCCCTCGCCAACAGCAAGCATCGCCGACGGCTCCTCCTCCCCCTCCCAACGAGCCGTCCGAATTTGATGACGAGACTGCCGAAACTGATCCAACAGGAGAACAAATTCAGCAGGGAACTGAAGCCGAAGTTTTAGCACCTCGAAAAAATGTGAGCAGACCTCCTTCTGAACCACCCGAAGACGAGGAAGAACCAGAAAATGAGTCGCTCAAAAGAGAAAGTCCGGCAGGTTGGTTCATGGGAGACGACACTGCTCCGGAAAATGAGTCGGAAAAAAGCGAATATTCAAAAGTGCCAGAATCGCCTCCGCCAATTATGGAAGCTTCTCCACCTGCTCATCATCCGGCACCTCCACCTCAAGTAGACGAAAACCCTCCTGTGGATCCTCCTGCTCCACCTCAATCTATCCCAAATCCACCAATGTCACCAGCACCAACTTCTGAAATGGTGCAGCCGCCTGTACCGACAGGGCCACCGCGACCGTCCCATCATAGGCCTGCATCCGCAAAGGTCCGGTTTGGGGAGCCAGACAAGAACTGGAGGCCATCAGGGCGAAAAGCTCCCGCTGTAAGGGCAAAAGCTCTTCCAAAACCGACTACGCAGAATCTTAGGAGAAGGCCCTTGCGAAAAAATGTGCTCTGGAGGACAAAGACTCCTGCTAAAGAAAATGTTGGCATCAAACGCAAGAAAAAAAGACCAAGTAGTTTTTTACATTTTCTTTTTGGATGGTGCAGCTCTGACGGATCAGAATAAAACGTTCCCACGTACTGTGTGTACCTTACTGCACACGTCAAATAAAAAAAACCTTGCTTACCTTCCGAGCAGTCTTTCTCCCACGACACATAATAGTCATACTTATGTCTGTCCGGTTTGAAGTTCTTCCCACTCAGCAGAGTACAAATCTAGTTACCAATCAAGTAGAAGGACATTAAGAACAAGAACAGACTGTGTTCAAAAGGTCTGCAGGGGGATTTGGAGGGATTTGTCAAAGTTTTTGAAGCTTGATCAAGTTATTAAAATAATTAGTGGCATTTTAAAGATTGAAAGTCGAATTTGACCCACAAGGAGTGGTCAGATCAAAAAGTTCATAAAACAAAAAAGATAGGACACCCCCGAATTAGGTTGGACACAAAAAAATCGTCAAAGAGTTAAATCGTTTTTGGCAATTTTTGGAAAAAGTACTGGTCACAAGGGTTTAAAAAATACAAGACCTATATATGGTTTAAAATTTTGCACAGTTTGTTACCCTACTATTGTCTACAAATGTTATTTCATAAAGATCTCCTATCTGGAAAAAAATTTGAAATTGAAAATGGTCATAACAATTAACATCAACAACATCTTCGGCAGTTCCATGGTCTCGGCGTCGCCGCAGACAAAAAAATGCATAATGACAAACCTTAGTGATATTATTATAGTTTGCGTAGTTGCACGCCACGAAGTGTTGGCAGTTCATCAAACATTTCCCAGGCGTATCTAACTTGAGTCGCAATATTGCCTCTCCGTCATATTTCACTCCTTGACGCGAGCAGGTTGCTGTTTTATCAGAAAAGCACAATGAATTTTAGGTTTTTTTAAACCGAATGTGAGGTTTAATTTCTCAACTTGGTTTTTCGTCTGCCTCCTTTACGGCTCTTTCCATATGATCTTCCTTGTCTGAAATTGTAATAAACATGTGAAACACTCGATCCTAAGAATAGAGACGCAAAATCAATCACACATACAATAGCACGTGATGTTGGCCACGTCGGTTCCTACTTCACGCTCTAGGCTCCATTCCACCTCCCTCATGAGCACGCACAGTCGAAATTGTACCTACCAGGCAAATCCATTTTTTCATCAGATTGAAATTGAAACGGGATGAAAAAGCAAGTAACAAAGAATTGCCTTGAACACGGCGATCTTGCACTCTCCCGTGTGATAATAGAAGCATTTGTCCTGGCAGTCGCTGATATTGCCAATCTTGGAAGCCTCTGGGGCGAGTGTTATGTACAGTAGTTTCAAACATGATATCTTCACGAGTGCTGGGAGGCAGCAACGTCGTTGTTTCCTATTGTTACCTCCAATATATGCTGCGATGACTCGGTCGGTTAGGTTCCTCGTGTCGAAGTTCCTGTTGTACACGGTGCAATCTGAGCCCGAAAAGAAACCGGGGAGTGAAAAAACATTGGGTTGTTGTTGTTGCTCAATGCTGAGCTTTGTCCTCCTCACCCTGACACTTCATGTCTTGCGACACGTACACCTCGTCGTCTACAGTACTCCCCCGGACATTCTCCATGATTTTGCACCTGGTGTACTCAAGGTCGTAGTTCCAGTACCTGAGAGACGCGTCTAAGTGGAAGCATTGAACCAAAGAGCAGAAAATGTCGTCACACCTGCACCAGACATGGTCCAGGCACCATTGCTGGCACTCTGCGAGGTTCGACTGCTGAGACGTCTCAGGGCCGTTGTGCGCGTCGGCGGCCTCGACGAACTTCTTCTTATACAGAAGGCATTCTGGTGTGGACAGGGATCAAAGTAAAACGGATCGATTTGAATTCATTTTTTCTAGTTTAAGATTAACTAATCGTCAAACTCCGCGCGTAATGACGTGTTACTTCTGCACTGTCGGAATCCGAACGTGGCGCCGGTGTTCCTCCTCAGGCCGTGGAAGTTTGAGGACTGCCGAAAACTGCACTCTCCTCCCTTTGAGCCCTCTTTGAATTCCTTGAACCTGTTGCCCAAAAGAAAATTATTGGAATGGCCCCAATGAATGAGCACGAAGAATTCCAACTAATTTAAGAGTACATTAAAGACTTGCTCCACCACCAGCTAGGAACAAATGACCCTGCGCAAGTCGCGCATGTTCCGGCGTACGTAATAAGAGACCCCAGTCGAGAAAAGACGAAATAGGATCTTAATGCAGTAGAAACAAAGAAGTGTATTTTTCGCTGTTTTCACCAGTATCTTGTACAGAGACGGAGAGGAGATGTATGTCCAACTCTTGAAACATTGTAAATTCACGGGAAGCCTATTCATATATTCATATGCAGGTAAGCAGAGCATTTTGAAAATTCAGGCTTCATAAGAAGGGAGCACAAAAACCGTGCTTGAAAAAAATAGGTTTACAGAATAGAAAGATTGCCATTACACAAAGTAGTAATGAATATAAAAAGTCGGGTTCAAAAGTCTGGCTGAGATCTGGTACGTCAAGGTGATAACGGGGATCATCAGGGGATTTTTTTGTTCAATAATATTGTGTAGCTCGTGCTCTTTTGCATTATGGCCAGCCAATGTCTTTTTCTGAATGTTTCTATGGCGTAGAAAAGGATCAGACGCACCTCCTAACAAATGCAGACAAGTTCAGGTAACATTTCAACAACCTAGCAGGTCGGATCTGGGGATAGACATTGTGGGGTGAGGGAAGAGGGTACTAACATATTGTTCTTCGCATTTCTCGAATAAAAGTGGCAGCTCGGTCGAGTAATGATGCCTCAGTTGACCTTGTCCCAGAGGCTGTTCTCTATGGCCCTCATGTCGGAGTCGTCGCCGAAGAGGATGCTGCCGTTGGGCCCCGCCGCCGGAACCCCGCCGAATCCTCCTCCGGGACCGCCGCCGGGGCAGCCTCCGCTGCCCATGAGGGGGTCGCCGCCGCCGCTCAGGGCGCCGTTGACGACCTGGTTGTGGTTGTTGTTGCTCAGGCCGCTCGACGTCGTCAGCATGGCGGCGTTGCCGTTTTGCCCAGAGGTAGCAGCGGTGGTGGAACCGGCAGTGGAGGAAGAGGGAAGGAGCGAGTCGAGCCAATCGGCCACGTCCTGGTCCACGTCCATGGTCCTGCCGGGGACGCCAGGGCTTGGACCAGGGGCGCCAGCAGAGATACCAGGTGCAGCGACCGGCACCGCCTGCTGGGGATGTTCCAGTGCCGACGCGGGTTGCTGCTGGATGGATCCAGTCGGTGGCATCAGGTTCTCCTCCAGTGAGGGTAGCATGTCCAGCTCGGAGAGGTCGAAGGGGAGCTGAACCGTCGAAGGGTCTGTTCCCCCCGCTGCCGCTGTGGCCGCGGCAGAAGTTGTCGGGTGCTGTGGCTGTAGCTGTGGCTGCCTGGTCGAGGATGCAGGGGGAGGGGGAGGAGGCGGCGGCACCCCCACTATGTTGGCTCCATGAGGGTGGGACGCTGCAGGCGGAATTTCTGGAAAAAAGTACATAAAATATTAGCTCTTTCCCTACCCGAAGAATTACATCTCGGTGTCCTTAAATCTTACCTCCGCCTTTAATGAGAAGGTCCAAAACTTCCTCAACGAGGAATTCTTGCTGCGGCTGCTCTGTACTTTGTGCAGAAACGAAAGACTGTTGCGGTTGCTGCTGCTGCGGTTGCTGCTGCGATGCAGCCAGCAGGTCCGAGATGAGGGGCAAATTCGAGGAGGTGGAGGCAGGGTGCAACGCGTGCTGCTGCTGCTCCTGCTGCTGTTGCCCTTGGAAGCTCGGAGCGATGACGTCGGGGAGCGTCGGTTGCCTACAAACAAACATAATTGAATGTCGCATATGAAAAAAATGAAAAAGAAGACGCACTTGACGACCCTGATGCTCTCCACCACCTCCGGCGAGTTGGTCTGCCGCATTTGCAAGTGCTGCTGCGGTCTCTGATGGCGAAACTGTTGTGGCTGTGGTTGCTGTTGCTGTAAAGGTCCTCCAGCAGCACCCATCGAAGATGAAGGAGCCGTAAGAGTCTTCTTGACGGCCTCCTGGTGCTCCAAGACCCTTTGCTGCATGGCCTGCAGCTGCTCGATCTGGCTTTGCAGTTGCCGGTTCTGCAAGAGCAGACGATTGTTGTCTGCGGCCTTCCTCGCTGCCACCACAGGAGGAGCGGTAGCAGCTCCCGGCGTTGACGGAACGGTCGGTGGTTGTTGTTGCTGTTGCTGCTGCTGCTGTGGTACATTGTTGTTGGCTGCGTTTAGCTGAGACTGCTGCTCCTGGAGGAGCCTCTCCTGCTGCAGCAGCTGCGTCTGCGAGTTCTTCAGCGCGTCCTGCAACTCCTGGATCTTTCTCTGTTGTTCAGCGATGAGGCTTTCGGGTGAAGGCGCAACAGACGCAGAAGCTGTAGCGGCCGCCCCGCTTGAGGTGGGAGAGAGGACCACGGCTTGGGCTGCGGCTTGGGGCTCGGTCACATTGTTCCCGGGCGCCAACTGAGCCACTGGCACGGGCACTTGGGGTAGCACTATTGGCGCAACCGACTGTGCAGGCGCCGGCACCAATGTAAGTGTTTGAACAGGCTGCGGGTGGAACTGTTGTTGCTGCTGGGAAGCAGAAGTAGGAGACGATATGGAGGCTGCCATCAGCGGCGCAAGCTGGACAGTTATACTGGAGGCGGAAGTCGTGGCCATGGGGAGGGCCACTTGAGCAGGTTGTGGTTGAAGTTGATGCTGCTTTTGCTGCAGTCCGGAGGACGAAGGAGCAGCAGGAGCTGGCTTTGGCTGCAGCGGTCGGGGCTGCCGCCTTCCCTTTGGGGGAGGAGGAGGAGGAGGCGGGGGTGGTGGAGGCGGTGGAGGCGGCGGCGGAGGGGGCAGGAGCCTGCCTGCCGCCCCTCCATCCGTCGTCTCCATCAGGTCCAGGTCGAACTCGAGGTCCATGTTGGCCCCGCCCGCGCCGCTCCTTGGTGTCCCCGGGTTCGATCCCCCTCCGCCCTCCGCCAGGATTTGGCCCAGGGGCGAGGAGAGCATCTCAACGCTGGGAGGGTTGTTGCCGGCATGAGGAGAAGGGGTGCTGCTGCTGGTGTGCTGCAGCAGGTGCTGCTGGTGCGACTGCGGGGTGGGCGGCTGGCTCAACGTCTCCATCGGGACAACTGGAAATTAAGGGCGAAAGAAAAAAGAAGAATTAGCGCCTTTTCGCGGTGACTTTTGACCCGGCGGAACTCTACTTTCCTTTCTACCTTTCTAATTTCTCCCGGGGTTTCCCCACCTACTTTTTCCATCCCCCTTTTCCTTCAAGGCCTGCTGCAAAAACGACTTTCTCCCCCTTCCTTTGGCCAAGCAAGGACGGCGAGTGATGCCCACTTGGTCCACTTTCCTTTGCCCCCGTCGCCATAAAACAGGACGGAAAAGACAAAAAACGAGCCATGCCTATCTCTTTTCTCACCTGTCCCTGAGGACGTCTCGATGCCCACGATGGCCGGGCTGCCCTCCTTGCTCCCCCTCCCCGACGCGGATGTCATGGTGCTGCCCAGCGATCCGCAGGATGCGGAAGGGCGTATCTGCAGCAAAAGTTGCTGCTGCTGCTGTTGCCGCTGCTGACGCCGCTGCTGCTTATTCCCCTGCTCCTCCTGGTGTCTGGAGGCCAGCAGCTCCAGGTGCGGCCTCAGCCTTTCGATGAGGACCGGCTTGGGCCCAGAAACGGTCAGGTTGCGGAGCTTCAGCTCTGCTTTTAGGTCATTCACTGAAACGACCAAACAAATTAGTTTCTTCATGGTTTTTTTTTACAAAAAGCACTATTTCCCCACCTTTGAGCTCCTCCATCTTGTCCAGCATCCTGGCGGCCTCCTTTGGCCCCATGGCCACCCGCTGTGTCGCCGACGAAACCGGAGTGGTGGACCTCGGTCCGGCAGAGGAAGCCCTGTGAGGTGTGGTGGCCCTGGGGGTGTGCGGGGCAGAGGTGGAGGGCGGGGAGGGCACCGAGGAGGAGGCCAGGCTGCTGCCGGACGAGGAGTTGGTCGCTCCCGCCCCTCCACCGCCCCCGAGGAGCTGGCCGGAGGAGGAGGAAGGAGCTGCGCCGCCGTACTTGGCGGAGAGGGTCCCCGCCGTGGCGTTGGAGAACTTCATCTCCACGGAGCTGGCCAGGGAGGAGCCGGAGGAAGACTTGGAGGAGGAGGAGGGCACCGGACAGGCCGGGAGCAGAAGGGAGTACTTGGGATTCTAAAAAAAGAAAAGAAAGAAACATTCTGTAATTGAGCTTCTTTGTTTCTTGCCAATCTCCTGCATTTTGACGCATCCGGGAACTATTTCGGGGCTGGAGGCGGGTTTTCTCGAATTTCCCTTGACGAAGAGGAGGCTTTTTCCATGCCCGCGTACGTATAATAAGACCTGGAAGCTTGCCAAGCACTAGAGGAGCAGGCGAGAGGAGGATAACTTTTGCAGCGAGAGGGAAAGGCGGGGAGAGGAGGGAAGGAGCAACGTCAACGTGTCTTTTCCTCCTCAAGTTTTAGAAACATGAAATGCCCCTTGAGGCCGGGGAGAACTTTTATGAATAAGACTTTCCTATTTCCTCACCTTCTGATTCATTTCCAGTTGCCACTGGAGCAGTTGCTGTTGCTGCTTCAGCAGCAATTGGTACCTCGTCTCCTCGTCGGAAGCGAGGGAACTCTCCGACGGGCGCTTCTGAGCGCTGGGAGGACCCTAAAAACATGCACACAAATAGTTAGTTTCTACTTCAGAATGTGCTGTAATCATGGATCTACCTTGTACTCATGAAACTTGATGGTCCTTGGTTTTGCCTGGGCCTTGGAGGCCTTCGACTTTTTCTTTCTCCCCTGCTCCTTGCCTGGAGCGCTCCTCTGTGAGTAGGCCTGCTGCATGGGTGCGCCGCTCGCCGCCGCGCCGCCGGCACTCCCGGAGCCGCCGAGGGGGCTGGGGACGGCGAAGATGGTGCCGGCATCGCCGCCGGCAGAAGAAGAGGCCCTCCTGCTGCCGCCTACAGAGGCTTCCGGGGCCGGCGAGCCGATGACAGTGGCTCCGTGAGGAGGAGCCACGGAGGCTGGGGGAGAGGCGAAGGCCGCCGAGGAAGAGGCATCGCCAGATTCGGAAGCGTTTGAGGTGGAAAAGACGCTGTCGGAGCTCTCGGACTTTGCCACCCCGCCACTAATCACCGTGGAGGAGGGCGCTGACGAGGACTGTTGTATAGACAGTGGTAGTGGCGACGGCACAGCCGTGGACGCTGAGGGAGAGGAGAGAGCTGCGGAGACCCCTTCCGAGCTCACCTGCTGAAAGAGGTCCGGCGGCGACTGCGCCGCTCCGTCGCTCGAATCCTCCTCGAAAGACCCGGCGGTGACCGTTGAGGAAGGCACCCCCTTGACTTTAACTGTGGGGAGCCCCTCTGCCGTGGGCTTGAACCTGATCTGCCCCTCCTTGACGGCCTGCTCCACCGGCTCGTCCGTGTGCAGGATGTTCTTCTGGATAAGCTCCAGCGGCCCGGGGCGGAGCGATAGCTGGTTGCTAAGGGTGTCCGCCAGCTTGGCCCTCTTCAGCTGCCTCTGCTTGTCGCACAGGCTTGGGTCCACGCCGGCCGGGACGTCCTCCAGGATGTGCCTGTGCACCAGCTCCTGCCTGTCGGGCCTCCGGGCGATCTTGGCGCGCAGCATGTCGCCCATCTTGGCCCGCTCCAGCTTCTGCCTCTGGAGGTGCAGGGCCGGGCTGGTGCGCGGCGGCGGAAGGATCCCCTGCTCCACCAGGGCCTTCATCGGGCGCCGCACCATCAGCTTCACCTTCAGGGCTGGAAATTCGCAATGGCAAAAAATAAATAAGGCGCATCTATTTCCTCTT
>JAAUYJ010205749.1_pt1 | contig 10729 bp, 14 predicted proteins | sample 7278031 | NCBI WGS metagenome assembly JAAUYJ01 (sample SAMN14350222, study PRJNA611818) | marine sediment metagenome | isolation source: surface marine sediment (1.8m) | place: French Polynesia: Moorea | collected 2018-08 | reverse complement strand
TGCTCGTCGTGCAGGGCGGCGCACAGGTCGCAGAAGGCGGTCGACAGGTGCTCCTTGCCCTCCCGCACCTCGTAGTAGTCGCGCCACCAGAAGTGCGCCGCGAACGCCGCGGGATCCTGCGACAGCCGGCGCATCTCCCTCGCCAGGGCCCTGGGGTCGCGCTCCGCCTCCCAGCCGTGGACCGTCAGGTAGGAGTGCGGCGGCGCCCCCAGGGCGGCGTAGTCGGCGCCGCCCAGCGCCACCGGGATGACCGACTCAGTCTTGGCGTAGACGTTGAAGAACTTCTCGGTGGCGTAGTCGGCGCAGACGGAGTTCTCGAAGGAGAGGTAGAACTTGTAGTCGCGGTCTATGCTGGCCCAGCAGTCGTCGTTGCGGAGCTTGCTGCAAGACTGCAAAAAAAGCACCCAAATTCAACTGAAAGCGTTTTCAGAGTCAAATTATATTTACTCATACCATATTCCCGCACGCCCCGTAAATGTCCACGGGATAGTGCTTGGCCAAAGCCGCCACGTAGTTCTCCCTCTGGCTCTTTGACTCGCAGTTGGAGACGAACCAGGCCGCCCGGTCCTTCTTGGACCAAGAGGACTCCCTCCTCTTGCCCTTCCCCGTCGGCCTCCCCCTGGCCAGGTGGCGGTTGGCCTGGCCGAAGTCCCGGATGAGCTGCTCCAGCTCCTTCGGGTCCGTCGGGTGCTCCCTCACCTGGACGAAGCGGCCGTAGGGCATGGGGATGTCAGAGTCCAGGCGGTAGGTCAGGGTCCAGTTGAAGAAGTTGTCCCAGCGGGAGCTGCATGAGGAGAGGGAAAGATATACAATCTGTAAAAATAACTTTTACTTTAACAGCGTCGCTGCTGCTGCTCTTGCTGGTGTTGCTGATGCAGTAGCAGCTTCAATAGTTGATGCCGATGCTGCGGTTTTTTTTGCTGTTGTAGCTACTATTGCAGGCGTGTCTGCTTCTAATACTTCTTGCCTTTCCCCCTTAATTCCCCTCTCGCCCCCCCAGTATGGTACCTCTCAATTCCCATCATGTAGTCTGCAGACTCCAGCATGAAAATGACGTATCTCTGCTCCCCCGCCCTCCTCCTCCTCCCGTCCGGGTCGGGCAGGTCCCCCTCCTTCATCTCCCGCAGGTGGAACAGCACCGCGTCGAAGTCCGAACCGTCCCCGCTGCCCCCCAGCGCCGTCCTGTCGCCGGTGGCGGCGCAGTCGGACACGGGGCAGCCGAACTCGAGGAAGGGGTCGCGGCCGCAGCAGAAGCCGTAGCTGCGGTCGCCGTAGGCCTCGTTCCAGTACAGGATGTGCTTGGTCCTGCTTTGGATTTGGAGGGAATGGGATGAATAATGAATCGTCGTCTGGTATCCCTACTATATCAGTACTCTTTGTGGGAAAGGCAGGCACGATGCGTTCGAATTTGTACCCTGCTGTGTATACTGCTGGCTGCACAATATGCAGCATTTGTTGGCTACGTCAACGAGCCCTCCATCCAGAATCGTTTCTGTTAGGACTCCGTGGTGGCTACGTGGCATTTTCCTCCCTTGCTTTGATGCAAAGGCGGGAAGCCAATCAATTATGGACCACACACAGCATTTACTACAGATAACAAATCAGAACACATATCGGAAGCGGCATCTCCTTTTCACCTGGACTTTTCCTCCTCCTTCTTGTCCCTCTTCCTCTTCCTGTCCTTCTTGAGGAAGACCGCCGCGTCCTTCCCTCCAAACTTCTCTATGTCCGCCTCCAGCTCGTTCACCACCGCCTCGAAGTCGACCCCCTCGTCGTCGGTCTCCTCCACCAGCCGCTCGAGGCCGCCCAGGTCGAAGTCGCCGCCCTCGTCCGGTTTGATCCGAGGCTTTGACAGATCGAGCCCCTCTCGCGGCCGCCGCCAGTTGGGGACGGGCGTCGCCGGGCGGTTTCGAAGCAGAGGCGGGTGCGCGTTGGCCGGCTGTGGAAGATTCGAATTTGTCGGTCCACCCAAAAAAAATGAATGGCATGTTTGGGAAATCATTTTTGTACTCACTTTTAATGTGTCCCCGTCGATGTCTCGCTGACGGTTGGATCCCAGCATGGCCAGGTAGGCGAGGGTGAGGGCGGCGAGGACGAGGCTCCCCACGGCCCTCCTGGCCTGGTGGAGGGACCGCATTTCGTCAGGGAGTATTTTCCGTCAACATGGTCCCTGCTCCCACACTGTTTCCATGCGTGACATGCTTCAGTGCGGAATAAAAGTCGAATCTTTTTTGGAAGGATTAGTTGTTTTGGGTGGGAGGACCTGAAAGTGCATTCTTGTTCACCCCTTCCCTTGCCCCTTCTCCCCGCCCCCTTTATTTGTGTTACTCAGCACTGTCGACGGGATCCAGGTAGCAACGAAAAAGACCTGGGGGGAGGGGGGGGGGAGAGAAGAGGGACACTCGAGAGAAATCGCACAATTCAAAAAGGAGTAAACCAAACTTATAGTGAGAAAAATAAAACGATTTTCCCCCCTACTTTTCTATTTTTTTGTATCACCAATAATCAACTACGCAATCAGCTTCGTTTTAAGACACCCACAAATAGCCAACTGTCAAAAAATCACCAAGTTGGCGAAATAGGAAAAGTAAAGAACATGAGTTTCATAAAAATGATGAATACGTATAACACGGAAAAATACTTCAGACAAAAAGTACGTATTAAAGTTACCAGTCACAGCGGGCAATCGGATAAAAACCGTGTTGTCCCTAGACTCCCTACAAATTTCAATTATCGAGTTTGCGAGACATCTTTTCGGCCCTTCCGATGAACGAAGAATGATAAATAAAGTTGGGTGGGAAAAGACGCGTCGGCCGGGAATTTTTTTTTAGGCTGGAAAACTCGAAGTTGAGGAAGGTGATCTCGCGCAAGTCACTCTCCATTATCCTGACGGCACCATGTCCATGAGCCCCGACGACTCCATCGCCGACGGCGGCCTCAACCACCACAAGGCCAAGGGCGACGCCGCCGACCGGGCGGAGGAGGTGGTGGACCACACGCACGACCCGGAGGCCGGGGAGGACCCGCTGGGCGAGGACGCGCCGCACGTCCGGCTGCAGGGCGGCGGCATCAACGTGAGGGAGCTTCTGGAGCAGCGCGACGGGGTGCTGTTCGAGCCGGAGATCGACGAGGACCTCTTCCGCAAGCCGCCCGCGCCGGAGGACAGGAGCTACTTCGCCGCCGCCGCCGCAGACAAGGACCTGGAGGAGAAGCTGGCGCAGATGCACCTGGACCTGCGCGGGAAGGCCGGGGACGACGGGGACACCGGCAGCGACGACGAGGAGGACACCTTCGAGGCTAGGGCCAGGAGGATGGCCGACGTCACCGAGGACGGGCTCGTCAAGAAGCGGGTGGTCTTCCGCGGCCAGCGAGCCTCCGGGCACCCTCCCGCCCGCGGCACCGTCACCATCCACTACTCGTTCTACTTCGAGCACAACGACGAGCCCTTCGACTCCACCACGCTGCGCGGGAGGGCCGAGCGGTTCCGCCTGGACGACGGCAGGATGATCCTGGGGGTGGAGTCCGCCGTCAAGTCGATGCTCAAGGGGGAGGAGTCCTGGTTCCTCATCGGGTGGGAGTACGCCTACGGGCCCATGGGGTGCCCGCCCAGGATACCGGCCAAGGCTCCCGTGCTGGCCAAGTGAGCGAAAAAGATTTGTGTTCTTGTGTACGTCATTTGATTGTTTCTCCTCCAGGATCAAGCTGCTGGACTTTGCTGCCGAGACCGACGCGGATGCGCTGCTGGCGCTAGAGCCGGAGGAGAGAAGCAAGAAGAAGAACTACGACGAAATCGAAAAGGTGCGGAGCCCTATTAGGGGTATTAGCCCTCCTTTATCTTATCCTTAACAACTTGCGTGTACTTTCAGATCGTCCGCGTGGAGCACGTGGAGGGCAACGGCCTGATCAAGAAGGAGGAGTACAAGGGCGCCGCCCGCCGCTACACCAGGGGCATCCGGCTGCTGGAGGACGTGGAGCTCAGGAACGACCAGGACGAGAAGCAGCAGAAGCACCTCGTCTTCAAGCTCTACCTCAACCGGTCCTACTGCTTCATCAAGGTGCACATGCCCAAGAAGGCCTGCCTCGACCTGCAGAAGGCGCTGGAGATGCAGCCCTACAACGCCAAGGCCCTCTACAGAATGGGTGAGGAAGAGACAAACTATCACCGTGTTTACCGTTTAGAAAGTACTGTCTCCTCGGGTCACTTTTCCTAGGAATTGCCAAGCGTCAGCTGGGAAGCTACTCCGACGCCAAGAGCTACCTCCTCCGCGCGAACCAGGCCTCCCCGGGCGACACCGACATCGGCAGCGAGCTGGCCAGCCTGGACGAGATGATGAGGAAGCGCGAGCAGAACGAGAGGGAGCTCTGCAAGAGGATGTTCCCGGGAGCGCAGGTGGGGAAAACAATTAGATTAGTTGCTTTCAATTTTCAAAAGACTTTTTCGTTTCCCAGATGCCGCGGCAGGAGAGGAACCCGGGCGAGGAGGTCGACGACGAGACCCGCTCGGAGATGATGGAGCAGATCAAGGGTGAGCAAAAGTCTTACATCGATGCGTGCTTCGCTCAATATTTACACATTTTTTCTTCGTTTGCAGGCTTCAAGGAGTCCTCCCAGCGGACGCTTCCCCTCCCGGCCAGCCTTGGCACACCGGAGATCTTCGCCCTCAAGTCGGTCTGCGAGGAGCTGGACATGAAGATGCAGGAGATCAGGAGGGGCACCGGGTCCTACTGGGAGATTCACAAGAAGTGATGTGCAAGGAAGAAAGAAAAGCGAGCAGGTGAGAAGAAACAACGTGTGATCAAGTCAAGAAGGAAACCGTCGCCAAAGGTATGTTGTTGCCGCTTACATTTATCTAGTTTTCTTGAGAATTATCCGTGTTTTGTTTGCCAAGATTTTTTTGTAACAAGACAATAAGAATATCCTAGAATCTCAAAGTAAGATTGAAGGCAACGTTTTTATTCAGCACTGCCAATGTAGGGCATCACACAAGGTGTGCAAATGAGCGACGGAGCGTTCCTCCACTTCTGTATTGGTGTCGGTGGTGTTTGTTTCCTCACCCGTCTCATCCCCCCCTTCCTTCTCGGGTCGGCGACTCATTCTGCGGCGACTGCGGTGACCTTGGGTTCGGGTCCCTTCTTCGGGGAGAGGAAGGAGGAAGAGGGACGGGCATACGAACATTGGGGTGCGCGCGCGCTGCAATGGGGCAAGGGGAGAGGGAGGAATCCCAATTTGGCAGTGAGGGAAGGAGGGGAGCGTTGTCCCCGGCAGTCCTTTGGCATAGGGGGACCGTTTTTTGCGGTTCCTGCCTGCCTGCAGCGTCCGTCCGTCTCTTTGCCGGAATGTGATCGGAAAAGGTGACACACGTTCAAGCAACGGACTTCCTCCCGTGTGCAACAATTGTGTCTGCCTCAATGGCATCTTCTCCATTCGGGAATAACATCGCAGCAGGCAGAGAAATATCCCATTCTTGGTTGCGCCCAGGTGCACCAGGGGGATTCTCCTTTCTTCCCTCCCCATCTTCTCGTTTAGTGGTAGCAACAAAGCAGTGCGAGAAGGGCGGAATTCTCGACTTTGCGTGGGCGGTTCGTTCACCGTCGGAGCAGCTGTGCGTGAGACTCCCTAAAACATTCTTGGGCGCCTCTTAATGTTACTTTTGGGGGGCTTGGTGACGTAAGCCTGGTGGAGAAAATGCATAGGAAAAAGAGCCCGTCTGGCCGTTTGTGAGACGCAGTGATCTCTACGCCTGTAAATAGGGTGTAAAGTGTTATTGTGAGACCCGAAATTGAGGTACGCTGCGTTGCAAAAAAAATGGCGAGAGGCTACGAACTGCGAGAGGAAAACGAGGGGGCGACGTACGTCCCTTCGAGACCAGCCAGGAGGGCAGATTCGAGGAGGGAAACTTACTCGAGGTAACGAGCAAGGTGTGTTGGAAGTTCGATTTTGAATTTCATTACTAGACGTTACTCTATTTCAGCAACACCGGAGCTCCTAACAAGCCAGATGCATACGCAGGTGCGAATTGTTTTCTTTGCTGAAGCGAAACATTCCCGCTTTAAAGTAGCTGTCGAGTTTAAATACCGTTGGTTTTTAGGCGGCCACTATGCGGAGAGCCCCATCCACATGCCCGCCGCCCAGCGCACCCTGGCCATCGTCCCTTCGACGACCCTCAACGCGCCCTCCGCCGCCGCGCCCCACCCCACCGAGAGGAGGAGGAGGCGGTCCTCCACCCTCCCCGGAGGGTCCGAGCGGAGGTCCAGGTCGGCCATGTCCGTCTCAAACTACAACAGGCATGGGATTCATGCAGATTTTTTTTCATTTGCAATTCCGCTCATACTTCTTCTCGCTTGCAGGTCCACCCTGCCGCCCAACAGCAGCACCGCCCCCGGCACCACCGTGTCCAAGGTGACCCGGTCTCGCTCCCTCACGAGCCGCCCGGCCGGAGTAGCCCTGCGCCACCCGCACGGGTACGGCGGAGTCTCTTCAGCTCAAGAGAGGATCCCGGCGGAGGCGTATGCTATCCAAAACAGGCCATCGTCGCGAGCCACTAGGTAGGGAATCAACCAATGACTATTTGTTGCAGGGTTTCGTACCGCAGTGTCGTGTAAAAAACCGTAGAATAATTTGGCCTATTCCTTCAATTACCAGGATCAGTTCCAAGAGCGGTAAGAGTCGCGGCGACGGCGCCATGAGCACCGCCACTGGCCGCAACACCACCAAGGCCGGCGTGGTGGTGGAGACCATGTCGGCGCCGAACCCGTTCTGCCCCAACACTCGGGGAGTCTGCTGCCTCATGGTGCTCGTCAACCTCGCCCTCATCCTGGTGGCCATCGGGTTCATCATCGTGCTGCAGCTGCACGACCCGGCATTTGTGTGGTAGGTCCAGTTCATAGAAGAAGTTGAAGAACATGTTACCAAACAGTGCATTCGCAGGAATCTCGGAGTCGTGATCCTGGCCTTCGGTTTCTTCACCTTCTTCGTCGCCCTCGTCTACTGCGTGTGCATTTGTCAGGAATCGCAGCACCATCGTCCTGGCCACCCTGCTAGTGTATGTGGTTGCTATGTTTTTCCCCCACTCGTAACAATATACGGTCACCTCTTTAATTTCACAGGGCGAACTGTACTGGACGCACCACTGGCAGAAGAACATCACCATCCCCGAGATCCGCTCCCGCGACAAGGACCGTTGGGAGGAGCAGGAGCGCTTCCCGGAGGACGACAACAACCTGAGCGACACCTCCTCCAGGGACTACCCCAAGCTGTACCTGGAGTCAGACTACGGCCAGAGGACGGACAGGGAGGCCGACTTCGAGACGGAGCAGGAGGCCGCCGGAGGAAAGGCAACCACCGCCGGCGGCGGGGGCGGAAAGTACTCCGGGGGTGGAGGGAGGGACGAGCCGGTAAAAGGAAGGCTCTGAATAATCTCCGCGTACAACAGGACTAACGAAGATTAATGCAGTTCTTGATTTCCTCCCCCGCGAGGCACTAAAAGACTACGTATGTACGTATACAATCGAGCATGCTGACTGTGAAAATTAGCTTGAAAATAAAATATTGACCTGAAAGTAACTTCAAGATTTCTCTTTGGACTTCTCGGCAGTCTTCTTGGAACTGCAGCTCGTGGTTTTGGAGAGGCCGTCGGCGACGTGGGCGATTTCGTCGTTGGTTCCGTCGTCTCCGTCTCCCTCGTCGATGGCGACGCCTTTCAAGGCCTTCCGCCCCTTGTAGATCCGACTGACGAAAAAGAGCATGACCGCCCACATGAAGAGGAAGAGGATCCAGTTGTAGGCGATGCTGACCTTTCCGACGGCGTTGACCACGGCGTCGACGTCGGCGCTGGAGCCGGGGACCGGGAGGACGCCGTCGTCCAGCTCCCTGATGTGCGCCCCGCTGACGGCCGTGGAGGCGAGGAGGGCGACGCAGTGCAGCAGGAAGGCGGTCAGCACCAGGCCCAGCCAGAGCCGCCTCAGGCGGGGCTCGAAGTGGCTGGAGCGCACCGTCAGCACCAGGCTGCTGGACAGGAGCAGCAGGGAGCTCATGGTGTGGAGGACCTGCGGCAGGACGGCCCCGGCCTCGCGGAACTCCGGGACAAAGCTGAAGTAGGCCAGGAAGCCCAGGGCGAACACGTCCACGTAGAGGGTCCAGATGGCGAACCCGAAAGAGACGATGGCCACGTCGTCCTCGTGAATTCCGTCCAGTAGGTGCTTCATAAGATTCTTGGTTTTCTGCATTGTGCTTGTAAGTTGTAATATTTCTCCGAGCAGCAAATTATTTCCCAAATGTTTCTTTTCCAAAGTATTTTAAAATTTTGAATATCATTATCGATCAGGGGAGCTACAGCATTTCCACTTTGCTTGACGAGAGTAGTGGAGATGGCGATGGCTATTCCCATCGTTTATCATGGCCAACAAAGTCATGTCTGTTGCTATGCTCACGAAAGATACTGCACGAAGGTAAACTGATTTTTCGGTACAATACACTGTCGGTTTTATTTTCATTTCCTTACGATGTCTGAAGCATTTTACGTGCAAAGCACTGCAGATCTTGGAAATTTGGGTGTCGTGAGGTCAGCATTAATATTCTTAGGTTGGCACTTCATGATCTATGATACCTTATTATTATATTATGGAAAAAATATACTAGGTGCCAGTGCACACGTTGTTCTCCAAAAACTAGCTAGTCCAGCTCTTCCAGTGCGAGGTAGGAGTCGAGCCCGGCCGGCAGCCCAAGTTTCTCCCTGGACTCTTTGAGATCCCTCCTGACGTCTTGGTCCGCGTCCGATCTTATCCAGGCCATCCTGCAGTAGTAGCGCAGGCTCTGCGGGCTCCCCCTCAGCTTGAGAAGAAGCGAATAGGCCTCTGCTTCGTTGGCTGGCGGCCCCTTCCGCAAGATCTTCGCCACCGCCTCAGAGTTGGCTCTCGCCGCCGCCCCTTCTTTGCCGGAGGGGAGGGAAGCCGCCGCGTCGGCCCCCGCGGCCAGCAGGAGCTCGGCCACCTCCTTGTCTCCGTCCGCCAAGGCCTTCATCAGGCAGGTGGAGGTGGACGACCAGGCCTTCCAGCATCCTGGGTCGCAACCCAGCAGCAGCAGCTTCCGGAGCAGCCTCAGCTTCTCCCTCCTCCCCACGAACGAGTCCCACTCCAGCAGCAGCGCCAGGGCGCGACTCTTCTCCCTCATCTCCCTCCTCAGCGCCGTGCACCCGTTCCTTCTGGCGAAGGCCGAGGCGAAGGCGTCCACCTTGGACTCCTTTTCCTTGACGCGAGGGGAACCGACGATGAAGTCCACGGTGGCCCCGCCGGACGAGCAAGCCTCGTCTTCCAGCAGGAGCTTGAGGCAGTCGCTTCCCCCGCTGACGCAGGCCACCTCCAGCGGGGTCTTCTCCTCCTCCGCCTCGGTGGCGGCGCTCTTCCTCCGCGGACTCCTTATGGGCTCGTTCACCAGACCGGGGTTGTAGGACAGAAGGAGGGACAACATATCTGCAAGCGGACAAAACATTATTATTTGAAGATAGGATGGCATAATTGAGTTTCAATTTTAATTACCCGTGGTGCTCCTCCCCGCCGCGATGTGGAAGGGCGTCCTCCCCTCCTCGTCCCTGCAGCCCCCGTCCAGCCTGGCGCCGGCCTCCAGCAGCGCCCCCGCCGCCCCGACCAGGTTGAACTTGACCGCCAGCATCAGCGGGGCGAGCCCGTCGCCGTCCGTCGCCTCGAGGTCGCAGCCGGTGCTGATTATGAACTTGGCTACGGGCGGGAGGGAAACGGGAAGATTAAAATAATTTGTTAACTCTATAGCTTCGAAAGTATCCGCGTTACGCATTATGCTGCTGGAAATAGTCAATTGAGCAGGTGGTGTTACAGCAGTAGTGACTGTAGTAGTAACAGCAGATATAGCAGGAGCAGCTACTACAGCAGCAGCAACTGCAGTATGTAGTAATAGCAGATGTAGGAGCAGCAGCTATAATATATCAGCAGCAACAGGAGCATCTGAAACAGGAGCAGCAGCAGCAGCAAGAACAACAACGACAAATAGCGCGGGAGTGGGAAAAAAAGCGAGATCGACACGAGCAACCGCTAATGTAACATAAGAAGCATTTCGCTCCTCACCGGCTGCCGTGTTCATCATCCTGATGGCCTCGTGCAAAGGCGTCGTCCTCCCGGTCCCCTGGCCAAATGTCACGTCCAGCGCCCCTTCAGGCACAGTCTCCCTGAGCTCTTCAAGAGCAGCTTCCCCGCCGGCCTCCTCCGAGGCGCTTACAACCTTCCAGAACAGGTCCAGCGGGTCCAGGTCGGCCAGCTCGTCGCCGCTCTCGGAAGAAGTAGAAGAAGAATCTTCGGCGATGACGGCCTGTCCTCCTTTCTCCTCTTCCATCGCCCCCTCTTCCTCCCCGCTCTTGGGAGAGAACCAGAGAGGCTCGAAGCTGGAGGGCCACGGGGAGGGATTCTGCAGCACCATCGTGGGTCTGGTGAGATGGGGGGGAATTGTACATTTGAATACATGTCAACAAAATCCGGTATGTGTGGTATTCGTAGCTCGTTAGACGTACGTTGTCATGAGAGACAAAGGGAGCATTAACAATTTAACATGCAAGGATTTCTCGTCGCCATGCCTGGTATGACGAAAAAGAAAACTGCCGTACTTTTCACCATGTCGATTCCGTCGCAGCGGAAATGCTTTGCCAAACGTAAGCTAAGCTCACCTCTTTGCCGTCATGGATGTCAGGTCCGCCGATATGGACGAG
>JAAUYJ010078898.1_pt1 | contig 10734 bp, 10 predicted proteins | sample 7278031 | NCBI WGS metagenome assembly JAAUYJ01 (sample SAMN14350222, study PRJNA611818) | marine sediment metagenome | isolation source: surface marine sediment (1.8m) | place: French Polynesia: Moorea | collected 2018-08 | reverse complement strand
GTGCTTTCAAAAGAGGTGTGTTCAGAGAGGTCTTTTACCTTGCCCATGTGCTTTCAAAAAAGGTGTGTTCAGAGAGGTGTGTTCAGAGAGGTGTGTTCAGAGAGGTGTGTTCAGAGAGGTGCGTTAAACCTGAACACACCTCCAAATTTGTTACTTCAGGGGAATACCTCCCAACAAAAAAATAGTAGCCCCTAACCAACCGCCGCAGGTCAATGAACAGATCATGTTCTTGTTTTGGAGTGGAGTGTTTTTGTTTTGTGACACTTTAAGAGATATCAGAATCCAGTGGGGAGTACGGAAGTTCAGAAATAAGACACGCCTTCTTAGGAGACTTGTTTTTCTCTTGTATTCTTGAACAATAGACTGATGTTTCCAGTCGGTCTTTAAAGCCCAATTAGAACCATGAATTGTTCTTTCCCGGTACTTTAATCACATGACGTGGAGCCCACTTCTTTCAAGAACATGAGTCGCGGTAGTACGTTGGAACGTCTGTTTACTTTCCTTCATTATCTCCCTTCGAAATTTCTCCACAGGCTGAACCCAATCACGCAGAAGATGGAACCTTACGTTACGGCCAAAGAAAAGGTCTTCAGGATCAGCCTCACCTCCAGCATAGTCGTCGTCATGGTGAGCAGCTATTTTCGGATTCATATTTGTCCAAGGCCCCCTCCTCACGATGGAATTTTCCAAGATGTTCTATTTATAAATCGGGAAGGATGGGAGGTGTTTTGGCCTTTTTCTTGGGAAGAAATGCCAGTTTTCTATTTCTGATCTCTCGTGGCTTTTTCACTAGCAATGCACACGCTACACAGAGCATCTCTTTCCTTGAAAATATGTCCTTTACTCGCCATAATATGTCACTTTTTCTCGAATCTTTCCTGCTCAGCTGGTGGCGGTGATCGGCGCCGTCTTCTCCGTCCTCATCTTCCGACTCATGATCATCACCTTCATGTACGAGAGGACGCAGTCCAGCGTGGTAAGATGTGCTAACTTTACCTCTGCAGAAAAGTGAAATTGTTTTCCACGAACCAGAAAACTTTATGCATTAAATCACTCCGTCGCCACACAAAAACATCGCCTTATATGTAGCTTGTCAGAATCGGCTTTCCTCTTCGATGCCCCCTGCGTGATTCAGTACAGAATTGAGTAGTGTGGGATGTGTGTGCATACCACTCTTGATGTGCCCTTATATGCCGTCGTCTCATGCCCTCTTCCCCTCCTTCAACATCCCTTGAGTCGAGACCCAGCGAAGCATTACGCTCCCTCTCCCCTTACTCCCCCCCATGCTGAGTGCCCACGTACCCTTCCTCACCCCTTTCCCCTTTAAAGCGCGGGATGTTTTCCTTCCTCCCTTTCGCCTTCCCCTCCTCTTTTCCTCTTTTCCCCTAATCCCAAGGCCTTCTCCGTCTCAAATGTCCTCCCCCCTCGGTTCCTTTGCTCGAATAGGAAATGCCGCCGGTAAAAGCCCATCAGAATACAAGAAGAGCATGCTTCGCACATTTCCGGATTTCAACATATTTCTATTTCTTCTTCAGTTCTTCTCCCGCTACGCCAAGATCATCGCCACCGGCCTAGCAGCCTCCATCAACGCCGCAGTCATCGAGATGTCGGGATTCGTTTTCCAGGTGCAATTATGGTCCTACCCCAACTATTAAGTGCATTTCCCATATTTCGATATAACCTTATCCTCATCCTTTTTCAGATAATTGCCAGGAAGATTACCAGCTGGGAGCATCCCAGGTACGATGATCGACATGCGACATTTCTATTTTCCTTTTACAGAAACATGTCATGAGACTCACAAATCTTCTCAGGAATTAGTTCCTAAAGGTCACCTTGTCCCCGGCCGAACATTTGGTCTTTTCGCGAGACGTAATGGTGCTTCGTCTTCTCTTTGTACCAAGCTACTCTTTTGTACCAACAATACCTTCGGCTTCGGGAGGCAAACAGTGGGCGAGGAATATGAGGCCCTCTCCTCTTTGTCTTTCGTCTCCTGCCCTCCCTTCCTTGGGGAAAAGATTGGGTCAACACTCCGGTCTCCTACCCACCGCCCACCCTTCTGTTGTTGACAAAGAATCAGGAATGGGCGGACCTTTTTCTCCCCGCGTACCCTCCTCCGGTGTGTTTTGGGGGGCACCCTTCTCCTTTCCAATGGCTGGGAGGCAGGACAGATAGCTAGGATGGCATTATTTTTTAGCCCTTTCTTCCCCCGTCACCTCTGCTAGACTAATAACTTTGTGGGTTTAGGACCCAGGCCGACTTCGAAAACAGCTACACCTTCAAGATGTTCCTGTTCCAGGTACTCATAAAACATGGTTTCCCCATTTGAAAAAGGTTCCTAAAAGATCTCTTTTTTTCCCACATCCGCCTTTCAGTTCATCAACTACTACTCCAGCCTGATATACACGGCATTTTTCAAGGTACAAAAGCCGTCCGGTTTCTATACATTGCATTTTCAGGTTAATTGAATGCGGGCCCCGTACATTTTCCAGGGAAGGTTCTTCACTTTCCCCGGCGACGCAGGGCAGAGGAGGGACATTGTTTCCAGAATGAAGGTACTTAAACCTCAACAAGAGGGTTTTTTTTAGCTCCCAAGTACAAATATGGTTTTTTTGCGTCAGACCGATATGTGCGACCCTGCCGGCTGCCTCTACGAGCTGTGCCTGATGCTGAGCATCTACATGATCGGCCGCCAGGTCTTCAGCAACTCGATGGAGCTATACTTCCCAAAGTTCAAGAACTGGTTCCGAAAGTTCCTGTACGTCAAGCGCCTAAGAAACACATTGGCGGGGGAGCCCAGCGGCGAAGAGGAAGAAAGGAGCGGTGGAGACCCCGAGGCCGGCGACGGACCGGACTCTGCCTCCTCCAACGTGACCACGGACGACAACGAGCTGCACCCGCCGGCGGAGAAGAGGGAAGGGTCCGGCTCGGACGCCGGCGGGTCCGCAAGCAGGGGGCGGGCCGCCAAGAGGAAGAGGGTGGGCGGAGGCGGCTCCTCCTCGGTGGCCAGCTCCGGTCGTGGGTCCTCCTCCGTCGCCCCAGCCAAGCCGCCAAAGCTAAAGCGGTGGGAGGCGGACTACCAGCTGGAGGAGATTGACAGGCTGCACCTCTTCGACGAATACATCGAGATGGGTCAGTCACACCTTAATTGTCTTGTCGGCAGTTTTTCGAACTTTAGTTCTTGTATCGTATACAGTCATCCAGTACGGCTTCGTGACTTTATTCGTGGCTGCGTTCCCGCTTGCTCCCCTCCTGGCCCTCCTCAACAACGTGTTCGAGATCCGCCTGGACGCGTACAAGTACACGGCCCTGATGCGCAGGCCCCTGGGACAGCAGGTCAGGGACATCGGGATCTGGTACAGGATCCTGGAGGGGATGACATACCTGTCTGTGGTCTTCAACGTGAGAAATGAGAACTTGCTAAAGGGGGAAAGCTTGTGCTACATATTGCTTTCTCTTTTCGTGCAGGCTTTTGTAATTGCTCTGACCAGTGACTTCATCCCCCGGATGGTCTACTTGATGGTGCACTCTGAAAACTACACGATGGACGGATACATCAACTACACACTCTCAGGTGATCACTGCCTAGCTGCGCTTCACTAGTTGCTTTACTTGATTGTGAAAATACTCTTTGCATCCTCAGTGTTCAACACTTCGGATTGGGGCGACCCAGAGAGCGAAAACTACTTTGGCCCCCAAAACGACCCAACCAAGGTAGCTTTTACTTTGGTATGCTACGTGTGTGCAACAATCAATTGAGAGTTTGCTGAATGTCCCAGCACGCCACTTGCCGGTACCTGGCCTACCGCGAGCCCCACGACCACCCTGACGAGGACGAGCGATACAGCATCAACAAGATCTGGCTCCACGTCTTCGCGGCACGACTCGGATTCATCGTCATCTTCGAGGTGAGAGCGAGTTCCGTAATGCCAAATGCCACAGTAATTCTAAATGCGGTCCCGGGAAGGTTTTGTTTTCCTTATTGATATTGAGCTACTTTATGTGATTGGTCCTTTGAGGCAATTTGCATAAGAACGCATGCTCTACATATCCGGGAAGAGCGTACTGAAGTCCTTTTCATGTGAAAGTGTCGCTAGTTGAAAAGAGAAAGAGGAAAGCAGTACGTAACAAGGAAAAGACGTCTCAGGGGAGAAAGTTTTTTTCCTCTTGATCGAAAAGAGTCGCCGTCGCTGTCTCCCGAGTTGAAAGTGGAAGAAGAAAGTGCACTTACACAAAATCGACCTTCTCGAAATCGACGGAGCGAGAAGGGAAATTGTAAAAGTCCTATTGTACGTAGTAAGTACGGTCAGTACGTAAGAACCTGTACTGGACGTGCTTTAGAAAGCAAGTTCCTTTGGACTCTTTGTTGCCGAACGGAGGAGATGATGAAAAGTACGAACTGTTATTCTGCCAGTTGTGCAGGAGACAAAAGGAAAATCACAGTTCTGAAGGGCATGAACAATTCTTATCTGCCTCCAATTTTCCCTTTGCTTTGTTTGTTGGCTTCCTGGCATTTCGCAGCCCTTCCTCCCCTTTCAGTCCCAAGCAAAACCGGGACGTGCAGTTTTTTAGTTTTTTGACGCCCCCGGTGTCCCGGGAGAAACTGCATCTTCCCTCCCCATCCTCCGGCTGCATCCCCCCAGGCTTTGGAGGTTCTCGAGGGTCCGAATTTCCCATCCTATTTCTGGTTCTTGATTCTCTCTTTCTCCCTTCTAGCACTTCGTCCTCGTCATGAATTCAGTTCTCGCCTACGTCATACCGGACATACCCAACAACCTCCGCACACAGGTTGGCACAAATATAACCACACAAAGAGGAAAAAATCACCGTCCATGTATCTTCTTTCCTTTTATGTAGCTTCTCCGTGAAAGGCAGTCGAGGAAGGAGCTCCAGTTCAAGCTACACGCCGACGACGGAGACGGGACAGGAGCGGGAGGGGCTTCTCCACAGGTTTCAGTGTATTGCGCCAAAAATATTCCCCCCTCCAAAATCTTTTGGAGCTCTCCAAAAAAACACCAAATTTCGTCTCTCTCGCGTCGATCACTTGTGTCAGAACTTACGTGCAGTACGTGAGGGTTTTTTTAGTTCCCCCCATACCCTAATGTCTTGCGGCAGATTAGACGGACTTTCTTTCAATGCGGCGATGCCACCAGCGGTTTTTATTGTGGAAGTGCGTGCGACTGGGGGTTTTATCCGCCGCCAAAAAAAGTTACACCACACACAAGAGTGTTTGGCAGTGTACCTGTATTGTCTGGAGTGAACACAGTCGAAACCAAACAACGGAGTAACATTTCCCACTCATCTTTTCCCAGGAGGGTCGGGTGAACGCCGGTGAGAGTGGGGGCGGCGCGGGAGGGGAGGTCGATGACGTAGGAGGCGGGCAGTTCCTGGACGCGGACGAGGGGGAGGGCGAGATCATCGCAGCCGGTTTGAAGAGCGCCGGGCGCAAGTCCGCCTCCTACTCAAGGGAGCAGACGGCTTCGCACTTCTTCGGAGGACTAAAGTCGGGGCCAAGGAGGAGGGGAAGCAGGTAACTTGCTTTTTGAAACGAATTTTCTTGTTTTCCTTTTTATTATATTCAAAATAGACATGTGTTGTTTGTTTTTCGATGGAAGTTGTAAAGGAAAAACTTACATAAAAGATAAAAAGGAGAAAAATACATGTTTACCAAAAAGAAACAAGGGGAATTACTCTCATGTGGTGAAACCCAGGTCGGACCTAGTTGAGGCCCTTCGCATCCAGGCGGCTTCACGGAGGAGGGGCAGCCAGGTAAAGCGAGGAGAAAGTTCCCCCCTGTGGATTCAGGAAAGGAAACATTTCTGTGCAGGTTTACCCGTCTGAGGGAGAGAGCGGGAGCGGCGCGGAAACGGCATAGCAGCGAAAGGGCGGGGAGGAAGTGGAGGACTGGGAGGAGGAGCTCGAGGGAATCATCCTCTAGGGGGAAGATCCCGGATTTCGATACCTAAAAAGAGGGAAATTGTGGGTGTCCGTCGTTCCCACAGGAGAGATTCGAAAGCGACGCGGCACCGACTGAAGAAGAAGAAGAAGAAGAAATGCGGCACCTCGTTGTAGTTGTCTTTGCTGTTCAGCTATGCTAACGTACTATGTACGAACGTGCCGTGGTGTATCCTGTTCCGATGTTTCACTTCGAAAAACAAACCTCACGACGATCGACACGATGATGATGTACCTGCTGCTGCTCTGGGAACAAAAGGAGAAAGAACTGTACGTACTGTACTCCAGAGAGCCAAATCAATCAAACCCTCTCTCGCACTCATCAAAGCTTTTTCCCACCTCCTTACACTCATTTCAAAAGTGTAATGTACTGCGCCGTTCGCAAAGTGCTCTAATAAAATTAATCTTAGTTTCTCACAATTCCGTCTCAACCGTTCGTGGGTTCCTAGGTCAAGGATACACAGCGGGTGCAGCTAGGAACCTCATTGTGAAGCCCACGAACCGAACAAGCGGCGGCGGCGGCCCGTCCGATGTTATCAATGAAAACAAGCCAGACCTCCTTTTTTGGATCAGACGTCTAAGGCCGGCCTTTCCCCCACATTTTCCTTATACCACACGGTATGGAAAGTACCTCTCGCAAAACGGAACTGTTGTCCTGAGCGGTGGTTTCTAAGTTGGTAGGGCCTGTTTCCGCCTGCGATACGAAGGCAACCAATTCCTCGCCGAAATACTGTAAAAAGGCTGCGAAGGCACGCTTCCAGCAAATTTCGCGTCCTTTTTTACTGGCTTAAGCGAGAATGAGAAGGTCTTAATGGTCTCTCTGGCGACGGAGGCGACAACCTGCGATCCTCACCTAAACTGTATTTTGTAGCCGCAGCCTCCTTGCTGCTCTCCCCCTTGGGGAGGAGGGGGGTCTTTTCCGCCTGCTGGATATTAACCCAAAAACGCGAAAGAGATGTGTTGGGGGAGGGTAGGGAAAAACCGTAGCAAAGATGGATGGCGACACCAGACCTCCTCTCCTCCTTCAGCACGATGGCCAAAAAAGTTATCGGCCTCTTCTTCCCCACACCTCCCTGTTCTTCTTTTCGCCGGCCCCCAAAATTACTTACACACCATAACTTTGTCCTGGGAGAAGTTGTTGGTGAATGGCTACTGGCAGTAGGGTAGTAGGTACGTTATGAAGGGCGGTTTTTGGGAAGATGCCTTTTTCACACCAAAAGCACATCTTCATGACAACTAGCAACTTTATCTGGACATGGGCAATGTTGGTCTTTGAACAGTGCCTTCCATTTAGATATTTTTGATGGACACTTCTTTGTTGTCGAATTTCCTCCTGTGCCCCCCGTTCTCCAAGCAATTAACACAAGAGGTGCTTAACGGCCCGGCGACTTTTCTTCTTCACATTTTTTCCGGCGGCAACCCTTAAAAAAGTTTTTGAGGTCCCAAGGGCGTCGAGCAAGGGAGGAGGGAAGGAGGCCAGAGTTGAACAAGTTCCCTCACTTTTAGAAAAGTCTGCGTGGCGATTGCACTCGAGAGGCCCTCGGTCGGAGGAGGAGGAGGAGGAGGGAGCGGCGGCTGCAATCAAGGGAGGGTCGCCGCCGGCGCGCGACGAAGAGAGGAGAAGGAGAAACATTGTCGAAATGGCCAAAAAGGGAAGAAGAAGAAGTGAGTTTCTCATCTCGCCGCGAGGAGGAGGAGGAGGAGAAGGAGGCAAAACCGCATCTTGCCAAGGGCAGGTGCAGATTCCTGCAGAGTTGGGGAAGGGGGAGGAGTGCGGCGCGGAGGAGAAAATGGCGCCTCTTTCGTTGCTACTGCGTCCAAAAAGGAGCGGGGGAAATGTAATGGAAACATTCATTATTTAACGGAATGGGCCAATCCCCTCCCTTAAGCCACCCACACATAAATTTCAACTGCTTTCACTGCTGCTTCTCCCCACATTACCATATTTATTACACTACGGTGGTTGCCTCAGCTAAAATACTGAGCATGTATCCTCCTTTCCTTCCATTTCGTTTCTCTCCCCCTTTTTAAAGATCCTGTCTCCGGTCCTCTTTCACGTGCCATTTACGGTGGCTGTCGCGCCCGCTCGACGGATGGGAAGGGGAAGTGGGAAACAGGAATCTCTTTTTTCGTTTCCCCCCCTCTCTTCTTCCACGAGATACGGTACCCTACGCACCGCATCCGCCGCGAGGGAGAAAGGGTCTTTTACAACCCGTCGCCGTCTGTTTCGTGTGGGAGGAAGGGGCTGAGTAGCCGTGACGTGAGGTGGAAAATTCGTGCTGATGTGATTGGATTGGATTGCGCCCGCTTCCTGATGCCCACCGAGCCCTGCTCCGCCCTCCTTTTGCCCTCCTCCTCTTCCACTTAACACGTTCTCACGCCGGTCCTTTCTGATGGTATCATGCTACTCCTTTATGTGCCTTTCGGGCAGCTCCCTTAGCACGCTTATACATATCTTCCCTGCGTGGTACAGTACAGACGTCAGAGAAACTCTTGGTTCGATGACGACAGCAAAAGATTCGGGGCCTCCCTCGCGAGATCCGCGTGTTTTTGTACTGGACCTAAACCTGAAAGCTCCGGCTCCTCTTTTCACCTCTAAAACGAGCTTGTTTGTTGTCGATGTGGATAATATGGATAGTGGATGTGGTGAGAAGAGATCCCCCCTCCAAAGCGCCGCCCTCTCTCCCCGTTTCGAGCCTCATAGGGATGCATTGCACGGAGGACGAGGAGGGATGGGGGGATTTTCGTGTCGCCATTGAAAAAAAGAAAATCCACGGAGCCGTAAGTGTCTCTAGCGCAATTGCTTCTGCTGCAGGAGAAGAATCATTTTGCTGGTAGTATCCTACGCATCCTGCGTATGCCAACGGGCATTTGGAGTTTCCTCACGAACCGCTACGAATTTGGGCTCTTTAGGCCATGCCAGCCTCCGAAGGCCCAAATCCTCGTTTGCTTTCGGCGACGGCGGGTCGAGGGTGGGCACTCACTCAGCGGCGGCGATGGCGACAAGTCGTGTGATGTGAAGCCGTTATAAGCGCATTAGAGGGCTGCATGGGATGAGGAGGGGAGAAGTGGGGGAGGAAGAGGGGAGAGGCCCTTCAACGCCCCCTCCTATTGAAGAGAGGCGAAGGAGGGAAGATCAGCCAGGAGGATCGAGCATCGCCTTTTAAGCGCCCCTCGTTTGTCCCCGCCTCCTTCCCCGAATCGCGAATGAAGATTCTTCGTCGCCTGCGTGTATGAACTGTGGGTGTGCCAACAATTGTGCTCTGCCGTGGAAAGCGCCGCCCGTGGGAGAGCGGGGAGGCACTACAAATTCCCAGCCCAAGAAAGGGGCAAAAAAGCTGCTCGAATAATGCATACGGAAAAGGGAAGGAGGGGGAAGAAAAGGAGGAGATGAAAATCTGCAGTGACTGCAAATGAAGCAAATGTGGACAGGAAAGAAAAAGAGAGGGAGAAAAATAGGGAAACGAAGTAGAGGAGGAAATAGGGGAAGAAAGGAGAAAGAGAAAGGCCCAAGGCCCCGAAAAGGAAAAAAGGGAAGAAAAAGGAGAATTTCCCGGACAGCCAGCTAAGGTCAGGTCCCCCTTGCATTTCCTTCTTCCAATCGCCGGCTCCCCACTCCAGCCCCATTCCCCTCCCCCCTCCACACCCTTGGCCGTGTGCAGACTACAGTACGGTGGTATGTCGTACGTCGCTGTGCACTGCCCTTCCCGTCGCGGTCCCCCTTTCCCCCTTGCAGTCCTATATCCTTGCACTGAAGGTCCTGCATGAGAGGTGGAGAGAGCAGAGGGGTGCAAAGGTCATTTTCTGGTATCTGGTTTCCTTCCGTTGGTCAGGGGGCCAAGGTTACTGTACGCGTACTTTATAATTGTAGTAGCTGATATTGCCTGGATATGTGTTTGCCTTTTTTCTCCTCATCTGACTTTCGTAGGATACATACGTACAGCATGTGAAAAGTGAATTCATTGTGGCTATATTTCAGTCTCATCGGTCTTAATAATTTGTAGATGATATACCTCCGTAACTTTGCCCCCGCGCGTCCCCGTCCCCTCCTTCCTATATACCGGAAAGTTTGTCTACATGCTCCTCTTTCACTTCACGCATGAAGGACAAAGTATCGCCGCCGCCTGCAACAAACTCAAAGTCTGGCCCCTCCTCCCTCCGCCTCCTGCATGCTGGTTCGGACAAAGTTTGCCCCCGGAGTCCGAGGATACAAGTTCGTCACAAAATGCATTTTGGAGGAGGAAAGGGGCGGAGAGAAAGGCGCGTTGCCAATCTTGCCTGCATGGCCATGGCACAAAACGGTCCAAATAACTAATGTCGCCCTTGCGTGCCAGTTTCCAGTTCCCGGCTCCTCCCTCTTTTCCTTCAAAATTAATGACAGTTCCGTACGACTTTTTTTGGTCGGATATGTCAAATGGCTTAGAGAATTAGATCCTCTCCTCTCTCCTCCAATTGCTCTTTTCTGCCCTGCGGCCTCCCCCTTTGGGCTGATCCCACATCCTGGCCAGCGGCGAATCTGGAGATGACAAGAGATTATTTTCTCCCTGCCGACTTTTCCCGGATGAAGAAGGTACACGTCTGGAAAAAAAACACCCGCGTACCGCTCCTCGGCAGAAATCATTTTTTGCTTCCCCTTCCAACCAAACCTGACCGTTTATGGTGCCATAAATCAAGGGGGAAGACGAATTGAGCCCCGGCCTTGCTACGAATGAGAGAGTGGCGGCATTTTATCGTTGACTTTATTTTCTGTCGCAAAGTCAAAGGCCCCTCCCCGCTCCC
>JAAUYJ010051786.1_pt1 | contig 10737 bp, 9 predicted proteins | sample 7278031 | NCBI WGS metagenome assembly JAAUYJ01 (sample SAMN14350222, study PRJNA611818) | marine sediment metagenome | isolation source: surface marine sediment (1.8m) | place: French Polynesia: Moorea | collected 2018-08 | reverse complement strand
GAGTGGGCGATTCTGGAGTGGGCGATTCTGGAGTGGGCGATTCTGGAGTGGGCGATTTTGCACCGCCACCGTTACGAGACGTTCTGTATGGATAAAGGGTGAAAGCATAATAATTTGGAAATGGATTGGCTGTCCTTGGAAACAAGGCTCTCCAGAACAAACTACAAAAACTTAGTGTGATACGGTCAAAAAGTTTCAAGGTCTTTTTTATATTTCTCAACAATTTTGTGTGCAAGCGTTTCGAGACGCCACCGGCGATCTATGAGAAGACTTCTGTTAGACAAATCGGAATCAAGTCTTGCAAATCATGGCCGGACAAAAAAATACACCAATAAATAGTGGGGTAAAAAACAACGGTGGAAAATACTGACGTCATTATTGTAACATTTTTGTGGGTTCATATCAGATGTGAGAATTTTGATTTCTCAGCCGTGGAGGGGGAGAACAGGGCCGTGGGAATCTGAGGAGAAAAAAAATTGATAAAATTTAATTTTTCCATGCAGTCTCGAGAAGTCTTTCTCACCGGGGTACTGGTAGTAGTCCTCAGGGTAGAGGCAGGTGAGGGTCTGCTCGTCGAAGTAAGAGCCCTCGCCACAATACTGGAGAAAACATTTATGTTACGCTAGCAGTTGCAGTAGGAACAGCAGAAGCAGGAGCATGAGCAGCAGCAGGATCAGGAGCAGCAGCAACAGCAGCAGCAACAACAACTGCAGCAATCGGTAGCAACAACAACTGCAGCAGCTATAGCAGCAAGTAAAGCAACTACAGCAGCAGCAGCAGCAGCAACAACAACAACAACAACAACAACAACAAACACAACAACAACAACAACAACAACACCTGCTGCAGCACAGCTGCAACAACAACGTTCACAACAATGGCAATATTGAGAGCAACATTATCATCACCTCAGAACTTGTCATGTAGTATATCTCATAATAGGCACGGCATTTGTCTCTTCACCTGGATCCTTGGCTGGTCGTAGACGCACACGATGTACAGGTTCTTGTCGTCGGGGACGGGGAAGCGGGGGTAGGGAAGGAACCTGCATAAACGAACAATTAAAAAACCATTCCAAGACCGCCGACCTCGATCACCTCCTGGCGACGGCGTTAGGGGGCAGCTCCTTGTCGGTAGGGCACTTGAAGCCGATCACCGACTCGGACTGGAAAATAAATTCAATCGAAAAAATTAGAGGGGACGAAGTCCAGCTGCACACATTACATTTGTGGATTTGAATTGAACAATAGAAATACCCATCTCACCTGTCCCTTGCAGTCATAGACGGAGTCGGGGTAATCGCACAGGTGATACTCGTTGCTGTAAGCCTGGATGAAAAGAGTCAAATTGGAGTTTTGCACTCATGAAGGAGCAAAAATGTTTTTTTGCCACTATCAAAGTAACATTTTTACCTGTCCTCTTTTGCAGGGGGTCTCGTATGCGACGCCGGCTGCGCACTGGAAAACGGGAAACGAAATTCGTGCTAAAATTTGCAATTGAAAACATCCTGGAGTACCTTGAAGAATGTGGTCTGGCATCCCTGCCCGACGGGGTAGATCCCGTACTGGTAGAGGCACCCTGGGGAGGAGATTGGAGTGTCGTCGTAGAGCCTCTCCCCGCAGTCGACGCCCCAGTTGTAGTTGCAGTAGTTGTGGACGTGGCCGTGGCCGTCGTAGGCAAGGCCGTTCTCGCACTTCTCCTCGGTCAGGGTGCCGTTCGTGCACTGGAAAGCAAAGAAAAATGTCGGGTGGTCGTGATGAGCGAAGCCAGCGACATTGTTTGGCTCGAATAAATAGGAGTCAAATATATTTTCTACAAAAAGTATTCCAGTTTGGATTCCAAGTATTTGGCCAAATGGTCATAATTCCGCTTTCACGCTTTACGACCGGGAGTTTTTTCCTTGTTTATGGAATATCCTGAAATTTTTTCCCTTTCCCCTTTGTGCGCATCGCTCGAGGAGGAGGCCTAGTAGCCCGAGTTTGGAAAAGGAAACCCCCAAGGCTACAAAAATAGGGAGGAGGAAGAAGAGAAAAAGATAGAGAGTGACCTACTGTTATATTGCCCCCAAGCCATTTCTCCTTCCTCTTTGCCTACTACGTACGAAGGTGTGCCTATTGTCTTTGTACCGCACCTCCGTATCTACCTGGGCAGCTGTGTCCTGCAGCCGCCGACAGAACCACCGCCGCCTTCTTGAACCATTTACCGACCTATCCTTCCCCTCCTTCCTACTTTTTTGATTGCCTCCTCCCACCACTATGCGCCCCACCCTTGTATGGGACGAGGGCACATATTTCTGAGCAGCCAAAAATGTCTCGTAAATAAAAGGAAATTGAGGGGAAGGCCAAAGCAAAAAGACAAATCTTCCCTGCTGTAATATTTTTCAGCAAGGAATACTTCTTCCCAGAAGTCCTGGCGTAGGCCACGTATGATGATGCCCCTCCCTTCTTCCCCCTCATTCTTTTTCGTCGGCGGTTTCCGGTTTTGTTGCTGCTGGCTGCTACTGCTACTGCTGCTGCTATTGCTACTGCTGCTGCTCCGATACATATCTGAGTGGCACTTTGACCTTCTTGAGGAGGAGGAGGAAGCAAAAAATTATTCCCTCCACGTAGGGACGCTAACGGCAAGAGACGATCTTGCAGTTTTTTATTTTGCTGTGCTGCAGCATCCTACTCCTAAATTTAAGCCGAGTTTTTGCGCTGGTTTGGCAAGAGGCTTTTCAAGATCAAGACGTGCACCTTGTTTCGAAGGAAGGTGCTGCAAATTGCGACAGTTATTTTTTTCCGCCAACTGATGTTCTCGTCGCCCGAAAAAGATTCCTCGGTCAGATATTTTGCTTGAACAAAAAGGGATATGGAAACAAAAATAGCACTTTTATTTGTCAAAAACTGACAAAAAGCCGTTTTCTTGAAGGTAAAAGCTGCGTGGTTCACTTTAGGTCTTTTAAACTAATAATTTACCTTGTAGAACTGGTCGCAGTACTGGTCGTGCGGGTAGGTCTGCACGCCGTACTGCTCTGGGCAGCCGTAGGATCCCCTGGCTGACTGGGCCAGGGCCGTGGAGGGCAGCAGGAGGGCGAGGGAGAAAAGAAGCATCTTGGGTTCTTTTGGTGGCTCCTGGGACGCGACTGAACGCGGCGGGCGGAAGAACGGAGGGAGGAACATCCATAGAGTGGAAAAGGAAGAGGGTGGGGCCCTCCTCGCCCCTGTCGCAGCCACCATGAGAACTGGAGGAGGGTGGAGGGAGGGGGAGCGCAAATGGAGGAGAGGGCTATGCTAGGGCGGGGGGATCGAGGGAGGCCTACAGTACAGAGTGCATACGTGCATAGGAGAAAGGTAAATCGAGTACGATAGTTTGCCTCCTTCCTTGGCGCGAAATTATTTTAAAGGAAACGAACGGTCTCTTGCTTGGAACTCCTCATAAACGCCGTTGTTTTTTTGTTTTCTGCTAATTGGTGTAATGTTCGCCGGAATATTTTTGATAGCCTGATTGTTCCATCCGAATCGTTCTTTCCATGTTTGCAACACCTGTAGTGTAGCTCAGTGCTCGATTTCGCCGACGTGCTTCGGCAAAACCTTCCCCAGAATCTCGTCCTGAGAACCGAGAATCTGCCAATAGTAAAGGACGACATTCTGCTTTAAAGCTTCCAATTCACCTTCCTCCTGAGGACCATCTGGACAAACTCCTCCCTGGGCAGGTTCCCGTCAAGCACCAACACCGGGGTCTCGGACAGCGGAAGAGACTCCTCTTCCTCCTCCACCTTTTGTCCAGTCCAGGTGAGGTTCCTGTGCAGCAGCCAGTCGTCGTGGCACCTCTGCAGGCGGGAGATGAAGCCGGGATCCAGGCCTGAGGAAAATTAAAAAAACTCGGGGGCCCTCTTGAAATGATCGAAGAAGAGGAACAGGAGCAACAACAACATCAACAAGGAGCAGATGCCAACAGCAACCACATAACAAGAAGTCAAGAATTACGGTGGCGGCGGTAGCAACAACAACACATTAGCAACACCAAGAATAGAGAAGCACTCCTCTTTTCAACATACCCGCTTCCTCCGGCCTCCCGCGGCGGCGGATCCTTTCCCACAAAATTGACTCGTCACAACGGATGTAGACTGAACAAAGAAAAGCAATGTTTGCAATGAATTAGCTTGCAAAGGAATTCCTGCAACTGCCGAACCGACTAGGTCCGGCCCGATCCTCTCCTTCATGGGACTTTGAGTCATGGCCCTGAACCACTTCACCATTATGAGGTACTCCGCGTCGCTGATCTGCCCGGCCGCCCTCATCGTCTCCAGGAAGCAGACGCGCTCGCTGTACACGGAACGCTCCATTAGGCGGACGGAGGAGGAGGAAGAGGAGGTGTCAAGGTTGTTGCGGTAGCGAGTCAGGGAGGAATAGAGCTGGAAGGCGCCGGACCAGCGGCGACCGCCGGAAAGAACCTTTTTTCACAAGGTGATCAATGGCAAGAAAAAATATCTTCTACCTGCAGTATAAACTTATGAACTTGTCTTTTACCCGCCCTGTTTTTTTTTTTTTTTTTTTATGCACATACTGTAGAAAAGTAAAAAAGAAAGTTTATTTAACTTTCTCGCTCCCACCTTCCCGAGTAGGTCTGTCCCGTTTACGTCCTGCCACTTGTCCACAGGCTCCGGGACCAGGATGACGGAGCCGTCGTCCGAGAGGGAGGAGTTGGAGAAGGCGGAGAGCAGGGTGGACTTGCCGCTGCCCACATTCCCCTCCACCAGAACGGTGAAGGGCACACCTGCGGTCGTGTTGGAAGGACAAGATGCATGGCGGTAGAGGTCGCCCCCGCCGCCGAAGAGCGGGGAGAAGATGAGGGCCAGCTTGGCTAGGAACGACCCGAAATTCATGGCGGACGGACAGTCCTTCTCGTCGAATTGGACCGAGACAGACGTCTGAAAAGGGACTCGTTCTGATCCGTGATCCGCAATTGCCGCATAAAAGTAGGGGAGTGAAAACGACTTCGTTGGCAAATCGTGTACCGGTATAGGAAAGAGTCGGGGGGACGGGACACGGAAACACGGCATGCTTGGAGTAAAACTGCATAGGCGGGCATCATTGCCCGTGACTTTATTTCGCATCGTATGCGTCCTCTACGTACATCGTACGTGTACGTAAATACCTTGTAAAGAAAAATACAATACTGGATCTTATTGGAGTTCATACATGGTACATAAGGTTCGATTTCAATACTTTTTTCACTCTGGAGGCAGCACAAAATTCAATGCCGGCTGCTGCGGGGGCGCAGGAGGTGGAGCCGCCGATGCCGTAGAAGAGACCGCCGCAGTCTCGGCCGGAGGAGGAGGAGGGAGGGTAACCTGAATGGGACGATAGTGAATTAACGACTTTGCTCCAATTACGAAAGGGAAAACAGGAAAAAGTATTCAAACCTGATGCGAGGAAGAAGACTGAGAGGATCCGTGGGGCAGAACCGGTGGCTGCGGTATTTGGGCTGGAAGCGGCGGCGGCGGCAAAGACTCCGTAGAGGACGAAGACGAAGTCGTTGCCCCTCCAGCGGAGGAAGACTTCATGCCGGCCTGTAGATGTTGTTGATGCTGCTGCTGCTGGGCACTAGGAGAGGGGACCATCAGTTGCTGCTGTTGCTTGCTGTTGATCTCTGGGAAGATTGTGCTCAGGTTAAAGTTGCTGACGGTGGAGCCTCCTCCGGGTGGAACAGTGACGGAGACGGCTGCAGCAGCCACGGCCATCTGCTGCTGAAGCTGCTGCTGACTCTGGTGCGGATGCTGCTGATGTCCCTGGAGCTGGTGGCCGCTATCCTGGCGACTGCTCTTGTAGGGGGAATGGCGAGTCTGGTGATAGCTCCCCGCGGATGAGCTCGCTGTTGGTCCCGCCGTCCCCGCGAATCCATGCTGGTGGTAATGATACCCGGCAGCCGCCGCCGCAGCGGGATCGTCTGTTGGTATCGGCGGCGTTATGGTTGGGAGCGGGAAGAACTGGCTGCCTTCGAAGAGGGCTGAGCTGAGATAGTCAGGCTGCGGAGGAGGTGGTGGTGGAGGCGGAGGAGCCACAGCCGCGGCACCACCTCTGTTACCGCCTGCCGCAGCGCTGATCACCTGTTGTTGTTGTTGTTGCTGCTGATGGCCAACGTGCGAACGAGATTTGCTTCCGCTTGGTTGCTGTTGCTGCTGCGATGAGCCGTGATGTTGATAATGCCTTCCCGAAGAAGACGAAGACGCTGAGGACGTCGTAGGCAAAGCTGCAGCCACGGCGGCGGCAGTGGAGGGAGTGGCCGCCGCCACAGCCGCCGCCGCCGCGGCCGAATCGTGTCCAGTGCCGAAGAAGGCGGTGGAGAAGTCCAGTGCGCTAAAGTCTCCTCCCGCCGACGCCCCCGCTCCGAACAGGTTGGCGGCGGGAGAGGGGCTCATGGCCGGGAAGGGGAGAGGAGTCGAGGAAGAGGAAGGTGAGGGGGCGGACACCGCTGCAGTCGCCGCCGCCGCGTCGCCCCAGCCCAAGTGGTGAGGGGGATGGTGGTGGTGGTGGTGGTGGTGGTGGTGAGAAGGTGGAGGTGGAGGAGGCATCGGTGGAGGGGGAAGCTGATCATAACCGATTGCCGAGGCGGCTTCCATGGAAGGAGGAATTGAGGAGGAAGAGGAGGATACCACAAGAGTAGGAAAACCGCCCGGGTGAGAGATCAGAGACTCAGCCGAGTAAGAAGGTCTGGTAGAGCTGCCCCCACCGGAACTTTTGCTCCTTGACGAAGAGGAGTGGCTCCTTTGTTGGTGCTTTGACGCCTGTTGCTGCTGTAATTGTTGCTTCTGCTTAGAGTCTTCTTTGCCCTGCGACGCAACGGACGAGGACGATGAAGAACCTTTGGGGGCCTTGGAAGACCCGGTGTTGGATTGGGCTCTCTTGGAAACCTTTCGGCTCTGATGCTGATCACTCGGCGTCTGATGCTTCCCGCTTACCAGCTGTGTGACGGAGAACATCTTCCCCTGGTCGTTCTGCAGCATCTGACACTGAGCCTGTTGTTGCTGGAGAAGCATGTCGGGGGGTTGCTGTTGTGGCGCCAGCGCACTTCCCTTGGACGATCTGCCTTGAGGGTAACTTCCCTGAGAGTGGGACCGGGATTTCCTCTCCGCGCCTTTCGCCTGAGGTTCTGCAGATGGCAAGCTGCTCCGAGTCCTGCCAGGGGTGGTGGATGACGTCGTGGTGGCCGTCGTCTGTGGATACTGGTAGTGCCTCGTCGGGGAGTAGTAGCCGACTGGCACGGCCGAGGGGGCGGCAGACTGTCTGGAGACGTGGGACGGGGAGGAAGTCGGGTGGTACTCCTGCGAGGAGAGGTGGTGATGTGGGGGGTACGCAGACTGATGGTAGCGAACTGCTGGAGGAAGCTGCTGGTGTTGCTGCTGCTGCTGACCTTGGTAAGGAACCTCGGGGAAGGTTGGAGGGATGGCAGATGACGGGGGTTGAGGGGGTACGCTTTGGTGGTGGAATTGAGAGGCGGAAACTGTTGGTGCTGCGGCCGAGAGAGCAGGGTAGTAGTGGTGGTATCCGCTGCGGTAGGTGGAGGAAGACGACGACGTTGGTGCCGAGGAAACCCCATGTGAGCCGGAGAAGGAGTCGTAGTGGTGGGGATGCGTAGGAGGCATCGGCACCGAGGGAAAAGTGGAGGAATACGAGGGTGTTGGCACACCATCAGAGGCAGTGGCTGAGGTCGAAGAAGACGAGGTGGTGAAGAGGTCCTTGTCTGCACTCGCAGCCGTTGCAGATCCAACCGAGAAGTTGGATTGCGCCGTCGGCGCCTTTTGAGAGATCGCCTTTGGCGTCGCCCTTGCGTGCGAGGAAGTCCTTGAGCCGTTGGATGAACTGGTCTTTGTAGCCAAGTTTTTGGACGAGCTTCTTCCAGAGGAGGACGTCGTGGTCTTGGATGTGGACGCGGCAACAGGAGCCGATTTCGGTAAATCTCTTTTCGAGTTTGAGGAAGGCGAAGGCTGTTGAGGAAATCCCTCGCTGAATTCAAAGACAGTCAAATCTTGCAGCGGAACGGCTTGAACTGAAGTGGATGGTGGTGCCGGTGTGGTCTTGGAAGCGGCGGCGGCGGCGGCAATCTTATTGATCTCAGCATCAAGCGTATCCAGGGCATCCACTTGCTGCGGCTTGGCCTCAGAGGTGAACATGGAAGCAGAAGACGAGACGACCGGAAAATTGTTCAAGAATGACTTGGACGGCGACAGTGCGCTGGCGGGGCCCATCTCCTGCTCTTCGGCCGAGGCAAGAGGCTGCGGCGCCAGCTCCTCTATGACTCTCGCCACCGTGGTAGCCGCAGGAGACTGCGACACCGAGGGAAGTGCCACCGAAGAGGAAGAGGAAGATTGAGACGTCGCCTTTGCGACGATGGGAGGCGTGGGCGTTGGCGCCGGCGTGCCCACCGGAGAACCCGTGCCTGCAGACTCCTCGGCCAAGGATGCCACCCCGGGCGAGCCCACGGACATTCCTGAGGAGGCCCCTGACGTTCCGCCGCCAGGTCCTGCACCAACGTCGGCGCCGATATTGACCGACATCTGACATAGAGCGGCGATGCTGTAGCTGCTCTTGGAGCGCTTCACTTTCGACAGCAAGTCTCTCCTTAGACTCCCTCCGCCGCCGCTCTTCTTGTCTTTGCCGGAAAAAGACGAGGTCCCAGCAGGGTTTCTCTTGTCAGGCAGTTGCTGTGAAGTTTGAGAAGGCTGTGAAACAACAGTTTTCTCAGGTTCTCCTTGCTCAGATCTGGGAACAGGATCAGAAGCAGGCAAAGAACCCAGCTCCTGCTCTGGCTCCGTAGGGATAACATCCTGTTCTTCCACTTCATCCTCGTCTTGGACGCCGTCATCCCTGGTAAGATCAATGGTCTCGACTTCCTCCTCCTCCTCGCCTTCCTCGGGATCCTCGCTCGCCAGAATCGCGTCAGGCGGCACGGTGTCAACCTTGGTCAGGTCAGAGAATGTGAAAGCCGCGTCCGCTCCTGCAGCGGTCGACGAAGAAGACGACGTCGAATTCCGAGCCTTCTTTTTCCTCATATCGGTCTGTTCTTCCGGGAGACCTTTTTCCCTAGCATTGCCGCTCTCGGCGGGCTCCCTCTCTACATTTTGCTTCCTCTTCTTTGACCGCCTGATCCTCGGCGGCAGGACGGTCGTCATGACTGGCGCGGCGCCCAACATGTTGACGGTGCGGAGCTGAGACGAAGATGCGGTGGAGGCAGGGTTGAGTCTGGGCAGCGGGAGCTTGGCGGTGGGCGGGAGGGCGCGGAGGAGGAACGGCGAGGGCCCCACGCTCGCCATGGCGGAGCCGGGGAGGAGGAACGGAGTCAAAAGCACAGGGGCTTGCTGAGGTTGAGCAGGGGAATGACTTTGGATAAAGATTGGCGTTGCTGCTGCTGCTGCTGCGGGTAAAACAGTAGCGGCTGCCACCGTGGGGACGGTTGTGGCTGGCGTACAGTTGGTAGATGCAGGCTTAGTGTTCACTTTTTTCGCCGTTGATACGGCCGCCTCCACCGTATGCTCTTCGTCCACTTCTTGTTCTACCACCACCTCCTCCCCCGCCACCACCTCGACTGCCACTTCTTCCGCCGGCCGCGCACGCAAGGAGTAGCAGTGGTCGTCGAAGGCCGCCAACGTCCTCCGCGGCTGGGGGTCAATGGGGGCCACGAACACCTCCGAGCCGAGGCCTACGCCTTCGCTGACAACAGCATCGCTGACCCGCCTCTCCCGCTTCTTGTCGGCGATCTTGACCTTGAGATCCTCAATGGAGATGTTCCTGAACTCCTCGTCGGTCAGCTTAAGCTCGAACTCATCGCGGAGAACATCGCGAAGCTTCCTGAAGACGGGGAAACATCATTTCCAAACTTGCACTATGAATAGAGTATGTTGACTGACTTGTTCTGCTTCCTGACCGCCCTGACCCTCCTGGCGACCTCGCCGGCCACCTTGAGCTCCTCGAGCGCCCTGATGTACCTCCTGGCCCTCTCCAGCACCTCTGCCTTGCTCCACTTAAGCGCCGTGTTGCCCCTCTCCCTCGGGGCGGCGTGGTCGTCGGCGAAGTCCGGCAGCGAGGAGGCCAGCTCCAGCAAGAGATGGTTGAAGCGCTCCCTCCTGCTCTTTTCCCACTGGCGGTAGCGACCAGCACTGGAAAATGGACACCTGGGTGAATCCCATACCATATCCTGGAAGAAAACCTGTACTAACTCTTGCTGATGCTTCATGTTTGGAAGGATGAATTCCGGACGTTGGTGAAGTGACTACATTTCGCTGCAGTAATACCGTTGGACTAAGTTGTCGAGAATCTACCTCCGATGGTCTCCTCGATAGTCCCAGGTCCTGGGAGGCCAGGAACAGGGGGAACAGGAGACAGATTCGCAAAACGCAGAACAACAACTAGGAACAACAACGGCAACAGCAGAGCAGGCAGCTGGCACTGTGGTGTGGCAGCCTGGCGGCAAAGCACAGCTGGCGGAAAGGACATAAAAGAAAAGACGGGTTCGTTCCTTCATGGAAAGGGAGGCGAGAAGCAAGTAAGTAGTAGGGATGTAAACGAGCTTGGCCCGAGCCCTCAAGCCCGCAAGCCCGCAGGGACTTTTCCCAGCCCGCCAGGCCCCCAGCCCGCATTGTTCAACCCGCATTTGCAAATTCACCAAGATTATTCTTAAAAAATCACCCAAATCTCAAATATTATTAAAAAAGGGTTTCAGGCATACGTGGGCACCGAAAAAATCGTAGGGAGGGGG
>JAAUYJ010054605.1_pt1 | contig 10740 bp, 4 predicted proteins | sample 7278031 | NCBI WGS metagenome assembly JAAUYJ01 (sample SAMN14350222, study PRJNA611818) | marine sediment metagenome | isolation source: surface marine sediment (1.8m) | place: French Polynesia: Moorea | collected 2018-08 | reverse complement strand
GCTGCTCGAGCTGCCGCCCTCGCCCCCGCGCCCCAGCAGGGCCCGCGCCCAGTCCTCCACGTCCTCCGAGGCTGTCGACCTCCATGTCCGTCCGGAGGACCGCCTTGAATAAGCCATTTGCCGAAAAAATAACGAAGAAGAACTCGCCAATTACGCCCCTGCGGGCTCATCATTGCTCAATCGCTCAATAATTACTTGGCTCATGCCGAAGATTCCCGTCATTTACGCCGTTCAGGCTGGAGTTCTTCCTCACCGTCGTCGACACTTTTAAAATGGCTGGCGGATGCTTTAATTATTAATCACAATCAAGAATTACTTCATTCTCTTTACGATTTCATCGTCCACCCCTGCTTGTTGCAAATCCGCCAGCCATTGTCGTCAATATTTTTTCATTCGTTGGAGCCCCTCTTTGTAGGGCCTCCCTATTTAATTTAATTACGTTCCGCCTTTATGTCCATCTTTATGCTAATTGTTTTCCTCCCTTCGGCTGGTGAGTATCTTAGTGCCGATAGGTCCTGGTGACACGCCTACCCTCATCTATGGCTGGAAGGACCTGATCCCTGGCGCCTTCGCCGTCTCCGAACGCTCCATGGCCACCTCCTTCCTGACGCCGACTCCATCGTCGCCTTCGCCGGCCGTCGACTACGACGTCGTCTTCTCCGTCCCCGCGGACGCAGACGGGGGAGTGTGCCTACGAGAGGAGGAGAGACGGATCTACCAGTATCTCACCAACACCTCACCAGCATCTCCTCACCCTCACCATCATCACCAGAGTACTCCAGAGGAGAAGAAGAAGAGCAGTATTTCTCTGTCAGCAACAATCAGTATTCCTCAACCATCCAAAGAAGAAAGAAGCTGTCAATATATCATTGCCCTTTTTATATACTTGTATATTCTGTCTTTGTCTGCGGCCTTTATTCGTAGCTAGCCTTTATCCTGGTAGACCTTGTCTGGGTCCTCTTCTTCTGCCTCCTCCTGGCCTTCTCTGGCCTTGACATGGCGCCCATACGTTAATAGTCGAATCCACGTCTGTCTTCTCCCTCCACAAGGAGTCGCCGGCCGCCGCCGGAGTCGCAGGCGGCATGGCAGACACCTCCAAGGACCCCCGCTCGCCTGAGCGCGCCGAGGCCCTACGGCTCAACATTAACAACTGCGGGATGAACAACGCACAGAAGGGAGTCGTCACCTCCGTCCGCAAGACGCTCCTGGCTCTGCTCTCCCGCGCCCATCGGATCCTAGCCGACAACGCCGCTCCCGTCTCCCAGTACGAAGCCCTTCTTCTCGATCTCGACCAGCAAGCCGACAAACTTCCCCCGCGGATTGATGCCGTCCGGGAGGAGCTCCGCCGCGCTGGCCGCACCAAAGGGGTTTACTTCGTCGACCGCCTCTGGAAGGATCTCATCACTGGGTTCACCAGAACAATTAGGGAGGTACGTGAGACTTACCAATTACTTCACGTCGCTCCATCCACTCACACGTCGGGCCGCCCCCTCACCCGCGCCGCCGCGCGGGCTGCGCCGACACCGCCACCTCCGCCCCCTCTGCCTGCGGCTCCTCCGGCGACCAGGACACCTGCTCGCGGCCTCGACCCACGCCGGGCGGCCGCTGCACGCGCCGCCTTCGGGGCCGCCGCCCTGGCCGTCGCTGCTAAGAAGAAGACTCGCACCACTAATCCAGTCTCTAAACCCAAGAAGACACCCACCTCCCGGCCGCCGCTGCGTCCCCCGCCGCCGCCCCCGCCCCCGCCGCCGGCGGCACCTACATCCTCCGGCCCGGCCCCCCCCGCTGCCCCTCGGCCGCCTCCGCCCCCTGCCGCGGGTGCCGCCACCGGGGGAGCTCCGCCGCCGCCTCCTCGCCCGTCGGGCCCCCCGCCGCCGCTGCCCCCTCGCCCTCCGCCTCCTCCACCTCCGGGAGCGGCTGCTGCTGCGAGACCCTCGCCACCGACGCCGGGTCGCCCTACGGCCCCCCCTCCCGTGCCCCCACGTCCCTCCACCGGGGGAGTGGACAGGGCCGAACAGCTCCGTCGTGCCAACAACCGCTTGGAAGAGGAGTACGCTGCCCGCCGTGCTCTCGTCGCCCGGCGTCTCGCCGAGATGGAGGTGGAGAATCAGAGGCTTCGCCTTCAGCTTGAAACGATGGGCAGGCGCCGCAGCAGAAGTCTCTCCCCTGCCCGTCCACCACCGCCTGATGCCTGCGACCCACCCGCCCGACCAATGGAGGCGCCGGCCCGGATTCCTGACGCCTCCGACCTCCAGGGACGCCTGCTGCGCGAGGCCGGTTACGACGCCGGAGGTCGACTGGCCCCACCGTCGCGCTCGGGAGCTCGCTCTCGCCGTCGCCGCTCCCGCCGACAGGAGCCAGCGGACATTCCCGTCTTCGACCCTAGTGTCCCACCACCACCTCGCCCACGCCGCACGCCGTCGGTGGTACTCCTGCCCCCACCGATCCGCCCCAGGACGACGACCGGAGCCGCCGCACACCCCAATCCGCTCGACGACTTCCCCTTGGGGGCTTCCGCCGCGTCCTCCACATCGCGCCCTCGCCCACAGTTCAATGATCCCACGCTGGCTCGCTATCAGCACCTGCTGGATAAGTACCAACAAATAAATCCTCCTAACCCTTACAATGATCCAGAAAACGTTCGCCCAGGATTTTACGACGATCTACCCTACCCATGGAATGTCTCACCAGCTCCTGAGGCCGAGCGCCTGACGGACTGGAAGAAGGTGGAAGGCTCTGCTCCCCGCTTCGACGGCCGCGAGGAGTCTTACGTGGCGTGGAGGGACCTCTTCATTCCCGCCATCCACCTTGCTCGTGCGAAGATCTCCTTCAAGGCCAACCTGCTGGCACGCGCCCTTGACACCTCCAAGTCGGCCCGCCTTCTGAACATTGCCGCAGGCCTCGGCGCCACCGAGGACCAGTACGCCGCCACCATCGAGAGGCTGGAGGACCAGTACGGCCACCCGCTCGGCATCCTCGGCGGCCGCCTCAGGGAACTAGAAAAAATAGACAATGTACGCTTTAATGATTTCGTCACCATTCATCGTTTCCGCATGCGCCTGGAGGATTACCTCCGCGAGCTGGAGCGCCTAGGGCACCACTACGAGATGGTCTCGCACCAGCTTTTCGAGTCCCTGTACAACAAGCTGGACAAGCGCCTCGGCCAGGAGTTCCTCGCATGGCACAACAACAACGCACCTGGATACCCACAGTCCCCAGTCACCATCGCCGCCTGGCTCAAGGTGGTCACAAAAAACGCACAAACTCATTACAGGGCCCGCCAGAGGGTCTTGCAGCGCCGCACACAGGAGGTCCAGTTCGCACACCTGGGAGACGTCGAGGACGCATCGTTCGATATGCCTCCACCCCCCCTCCCTGACCCACTCGGCCCCCCGGACGGCGACCACGCCTTCCTCGCACGCCCTGATCAGCCGCTTTGCCCGTTCGATCAGCAGCGCCACAAGATCGTACAATGTGATAAGTTCAAGAGCATGACCCCGCCCGAGCGCCGCCGGGGCCTCGCCAAGGACGACCGCTGCTTCGCCTGCTTCGAGAAGGGCCATAAGGTACCCAAATGCCCTCGGTCCATTCTCTGCACCATCTGTCAGCGAGGCCACCACACCCTCCTCCACTTGCCGCCACGAAGCGCAGGCAATCCCACCATCCTCGCTGCAGTCATGAAGGAAGAGGATGCCGACAGCGACGACAGCCTCGCCAGTCAGGCCGTTTTCGTTGCCCGCCCTACCTCTTCCGGTCGCTCCACCGCGCGCATCTCTCTACACACGGTCCCCCTCCTCCTCTCCAACCCACAGGGCAAGAAGAAGGCGCACCTCAACTGCATGCTGGACTCCGGCGCCTCCGCCACGTTCATCAGCCTGCGCGCCGCGGAACAACTCTCCCTCACGGGCTACTCCCATCGGATCAAGCTCACAGGGGTGGAAGGCCTCTCGCGCAGCCTCGACGTCGTCACAGCACAGGTGCAGGTGCAACTGCAGGATGGGTCCTGGAAGCGGATTTTCGTCCAGATCTCCGACGACCCCGCCGCCTCCTACTCGCCTATCGATTGGTCGACACTAAAAAATAAATTTTCACATCTCGCTCACCTGCCCGTTCCCCCCCCTGTTCCAGACCGCCCGGTGGACGTCCTCCTCGGCCAGGACGCCGCCCACCTCATGATTGCGCTGGAGCCGGACGTCTGTGCCGCGGACAACGACGGTCCCGTGGCCCGCCGCACACCATTGGGCTGGTCCGTCGGCGGCCCCACTGCCATCCCCTGCACCACTCAAGAATTGGAGTCCTTTTTCGCGTTCCGTCAGACGGTTGCCACCGACGACAGGGAACCCCCTTTCGCAGGAAACTGGGAAGCACGCCGCCTTCGCCGCCCCGATGCCGTCTTCATTGAAGCAGAGGAAGAGTTGTCAGAAGCTGCCCTCACCGCCGCCGTACTGCGCAGGCTGGATGAGGAAGACGCTCCGCAGGCAGAATCCCTGTCCTTCACTGACCAACTTGTTTTCCAACACCTGCAGAAGGAGATGAAAATAATCAACGGGCGATATCAGGTACCCGTCCTGTGGAAAAAATTCCCGCCCCCACTTAAGAACAACTACAACTACGCCGTCGCCCGCCTCGACGCGCTGGACAAGAGCCGCGCCTTCAAGGACGACGCCATCAAGAAGGACTACTTACAACAAATACTAGACTGGCTGAAAGCGGACTTTGTAGAACCCGTCACCACCCCCCACCCACACAAGGACGCCGCCTATTACATCCCCCACATGGCGGTCATCAATCAAGGGAAGGTGTCCTCCAAGCTTCGCATTGTCATGGACGCCGCCGCGGCCCCCAACGGGCGAGACTCCCTCAACTCCCATATCCACAAGGGCCCCAAGCTCATTAACGAGCTCGTCGAAGTCCTCCTCAGGTTCCGTCGTGACAGGATCGCAGTCGCGGCGGACATAGAAAAAATGTTCCACCGCATCACAATGCCGCCGAAGGACCGAGATTACCACCGCTTCCTGTGGAGGAACAGCCCCAACGAGCCCATCACGGTCTACCGCTGGGTCTCTCACGTCTTCGGCAACGCCGGCAGCCCCTGCGTCGCCATATCCACAGTTAAGACACACGCCGGCCTCACCAGGGACAAATATCCCTTGGCAGCAGAAGCCCTCATTCATTCGACCCTGGTGGACGACAGCCTGGTGTCCCTCCCCACCGTCCCCATGGCCGCGCGTTTTCTGGGGGAGTTGCGCGCACTCCTGGCCGAGATGGGGATGAACGTCAAGAAGGTGGTCTCCAACTCGGCGGAGGTCCTGGCCACCGTTCCAAGCGACGAGATCTCGCCCTCGCTGGCCCTTGAGGACTTCCTTCCAGCGCCCGACGACCTCCCGGTCGTCAAAACGTTGGGCGTCGTCTACCTGGCGTCCACTGACGAGTACTCCTTCACCCTGAAGACACCTCCAGAAGGCACGAAATGGACCAAAAGAACTTTGCTACAGTTTGAAGCTCGTCTCTACGATCCTCACGGCCTTCTTCTCCCCCACACCGTCGCTGCCAGAATCCTGCTGCAGCGAGCGTGGAGGGCAGGACTGAAATGGGATGATCCGCTCCCCAGCGACCTCCTTCTCCATTGGCAGGAGTGGCTGAACCACCTACAGGTGCTCCCTGAAATCAGGATCCCCAGGTGTATTTTTCCTACCAACGGCCCCGCCGTCACCAAGCTGCAACTCCACGTCTTCTCCGACGCATCGGACGAAGCCTGCGCCGCGGTGGCCTACATCGTCTCATTCTACGCCCAAGAGGAAAAACCCTCCTCCAGACTACTTCTGTCAAAAGCCAAGGTGGCCCCCCTCAAGAAGCTCTCAGTCCCCAGGTTGGAACTGGTGGCCGCCACCCTGGCCGTCTCCATCGTATCCTGCGTCTCCCGCACCTACTCCATCCCATTGGCGGACTGCTTCTGCTGGTCGGACTCCGTCAACGTCCTCTGTTGGATAAGAAACGACTCTAGGGCACTTTCCACCTTCGTGGGCAACAGAGTGGCGCAAATACAACGTTCTACCATCATTCAGAACTGGAGACACGTGGAATCCAGCAGAAACCCGGCCGATCTACCATCCAGAGGGATCCTCGCCGCATCCTTCGCGGAGAATCCCCTGTGGTGGAGGGGCCCTGACTTCCTGGAAGGAACCGCACCCCCTCCAGAAATGCCTCCCATTGTCAACGCTCCGCAGGCGTCGCAGGAGCTCAAAAAAGGGACACAGTTCGCCTTCATCAACGTGGAGAGTCTTGGCCCTCCCTCGACCCTGAGGGATCAGTACTTCCCTCCAGCGGACCACTTCGTCGTGAACTTCAACAAGTTCTCCTCCTTTACTCGTCTAATTAGAGTAGTGGCCTGGTGCCGCCGCCTCTTCCACCCACTTCCTTCACCAGCACTCCAACCACAGGAGATCCGCGAGGCTGAAAGGGTGGTATGGAATCATGTTCAAGCTCAATGCTTCGCTCGCACTTTGCAGGACCTCTCCTCCTCCAATACTGTCTCCAAGGAGTCCACCCTCGTCAAGTTGCATCCAGCCGTCTTCCCCGACGGCCTCCTCCGCATTCGAGGACGGCTGTCCTCCCTCCCCATCTCGTACCAAGCGCGGCATCCTATTATCCTGCCCAAGAACCACCCAGCGGTGCTGTTGCTCGTCTCCTCCACACACCGCCGCCTTCTCCACGCAGGACCCGAACAACTACTTTCACACCTGCTGGACAAGTATTGGATCATTCAGGGACGACGACTGGCCCGCCACGCCGTCTCTCACTGCCCCACTTGCAAACGAGGACGAGGGCGCCCCATTCTCCCCAAGATGGCCCCGTTACCTCTCTCGCGCTTCCCCCGGCAGAAGCCAAAGTCTTCGACCGTTGTGGAGTGGACATGGCAGGCCCCTTCATGATCCGCAATCCCCCGGACCAGCTTGTACACAAGAGGTACTTCGCACTCTTCACCTGCCTACTCTCCAGAGCGGTACACTTGGAACCCCTACACTCAGCAGGACTTGCCTCATTCATGGCGGCCTTTGAGCGTTTTGCAGCAAGGCGACAGGGCCTACCCAGCTACGTCGTTTGCGACAACGGGGCAAACATTAAAGCCACCGCCAGGGAGCTCTCCTATCTCCTTCGCCCCCCATCGGCTCGACAAGAGCTCCAGGAGAAGTTCCACACCATTCAGTGGGACTTCATCCCCCCCACGGGAAGCCACTTTGGAGGAGTCTACGAGAGACTGGTGGCAGCCGTCAAGACCTCACTGCGAGCAGCCCTCCCAGAAGAGGCTCCCATCACAGACGAATTCTTCCACACCAACCTGACCGTGGTGGAAGGGATCCTCAATTCTCGTCCTCTTACCTACGTATCTCAAGACCCCAAGGATCCTCGTGCTCTCACTCCTGCGGACGCCCTCGGCGCAGGCCCATATAGGAGTATGGCGCAGGAACCCTTGCAGTGGAACCTCCGGCGCCAGTGGCACGCCAACCAAGCGCGGTTGGACAAGTTCTGGTCCAGATTCAGGAAGGAGGTGCTTCCCTTCCTCCAGCTTACTTCTAAATGGCACAAGGACGCCCGCCCACCTAAGGAGGGTGACGTCGTAACTATGCTCGACGACCAATGCAGAGGTAAGTGGCCACTGGCAATTATCACTCGCCTGCAGCACTCCTCCGATGGCGTCGTCCGTTCCGTCTTCGTCCGCCACCACGTCGCAGGGAAGAACAAGGAGTGCAGGCGACCGCTGTCGTCACTCTGCCTGCTGCTCCCCTCGGAGCAGTAGAACCTCTCCACACCGTCTCAACCGGGTACCGCCCTCGCCTCGGCCACCGGCTCCGTGGTGAGGTACCCGTAATCCTCCACAACTTTTCGCTCGCCGGTGCTTAATCTTCAGGTCCCACTTCGTCAACTTCCGCCCCTTTTTGTCTTATACTAGAGGTAGGCTGTTCGCCTCCAACCTGGCGGAAATTCACGCCTCCCTTCCACGTTCCAGTTCATTCCGACCAGACCCCTAGTCTCGTCCGTTTTCTTTCGCCCCCGAGGTGCCGACTGTTCTCTTTTGCCCCCTCAGAATGGACGGACAACTAGCTTGTCCCGTCAGTCACATCTATAGCGTTCAGCCACTTTATAGTAATATGCCGAACTCGTCTCGTTTCACTCATCCAAGCCTCAGCTCATGCCTACGCACTACGGCAACCGGCAGGGTCAGCTGTTTCTCCACTTCGCTTTGACAGTTCAGTCTAGTCCGAGATTTCGTCGTCGCCGGGTCCCTTTCTCACCCCCACCATGGTCCGGCCCGCGACCTCCACCGTCCACTCCGCTCACGGGGGCAGCGCCGGTGTCGTCGATGGCCGTTGGATCGAGGAAGCCACCTTCCGCCAGGCCCTCTCCCGCGCGCCCCCCACCAACCGCCGCCACATGCTGGAGCTCTACGAAGGGTACTCGCTGTTCTCCATTCGCACCCCGTTCCGCGACCTCTTGTCCGCCGACCAGAGGCGCTCCTACTTCTTCATCGACGAGCCCCACAAATGGGATGCCGTCGCGCAGCGGTTCCGGGACGAGGTCGACCGCTATAGGTGGATATACCGTCGTCGTTATGTTCAACAAATAGTTCACTCAAAACACAATTTACACCGCCCCATGTTAGTCCCCATATGCTCATATAGTATACATACGTCATTCCGCTCAGGCTGCTCTCCTTCGACACCGAGGACGTCCTCAGTCCCGGCGGCTCGGCCACTCCGCTCCGATACGGGATATTCAGCACCTTCAAGGGCACCACGGCGGTCTTCGACTTCCACCGCCTGGCGGGCTCCCAGCCCCAGCTGTCCCGCCTCGCGCTCCAGTCCATCCCGAGCATCTTTACCACATGGCTGCAAGAGCCAGGGATCGTCGTCCTAGGCGCCGACGTGGCCGGCGACGCCGGAGTCGCAGGAGCCGATGCCACGTCATGCCTGGACACCAGGAGGATGTTCGAGCACCTCCGCCGTTCCTCCGGCCAGGACGGGGACGACCCCATCATCAACATCTACGGCGTGGGGAACAGGAACGGCCTCGGCGTCCAGTCCTTTTGGTCGCGCGGGTACGACTTCACACCCCAGCCAGAGGACACCTTCGTGCGCTACTACGGCCCGCACCGCTACTTCGAGAGGGGGAGCAACACTCTGCGCTGGCCCTGGTGGCGGAGGCCAGTCGAACTCTACAAATGGTCCCGCGCGGCGAACGGGCTCCTACACGATGTCCACCACTTTTACATGTGGTGCGACGGGACGACGCCCATGGCTCTCCTCCACCGCATCCACCTCACCATGCTGCTCCGCAACCCCTGGGACGACACCTACACCGACCGCTCCCTCACCGAGAGGATCCACCACTTCATCGCCCCCTACGTGCGCCAGCCCCCACCTCCTCGTCGCCGCCCGCCGGTGGTACTCGTGGACGAGGGCGGTGTCTCTGACGCCTCTACGGACTCGGACCCCCCGCCTCCGACTTCCTCGCGACCAGTTCCCCTCGACTGGCGCCCCATGTCGCCGGAACCGGCCCCGCCAGTCCCTGCCGCCACTGTGCCGCCGCCCCCGGCCCGCACCGTCGTGGAGATGCCCGTTTGGGGCCCCACCCAGGACTTTAAGAACGCCTGGGAGACCGTCTTCCGCCCAGGGGACCGCTGCACGTACTGCGCATCGGACTCCCACATCTTTAGCACCCGCGACGGCCGCCCTATCTGCCCGCGCTACCACGCCGGGGAGATTTACACCTGCCAGTACAAGTACTGCAACACGGACGTCCTCCACTGCACCAAGATGTGCCCCGTCCTCCACGCTGTATGCTCCACCTGCTACACGCGTGGACACTCCGAGGAGCAGCGCTGCGAAGAGTGGGGTGAAAAGGAGTGGACCGACCGCCGCGACAACTGGGAAGCCGTGGCTGACCTTGGTCTCCATACTGCCGCCCGCCACAGGATCTGGAACCAAGGCTTCTACTACCACCGACGCTTCACCGCCTGGCCTTGGCCCTTTGAGAGCTACACGCACCTTACAACGGTGCCTGTCCTCCGGGTCCTCGCCATCCTCCGTGATTGGGCTAGAGGCATTGCACCTCTCCCCCCGACTCGCGCTCGGCCCGCCTTCCACGAGGAACCTCGTCCTCGGTCGCGCAAAAGGCCCGCGCCCACGGAGTCCCAGTACCACGCCGGCCCCACGCTGCCGCCAGTCGCGCGCGCTCGAGCCCTCGACTTCTTCCAGGGCCGTCTTCAACCGACACCGCTTCATCCTCCGGGGTCCTCTCTGGCGGCCGCCGCAGAGCGCAGGCCCAAGGAGTCCCCCGACAAGGAGCTGCCCGACCAGCCACCTAAGAAGCGCCTTCAAGCCGTCGTCCGCCGCATTCCTCGGGGCGAGCCCCGCGAGCCGGATCCACCGGCCCCGCGCCTTCACCGGGGTCCCACGGCCACCATCATTCGCCCGCTGGTCCCCCGCTCGCATTCTCTGCCCTCGCGCCCGGACCTTTCGCGTCCTCCGCCGTCCTCGGCCGCCGCTTCCTCAGCCGAGACCGCCACACCCATGGTAGGGGTTCGCCGCGTCTTCGTCCTGCCGCCGGTCGCGCGCGCTCGAGCCCTCGACTTCTTCCAAGGCCGTCTTCAACCGACACCGCTTCATCCCCCGGGGTCCTCTCTGGCGGCCGCCGCAGAGCGCAGGCCCAAGGAGTCCCCCGACAAGGAGCTGCACGAGC
>JAAUYJ010163112.1_pt1 | contig 10741 bp, 5 predicted proteins | sample 7278031 | NCBI WGS metagenome assembly JAAUYJ01 (sample SAMN14350222, study PRJNA611818) | marine sediment metagenome | isolation source: surface marine sediment (1.8m) | place: French Polynesia: Moorea | collected 2018-08 | reverse complement strand
GAAGGTATACTTGTGCCTTTAAGATGCAAAATATTAGATCTCAAAATTTTTCAAAATTTTTTTTTGATTTTGGGAAAATATTTTAGAAAATTTGCGTTTTTTCGCCAGAAAAGGGATATATTTTTTGGTGCGGGCTGGAGGGTGCGGGCTGCGGGCTGATGCGGGCTGGCAAAAACGGCTGCGGGCCTGCGGGCTCGGGCTCAGCCCGCATCCATCCCTACGCCAGACAGAAGAGAAGAGAAGAGATAAGCACTCCGCGTCGTCGTGTCCGTGTGCGTGTGCGTCAAGGAGATCGTCGCCTGCGTGGTCGTGGTGAGCCGCGGGGTGCATAGTGCGAAGTGCGTACAGAAGGAGGACATCACCACGCTCGGTGGACCTGAAGACAGCGACCGACGTGAGAAGAGTGCCTCCTCGGGGGCTCCTCCTCCGGCCAGGCAACGTTCCGCCGCCGCCTCACGTCATGGAGGTTGTGGCCCACCAAACGTCCATGCAGTCTGACGACCCAGGAGAAGGAAGCCAGGAGTGCGCCATGGAGCAGGAAACCAAGGACCCCCAGTTGGCGCCTGCGTCGGCGGCCATGCCCCCTCCCGGCGCCGCCGGCGAGCCCGACCCTGCCGCCGCCGATGATGACGCCCTGCGCCACCTGTCCGTGGAGGCGGTGGACAGAGACCAGTTCGAGGCGGGCGTCATGCGCAGGGTGGACGAGGAGCTCGGGCGGAGGGAGAAGGAGCGCGCCGTAGCCATCAGGCTCAAGGAGCTCAAGAGCGTGGCCCTGTCGCTGGGCGCCGCCCTGGAGGCCGCCAAGAAGTGCGAGAGGGCCCTCGACGCTGTATTCGCATCCTCCTCGTCCTCCTCCTCCTACGGGTCACTGAGCAGGAGGAAGTCAGAGAACCTGTTGCGAGAGCAGGAGTCCGCCAACGCCAAGAAGGAGGATCTGGCGTGCAAGCAGTCAGAGCTGGTGAGGGAGCTGGCCGAACTGGGGCACGACGTGGAGAAGGAGAAGTCCGTCAAGCTGGTCCGGGTCAAGCTGGACGGAAGCGAGAAGCCCGAAAATGAAGGAGACGGAGACGCCCTGGAGGAAGGCGAGGTGCAGGAGGAGACGGAGACTGAGAGGAGCATCCGCCTGGGCGAGAGGACGGCCTTTGGCAAGAGCCTCAAGTCGCACACGGAGAGCGACGGAGGGGAGAGCTTCAGGCGGTACGTGCAGGACCAAAAGGCGCTGAACCAGGTGGCCGCATCCTCGTCTTCGTCGAAGCCGCAACGAGAGGTCAAAGCGAGGAGGAGGAAAGGGGAGAAGCTCAAGAAGAGGGCCCGTGAGAAGGTTATCCGTTATGAGGACGAGGACGAAGAGGAGGAGGAAGCAGGTGACGTCGGGGCTGGAAACGGCACCGACGACTCCGACTGGGGTTCCACCGACGACGAGGGCGAGCCCAGGAGCGGGAGGTGGCGGCATCAGTCTTCCTCCCGGCGAAGGGCCACCGCGGACGACGGCGACCGGGACGAGTACTTGGAGCGACTGGAGCGGTGGCAAGAGGAGCAGGAGGAGGAAGAAGGTGCCCTGCGGAACCGTTCCGAACAGCTGGAGGGCGGCCTCCGCGTGCCCAGCTCCATCTGGGAGAAGCTGTACGGCTACCAGAGGGTGTGCGTGCAGTGGCTGTGGGAGCTACACCAGCAGCGCGTGGGGGGCATCCTGGGGGACGAGATGGGACTGGGAAAGACCATTCAGATCATCGCCTTCGCCGCTAGCATGAGCTTCAGCTGCAAGAGCAGCGGAGGGAGGAAGTTTGGGCCAGTTCTCATCGTTTGTCCCACCACAGGTAATTTTTTAATTCTTGTTTCGAATGATGTCAAAAACCAAGCCATCAATTGCCCATTCTACTTTCTAGTGATGCACCAGTGGGTGCAAGAGTTCCACAAGTGGTGGCCTATCTTTCGCGTAGCCGTCCTCCACGAGTCCGGCAGCCACCGCGGCTCGAGGTCCTCCCTGATCCGGTCCATCGCGGCGTCCCGCGGGGTCCTCGTCACCAGCTACAACGGGCTGGTCACCTTCAAGGACGTTCTGCTGGAGCAGGGCTTCCAGTACGTCATCCTCGACGAGGGCCACAAGATCAGGAACCCCGACGCCCAGGTCACCTTGGCGGCCAAGTCGTTCCAGACGCCCCACCGACTCATCTTGTCAGGTAAGCACCGGTCGCTTTCGCTTTGATGATGAAGGTGAACTTTGGTGCCTTTACACAACTTGATTTTTCAGAACAAGGCAACTGCATGCTCGTTTGTGGCAAAACAATTCACTGCAGAAAATTTAAATTATTTTGAATTTGAATTCATGGTGAATTTTGATTAGGAACATAATTATTTAGTCAAACTGAGAGTAGTTCACTAGATTTTGGTTGTGAAAGTCGCGTCAACATGAACTTCCTGAGAAAACTTGTATTTTGGAACCGCCGGAAGGGCGAAAAAAGTCAACATCGTGGGGCATCGTTCGCCAGCAGCTACGTGTACGACGCCTACTTGCAGAACACTGACAAGAGAGACATAATAACCGAACACACCCTGTCCGTCGAAGACGTTTGCGCTCTTTACAAGACCGACACCGAAACCGGACTCACCGAGACTCCCAAGGTGGAGAGCACGGACCAGACACTGACCAAGCAACAGAGGAGACGTCAGAAAACGGCCTCAGGGAGGTCGCACAAGGGGGCGTTCGTCGACGACGCAAGGGCAAAGTACGGATATAATGAAGTCCAAAAGACGCGCAACATTTGCGGGTGGGTAAAATATATCTGCGGAAACGTCTGCGACTTCTTCACCTTCCTGGTTTGGATCGGAGCAGGGATGTGCTTTCTTGGGTACTTTAGTCAGAGTGCTGACAACGAGGTTGCATCCAAGGACACCTTATACCTTGGGCTGGTGTTGTCTGGTGTAGTCACAATCTCGAGCTTGTTCACCTTTTACCAGTACAGCAAAAGCAAGATGATCATCAACAGTTTCCAAAATGTGGTCCAGCCCAGGGCCTACGTAAGGAGGAATGGAAAGTTCAGCGTTGTTCTTGAAAGAGAACTTTTACCAGGAGACATTGTTGTGGTAAAGAAAGGAGATAGGGTTCCAGCAGACATAAGAGTGTTTCGTGGATATTGCTTCAGAGTTGACCAGACCCTCTTGGCAGGAGGTACCGGGGCCGTGCCAAAAAACGGCAAAAAATGTGACAAGCAAGTGAACATTTTTGAAGCGCCCAATTTGATATTTCATCAAACCTATGCTGTAGCTGGAAGATGTCACGGAATTGTGATCAGAATAGGACAAAATACCGTAGTCAGCAAAGTGAACAAAATTAGCAAGCAAGTGATGAAACGAACTCCTATCAAAAAAGAAATAAGACAATTTCGAATAGTGATAACAATTCTTGCCCTTTTGCTGGGCGTGGGCTTCGGGTTGGTTGCTCTGGCTTATGGCTACACTTTCATAGAAGCTGGAATATTCATGATTGGCCTCATAGTGGCGAATGTGCCTGAAGCTCTGCAAGCTACACTTTCTGTTGCCATAGCATTGACGGCGAAAAGAATGTCCAAAAGAGAATGTCTCGTGCGCAATTTGGAAGCTGTTGAGACAGTAGGGGCAGTTTCTGTAGCGATTATTCCGAAAACAGGCGTTGTTACCATGAAGTCCTTAATGCCCCATCGAATCTACACTCCTAGGGGAATTAAGGAATTCGAACTTAGTGACGATTTACGCCATCACTTTGATAAATCTCACGACGGTTGGCGTGAACTGGGATTTGCCTTGGCTTTGTGTTCTTCGGCATGGTTTGCTCCGCACGAAGAAGACCTTCCAATTTTACAACGGACTGTCGTAGGCGATAGCACTGAGTCTGGCATACTAAAATTGTACACGGCAATAGAAGGAGATATGGAAGAAATTCGCCGATTAAATCCAAAGTGTGCTGAAATTCCATTTGTATCCTCACTTCCCGAGCATCCTATCGCTTCCAAGGTGAAGAATCCTCTCCAAGGTCTTTTGTGGTATAACCTTACTATCCACGAGTTGCATCGAAAGAAAACTTTTTTTGTTATTGTGAAAGGCGCACCGGAAACTATTTTCAAATTTTGTTCTCATTACATTCTCCGGGGGAAAACCAAGAAAATATCCCGTCAATACAAGGAAATGTTGCAGAACAAAATCGAATCTTTGTCCAAACGAGGCGAACGAGTGATAGCAGTTTGCCAGTTGGATCTCCCGGAAGATGACTTTCCGGAAAATTTTGAATTTGAAGTCAGCCCTCCAAATTTCCCAGTGAAGGGATACCGTTTCCTAGGCTTTGTTTCCTTGGCAGACAAAGCAAAAGAAAATGTGGAAGTCGCAATCAGAGCCTGCCGTACCGCTGGTATTAGAATTATTATGACGACAGGTGACAGTAAATTGCTTGCTAGAAGTATAGCTGAGAAGGTGGGGATTATAACGGAAGACGATATTGAAGTGCCTGTATCTGAAATTGAGACTGACGATGAAAAGCGAAAGTCTGCCCCTGTGAAGGAAGTTTCAGAATCCCCACTCAAAAAGAGTCAAGTTCTTACTGGCGAAGAGTTGAAAAGACTAAGCCTGGATGAAATATGTGGTTTGTTCCCAAGCGATCAGAACTGGGAAGCTGTTTTCGCCAGGATAAGCCCTGAACAGAAACTCCGAGTAGTGGAGGCCCTACAGAGCAACGGTTTTGTTGTGGCAGTAGTAGGGGATGATGTTAACGATCACTTTGCGCTAAGAAAAGCCGACGTGGGAGTATCTCTCGGACAAGAAGGAACTGACGTCTCAAGAGAAAATGCCGATATGATACTAATGGATGATACCTTCTCATCCCTCATGAGTGGAATCGAAGAGGGGCGATTACTGTTTGATAACTTAAAAAAGTTTTTAGTATATACACTGTCCTCAAATATTCCGGAAGTCCTTCCTTTTTTGGCTTTTATTCTTATTGGTATCCCTTTGCCCTTGGGATCTATAACAATACTCTTCATAGATATTGTGTCAGACTTGGTGCCTGGTATATCGCTGGCCTACGAAAAGCCGGAAAAGGATATAATGAAGCGAAATCCTAGAAAAGCAGGAGACCACTTGGTAAACGCAAGGATGATATTTATGTCCTACGGATTGGTTGGAACAATCCAAGCTTTTGCGGGCTTTTTTATGTACACTGTAATTATGGCCGAACATGGCTGGCTGTTCCACAGTCTGATTGGTATACGGGACAAGTGGGAGAATCCTGACATCAATGATTTAATGGACTCTTTTAGACAAGAATGGAGCTACCCTCAGAGGAAATCCTTAGAGTACCTCTGTCACACAGGATTTTTTCTGGCAATGGTGCAAGTCCAGTGGGCCGATCTCATAATAGCCAAAACAAGGAAGATCTCCATTTTCGAGCAAGGAATGTCTAATTACTATCTAGATTTTGCCATTGTCTTTGAAACTTTGTCTGCTATTTGTTTAATTTACATCCCTGGAACTCCTGAAGCTTTGCGGCTGTACGCTCTCTCACCCTACTACTGGATCCCTGCTTTGCCCTATGCTCTTCTTATTTGGATCTTTGATGAATGGAGACGTTATTTCGTACGAAAATATCCGGACGGTTTCATTGTTAATTTGACGTATTATTGATAGTAATTGGCAGACAATAAATAAGAAAGGAAATATTTATTTCTCTGTTTATTGTACACAGGTTCTCCTCTTCAAAACAACCTGAAAGAGCTGTGGTCCTTGTTCGACTTCATTTATCCAGGTATATTGATTTGTGACCATTTTTAAGGAATTCATGCAATTATTTGCTCCTCCAAAGGATGACTACTGAAGTATTGTTTTCATAGGTAAATTGGGCACCCTCCCTGTCTTCATGCAGCAGTTTTCTGTACCGATCACCCAAGGAGGGTACAGCAACGCCACTCGGGTTCAAGTGGCAACCGCCTACAAATGCGCTACAGTTTTACGAGACACAATAAATCCGTACCTGCTGAGGAGAATGAAGGCTGATGTAAAACAGCATATAAATCTCCCACAAAAGAATGAACAAGTTAGTAAGAAATTACTTGTGGATAGTAGAAACTGGCATTTTATCTCCCTATCCGACCCTTCTCCAGATACTCTTCTGCCGCCTCACCGACGAACAAAGAGACACCTACAAAAGCTACCTGGACTCTGGCGAAATCAAGGGGATCATGGACGGGCGCATCCAGGTGTTCGTGGGCCTCATCAACCTCCGGAAAATCTGCAACCACCCTGACCTCTTCGACGGTGGGCCGAGACCCACCGGCGACGAAGACTACGACCGGGACGAGTCGCGCTCGTACGGCTACTGGAAGCGATCCGGGAAGATGATCGTGGTCCACTCCCTTCTCAAGCTCTGGAAGAGGCAGGGCCACCGCGTCCTCCTCTTCACCCAGTCCAAGCAGATGCTCCTAATGCTGGAGCGGTACGTCCTGGACGAGGGATACGACTACCTCAAGATGGACGGGGGCACCGCCATAGCCTCCCGCCAGCCCCTCATCGCCAAGTTCAACTCCAGCCCGGACATCTTCGTCTTCCTGCTGACGACCAAGGTGGGCGGGCTGGGAATCAACCTCACCGGCGCCAGCAGGGTCGTCATCTTCGACCCAGACTGGAACCCCTCCACGGACACGCAAGCCAGGGAGAGGGCCTGGAGAATTGGGCAGGACAAACAGGTGAGCATATGTGAGCTGTAAGTAAGAGCCCCATTTAGCTAAGAAAAGTATTTTATTCCTTCTGGATATAGCTTTTCGTCATATAAAAATTGAGCTTTCGTTTCCTCCGTCGAGGTATCATTCTTGTAGATACTAAGTTTGCGTGGCTTTTCTCGTGCTTGAAGGAGGAAATATTTCAGGTAATGGAAATACTTTTCCTTACTTTCCAGGTGACCATCTACAGACTCATGACCGCCGGCACTATCGAGGAGAAGATATACCACCGCCAGATATTCAAGCAGTTCCTGGTGAACCGGGTGCTGAAGGACCCGAAGCAGAGGAGGTTCTTCAAGTCCAACGACCTCTACGAGCTCTTCACCCTGAACGAGGGCACCTCGGACAGGACCGAGACGAGCGCCATCTTCGCCGGCACCGGCTCGGAGGTGAAGGTGACCAAGACGAGCAAGAGGAAGAGGCACAGGAGAGGGGACGACGATGGTGAAGCGGCCGATGCCAGGAGCGTCGTTCCCTCTTTCAAGCCCAGACAGAGGAGGGGCATGGAGACGTCGGACGTGAAAGCCTCGCTGGACAGGCTTCTAAAGTCGGGGGATGAGGAGGGCGACGAAGCCACGTCGAGGCCACTCAGCGACAGAGAGAAACTGATGGAAAAGGTCAGGCGGATCAGCCGAAAGATTGGAGGTGGCAGCGCGAGCGGTCCGGATAGGGAGGAGGAAAAGAGGAAGTCGAAACACAGGAAGGACAAGAAGGTGGAGGGAGAACGGATATCTTTCCTGGTGAAAAAGAGACAGTTCAAGGCCGCGGCGGAGGCGGAGGGGGGCGACAACGGGAACGACGACGAGGAGAAGGAGAAGTGCTCCGAGGAGCAGGACAACTACGTCCTGTCCAGGCTGCTTAAGAAGTCCGGGGTGCACTCGGCGGTGCAGCACGACGTCATCGTGGAGGGGGAGGGCGACGACTACGTCCTGATCGAGGGCGAGGCCGAGCGGGTGGCCAAGGAGGCCGTGGACGAGCTGAGGAGGTCGAGGAGGGAGTGCTTCAGGGCGGAGGCCGGCGTGCCCACGTGGACGGGCGCGAGCGGGGCCATGGCCAGGCCGAGGTTCGGCGCGAAGGCAAAGAAAAGGAAGAGGGAGGACAAGTCGTCGTCGCTCTCCTCGGTCGGTGAGAGGCGGCAGTTTGACGGCAGCGCGTCCGGAAAACGCAAGATGCACACGGCGGACGATCTCCTTGCCAGAATGAGGCAGCGGAACAAGTACCTGCCCACGTCCGGGAGGGGACAGGACGACGGCGAACTCTTCAGGCCGGACGTCCCCAGCCAGTCTCAGGAAGATGGGAACAGAGAGCACCTGGAACTGCTTTCCGACATCCGCAACTTCGTGGCCTTTCAAGCGAGGAGGGACGGCGAAGCAACCACTTCGGAGTTGGTGGAGCGATTCTCCGACAGAGTGCCTCCCAAGGAATCGCCTCTGTTCAAGTCTCTCTTGAACGAGATATGCAATTTTGAGAAGAGGGAGCGAGGGGAGGGACTGTGGAGGCTAAAAAGCGAGTTTGCTTGATAGAGTGATTCAGTTTTCACTTAGCTACAAAGGCATCACTTTTTAAACAGGTGGAACGTGTTTAGAGTGCCTTCTCCGTTCGCGTAATTTCACGCACCTTTTTTACTACTGCAATTCTGTGATACGTGGACTCGAAAAATAAAAATATATGTTAATACTCCGACATTCGATACATCGTTCTATTGAAAACGTCATTCTTCTCTGTATTGTGCGCCTTCGGAATCAAACGACTCCCATTCATTGTCAGTGATGCATTCCGCTCCGTCCATATCCCCTTGATCGTCCTCCATGGTAGCGTTTTGTTGAAAGTTGCCGCGACCAGACATTCGTATGGAATTGGATCTTCCGTCTGTCATACTCTCAGGCATTTCTTGCATTGTTCCGTTTGCGTTTTGCATATCTTGAGAAACAATTTCCTCTCTGCAACTGCAATTATCTATATCATTGGGATCTTCGTTCGTGTGCGACGGCATTGCCCCATTTTCCACATAAAACTGCTTTGGAACTGGCATTTCAGTGTTTCCGCTCTCTTCCTGACCCTGGACTCTCCTTGCTGGGGGTAACTTCCCAGTTTTGTATGTATCAGTAGACCATGCTGCTGCTTCAGGAGCATTTTGTCCTTCTGCGTCCTCGTCGGGAACGTACACTTCTTGTCTCGATCTCAAGTGCTGGTCAACTATAGTTTCCTGTGATCGTCCTGCATTTTCTTGGGTGCGAGGAGCAAGACTTATTCTAGCCTGAAATTGTGAGTTTGGATATGAAGCACCGTAATTATACGCAAGATGTTCTTCAACGGAGGGGACTCTTTCTGGTAGCTCTTCGGAATCCATGGTGTATAGCCGAGAAGGCATTCTTCCAGTGCCCCTATCAACATTTTGCTTGGCGACTTTCTTTGTTGGCCTTTTATTGGTTCTCTTGGATGCGTCGGCTTCGTGCTTTAGGCCGGCGTTGATTGTTTTCCGTTCGTTGGTATCTCTCCTCAAGTGAATGGGCTTGTACTGTCTCGGCACTTTCATAAATTTCTCAACTTCATTTGGACTTTGAGCAGGTTCTGCTGCTAGGGACGTGCTCTGTTTCCCCATTCCTTCGTTCACTGGAGGGCCTGTAAAAGTAACACCTGCATTCGGTATTGAGCCCCTAGCAAATTGTTCGCTGTATTTTGTGGGCCTCTGAAACGATCTTCGTGTGGAGTACATGAGAGCTTGGTTGTTCAGTTCTTGGGGATTCGCATCTCTTTCAAATGCACTGGGAAATTCAGTGATGTGGGGCATCATCCCGTCGTCGTCATCGTCAGGTGCTGTGTTAGGATCCTCGCCAGTGGCATTGTCACCTGCAGACTCCCCTGGCGGATTGTCCTGATTGACGGAGGGCAGCACCACTGGCAACTTGAGAGGCGGGTGCTTGGTAATTATCTTCGGTTTCCCTTTCCCTTTCGGCTTTCCCTTGGGCGCTTGATGCGCGGGTTGCTTAGCTTTGGGCTTGGCTTTCCCGCTCGTCGTTTCTTGCACACCAGTCTTTGTCGACTTTTTCGGGTTTGGACTGTGCATCACCTTCCGTTTCTCGGACGCTGGGTTGTCTCTGCTCCCCTTGCTGGCCGCCTTTGAAGAAGCCGGCTTTTTGTGATGGGGAGGGCTCGCGGTCCGACTTTTTCCCTCTGGCGTCCAGAAATCTTCTCGATGTTCACCAACACTCCAGAAGTCACTGCCGGAAGGTCGTAATTCGGGGGACGCGGATTCTCCGCCGTACGAAGCTTGGGAGTTGGCCTCACTCATTCCAGAGCCCCTCCCGGAGAACGTATTCATGTACGACACTGGTTCCAGAACAAAGTCTTCGCCTCCCGAGGCGCTGGGCGCTCCCGTTTCCATCATGTTGAAGCCTTCGTCGCCTCTCTGCATATCAACCGACGGAAGGGCATCACCGAAGGAAACCTGAGGAGCATTCCAGGATTCTCTCCAGGCCCCCGTTACCGAGCCGCCCCTTTCATACGCATTGCACCCGAGGCAAAGGAGAAGGCATAGGAGAATGATCAAGAACACCACTACAGGTAGGGTAAACCAAGAACCTCCAGAAGATCCAGATCCTCCAAAAACTCCAGATCCTCCGGACGAGCTTGAACTTCCCGAGAAAATTCCGCCTCCACTGCTGCTGCTGCTACTTCCGAACAAAGTGCCACTGCCATGGCCTGGAGGAGTGTAGTAGCCAAACATCCAAGGAAGCACGAAAAAGATGGCGAACCCTCCGTAGCCTGTTTCATCTCCAAGAACCCAAGATGTGAGGAGGAGGTAGAAAAATCCGAATATAATCAGTCCAGCTATCATGGTTTGGTTGTACCTTGCTTTCAGTTGATACACCATCGACTCCTTCACGTCATAAATCCAAAATATGCCAGTAACAGTTAGAGGGAGTATCCAGCATAATTTAGACGCAGCTGTGGGTGTTAGCGACATCCTTGTAAATTTTATGCTCTACACATTAATGGAT
>JAAUYJ010060268.1_pt1 | contig 10744 bp, 9 predicted proteins | sample 7278031 | NCBI WGS metagenome assembly JAAUYJ01 (sample SAMN14350222, study PRJNA611818) | marine sediment metagenome | isolation source: surface marine sediment (1.8m) | place: French Polynesia: Moorea | collected 2018-08 | reverse complement strand
TGCTAAAGCTGGTTGAACGCTTGATACAAACAGAAGTGTAAAACTCAGCAATACGCTGGCTGCCATCTTAAATAGACGATGGCGAGTGAGGTTGAACATAAGAACTATTGTTAGCTTTGAAGGTGAACAATTGAACTTGATTCAAGGCCATAGCAATCAAGTAATATTAATTAGTTGCTTGCACTGACTGCCTTTATTCAAAATACTATCACATCCTTTTTTCTTGTCAACAGTTTATTTTTTTTAGGACTTACGCACACCGAACCCAGAAACCCGGTTTCTCGACTGACATTTATCTTCCATTTGATAACTGCTTCATAAAACTGATATAAAACGTCATATAACGACATTTTAATGTTTACTTCCTGCTGTACGGACGTTGCATGCAACGTCCGTACGGGCCGTCGGCGGTTACTCATCCACAGGCATTTACGGTCAAGCTGACCGCAGATATTGAGATCGAGGTATGGTCAGATTAGTAAAAAACCTCTTCTAGGAATTGTCTTTTGTTCGATTTTTGAACTTTGGATGAGGTGTCCATAGGTTGAGTTTTTTCAATCGCTTAGGGTTCCGTAGGCTTATCGCCTATGGTTAGGAAGCCTTCAGCTCCGCTGGTGCAGGAGGCAATCGCTAACTTTCTGGACTTACACTCAATCAATACATCGTTGACACTGCCAACCTTGTAATTGTTGAGATGCCAGGATTGGATAGTCGAGAATGGCGATCGCCTTTAGTAGGAAATGCCGCGTTACGATAGATGAGGACCAATGGGAGCAAACAGACTCGCACCTCAAGTCCCCACCCTCCGAAACTTTTTTAGTATCTAGCTCCCAAGCAAATCAGGATTTGCTTTCACTTCATCCACCACTTTCCGCACAATATCAAATAACTCAGCCACGATGTAGTCTACAAAAGGCTTGCCGTCCACATCTTCAGTAATCCACGGGTCCATAATTGTCGATCGCATCACTACGATATGTTCGCCAGACCCAGAACTGGAAGCAGGGGCAACCGTAGCACTAGAACCTAGCAGACGTTCGCGGTAATCATTGAAAAACACCTCGCCATAGGTATCCTTGTAGAAGGAAGTCGTACTGACCAGAATCTTATAGTTGTAAATGTCCCGACCATCCGCCTTGAGACTGATGCGATCGTAAATCATCTCATTGAACGCATTTACCTTATCCAGATTCTGTTCCAGCGCACCATTCACCTTATAGTTAAACGCATAAGTGAGGATATTTAGATCGGCCCCTTCCTCACGCAAAGTCGCTAGATCGGTGCCCGTGGTATCGTTGAGGATCGATTGAGGGGTTTTGCCAGACAGCTTGCTCAGGAAAGCTTTGACTGCCTCTTCTTTCGTTTGGCTTGACAAATTCATGTGAGGGGTTGGCTCCACGATGAAGTCTGTTTCTTTGGCACTCGCTTGCAACAGTTTCCAATGGAAGATTTTGCAGTTGTAAGCTGTCAGCGTCATCAGTTTACCGTAACCCTGGAGGTTGAGGGGAATGGCGGCATGACTGAGATAGACTCCTGCTGCTGCCGCTCCGGGCTTCGACCCTTCAATGCCATAAGTACCCAGTGACCATTCGGGGGGAACATCCGAGTCGTCACTATTGATATAGGGAGCTTCAAAAGCAATCAGACTCCGCATCGCCATATTACGATAGCACAAAGCACCCGCTGGATAGGGCAGATAACCTGTTTTGTGAGGGTCAATGGTAATTGTATCTGTACTACCAAGCGCTTGATATTGATCGATTACATATTGACTGACAGCGATTGGAACACCACCAGATCCGTCATCCCGCAACATGGAGGCAAAATAGCCACCCCAAGCACAGTCTGCATGGACTGTAAAGTCCACATTCGCTGCACGATATTCCGTCTGTAGATTTAAAATCTCCACCAACGGGTCTACATTGCCTTCTTCTGTGGTCCCAAACACTGCCACCACTGTCACGATCGGGTGCTTCTTGCCATCATCTGTGTTGCCAGACAGGTAGTCATCGATCGCCGTTTTCAGTTCTTTTGTATCCATGCGACCATACACATCCAGAGGCACGGTGTGCATATTCTTAGCTCCCAACCCCAATATAGCGGCTCCTTTGGGCAAGGAATAATGCTTAGACGCGGGCACTAGAACAACGGGATCGCCCACGGTCGAATCTTTTAAAAACTCCTGGGCAAAGTCCAGAAAACCCATATTTTGCAGAGAATAGGGTTCGATCGCCTCATTCAGGGCTACTTCATCCACCTTATACTCCACCACGGCACGGTTAAACAAATTCAATACTTCATCTACCGATAGGTTCAATATCTGCCAATTGTCCAAATCCTTCAACAAGGCTGAAGTACCCGACGGGAGAGTGACCGTAAACTGTTCTGCAACTGTCGGATTTGCTTCTGTCAAGCCCTTGCGGAAGGAGAACGGGTAGAACTTAAGGTTGCGTGCTGCCCACAGAGCCTCAATATTTGCCGTTGAACCGCCACAGGTGAGGTGTCCCCAAGGCTTAGGGGTTGTCTCCTGATAGCCCAACATATGACACAAATCCTCGCAGGCTTCTACTTCCAGTACGGTGGTAATCGGGGATGCTTCTAGGGCAACGTTGTTCTGGTTGTAGAGCATGGCAGCGAAATAGCCCGCCATCCCTGGCAAGGTCTGATCCCAGGTCATGTGTCCCTGGTACCGCATACTAGCAAAAGGGCCAGATTTCTTCAGTTCGGCGAGCAAGGCGTAGAACTCAGTTTTGATTAGATCTACCGCGTCTAGATAAGCCTCATCCCGCTTCATACTTTCGGTGAGGGGGGAGGGATCGCTGGGGTGGAAGTTGCGTCGCCAGAAAACATGGTCGTTGAGGGCGATGGAGACTAACTCCGAGAACAAATCGACGTTTTCCCCACGAGGACCCAAAAACCAGGCTGCTACGTCGGATGAGACTTCAATAGTGCCATCTGTTGTCTCCATCCTGCTTTTCCCTTTTGCCCGTTTTTTGTCGGTTAATTTGGGGATGATCCGATCTGCAAGCATTTTGCCGATCTGTTGCTTGAATTTCTGACTATCATAGTCGGGGGTGAGTTTAGCCCGTAGTTTTTTCATGTTTGATTCCTGTAAAGTTAGAAAATTTTCTTTGGGAGCGATCGTTTCTATAAGCCATCGCCCAATCGCTGGACTTACACTCAATCAATGGATCGGGAAACTACCAAACCATTCTGAGATGCCAGGAGCATAAATTTAAACAACACCAAACTCAGTTAATTTACCGGGTAATTAATAATTAATAATTATTAATTAAATATCTTGGTTAAAAGCCTCCCCTTTCAAGGGGAAAAAAAATAAATTTTTTCCTTAGAGAGTCAATCCTCTCGGTTTTAACCAGAGGTAATTATCAATTATCAATTAATGAAGAGTTTCTGGATCGTGGAAACCTAAAACAATATCCTCTTTCGGTACATTTTTCCTTAATAATTCATTAGCTATGCTTTCCTCTGTCTAATCTTCCTCAATATAAATTTTCTCATTTTTAATCGGAATATAAACAGAAATTGCTTAAATTCGTTTCTCATTTTTCCAGCCAATATTAAACCAAAGATATTGACTTCTTTGGTCATCAAACATTAATACCTAATCTATATCAGGATCGGGAATTTGTTGTGATATTTTTTGATAATTAGTTAAGATTTGTTTAATTATATTTTGATAATTAATTAGCTTATCCATTTAATAATTTCCTCTTTTTTCAGGTCAATCACTAATAGTAAAAATTGGTATTTTTGGAGAATTAATTCAATTCCATTTTGTGCAAAAAACTTTTCATAAATTTTGTGACCAACTGCTAAATAAACTTTATAAGTCGGATGGGTAAGAGAAAGAAATGTTTGATCAATTAAATATTGTCCTAATGCTCCTAATATTGTTAAGGATTGAAATCGAAAATCTATGTTCGAGCAACCGTACGAAAAAAACTGTAGAAAATTGTAACAGCTTTCTACAAATAGCAACTACTTTATACAATTTTCATTCAACAGTTAATCACCCTGATGCAGATTGATTAGTTCAATTTATCGTGAATTGTTTTGCTAAAATTATTCTTTAGGAAAATTTAATAATAATCAACTATGGAAGTTATTTGGGATCTATTTAGAGATAGGGAGATGGGGAGATGGGGGGATGGGGTGATGGGGTGATGGGGTGATACTGAATATAAGAGGATTTTTCTACCTTTTTTACCTATTCTAAGGAGAGGGGAGATATCCCCCCTTCCCTTGTAGGGAAGGGGGTTAGGGGGTTAGTTTTTTTTACATTTTCAAGGTTGACGCACCCTACGAGACCTGAAACTACCAAGCCATCGTCAGATGCCAGAGTAGATTTACCTAATAATTAATAATTAATAATTAAATAATTATGGTTTAAAGCCTCCCCCTTGGATAGAGGGGAAAAAAAGTGCTAGGATATTTCCTGATCTTCAATTCCGTAAAGGTTTTAACCTTCTTGTAATTATCAATTATCCATTATCAATTATCAATTAATGAATTCATCTACTTAGTTGAATAACGTGTCTCAACCTGCTGAATAATTGTGTTCCAAAAATCTTCTTGAGCCACATTTTCAATAGGTTGTGCAGACAAGGGTGTGGGTTCGATCGCCTTTTCAAGAGTATTGACAGGCATGATTGGCATTGGGGATTCCGTCGCTACTGTAGCTGGAGAATACCAAATCGGAGAAGTATACGCCCGCTCCTGTAAGGTTAGGGGAATCTTATCGCAAACGATGTCTAATTCTGGGTCTGCTTCCGCAGCAGCACAAGCGGCATCCCACTCATCACCATAAAACGCCTTGTCGTAACCCGTCCAACGAGGAGTTGGAACTTCCAACACCCGTGCATAGTAAAATGCGCGTTGGGAGTCATCGAAATTTGGATCTGTCCAAACTGTTGCCAGTTCGACTGCACCGCTGTCGGTATCCCAAGTTGCCGTTTCCGTGTCCACCGTGTTTTCAATGGCAGGCACTTTGCCATCAGTAACTGGACGAACATCTGCGTCCGACCAAACTACGTCATAAACTTTCTCGTGGGTGTCGCCCTCAGCATCCAGCCAGCCTTTGATGATTTGAATCCGGTCTATATTCGCTCCATAGGAATCGGAATCCTTCTGTGCTGCCACCATAAATGTTGGAGAAGGAGGCGGTGGTGCTGGAAAAGTCTGGAAAACTTCTAGAGGTGCTGGAGGCAAATCGCTACCCATAGGAACTCCTTTCTTGTAGCCCTCTTCAGCTAGTTCCTCTAGATCGGAGTCAGTGAAGTTCCAACCACCAAAGAAGCGAACTTTCATGCGTGGTCCGGTGGTTCCATACACTTCCCGTCGTTCCATGGCATCGAATATAGCTTTACGGGTATTTTCGGTAGCCCAAACTCCCATAAAGCCAGAGGAGCCATAGTTCCATCCAAAACGACCTTCCTTGACTTTATCTACTGCCCGATGGGCACTAGGAGCTTCATGGACAAACTTACCCATGTAGCTATTTTCTTCTACTGCTGGCAACGCAATATGAGAATCTGTAGCACCTGTTAGACCAAATTTGAAAGGGTTAGCACCTAGACTAGCTTCAAGTTTTAGCCCATTTTTCAGAGCCGGACGAGCATACTCATGCTCATACATGGCTTTGCGGGCTTCGTCGTCACTGGGTTTTTTGAAGCTCACGTCAAGGTTAGCCTTATCCCAACCTTTAACCTCAAAGTCAGCAAAATCATCACCAGGAGATATTTCTGGATGAGTTTCACTGGTGCCTTTAACTTGCGAAACTTCATAGATAGGTTCCCAAAGCTGTCGCCGTTTGGCATAGTCTTCGGTTAAAGGATTGCCATTATGATCTCTTTCTGCAAACATTAAACCGTTGCTCATATTACCATTGTGAGGAATGGCTAACACATTACCACCTGTTTTATCCTCATAAGCTTGCATCCAATTCCAAAGGTCTTCTGGATTGGTACTTTGGTCTGTGGTGTAGGGGACCAGTTGCTTGGCTTTGTCCCCATTATCGCGGTAGATGATGTTACGGTGTAAGTTGTTGCCACCTGGTAGGGAAGTCCACTCATAACCAATCACTGCGGTAAAATTACCTGGATCGTTATAAGCTTCTGCTGCATCAATGATTTCCTGCCAGAAAGTTTGGAACTCTTCAGCAGAGGGGAATAGACATAAGGGTGCTGTACCCTGGGCAAAGGCTTCAACAATTTCTACTTGAGCTTGACCGCCCTCAGCTCCACCTGCGACAGTCATATCATGCCACCTATCGACCAGCTCTTGACTGGAGCCACAGTCTGTGGGAGGATTATACAAAAACTGCCCAAAAGTCCCTAGCCCGTCTGAGTGATCGGTAACGACTAAAAAATCTAAGGGACGAGAAAGCTTCACAGGTTGTCCTGCATCAATCGTGACCTCATTCCCTTTAGCAAATTCATAGGAATCTGCGGGTGTCAAAAGAGTTCCAGCAGCTCCTGCATCAAAGGAATAAATGGTATGCAGGTGGGTATCGCCCCACAGGACATCTTGAGGATGTTTCACATTGGGAGAGTAGCACTTCGCATTGGGGTCAGGGTCAAAGCGGCAATCTACTTCAGGTACAGGGGGTGAGGGGTCTTTCCGAAATATAAAGTCGTATTCTCCGGGGATCGAGGGAGTTGCCAGGGCGCTGTTAGCACCGAGGAATATGCTCCCAACAAATAGGAGAGTGCAAAGTCCGGCCAAAAGCCGTTGGACTTGCGAAAACATTCGATTCATTTTTTGATAACTCCTGTGAGAGTTGTTTTTTTTGGATTTTTGAACCTTGGACGAGGTGTCCATTGGTTCGTTTTTTTTTGCGATCGCTTCCTAACTAGAAGCGATTCGCCACTCGCTGGACTTACACTCAGTCAATGGAGGTGGAAACTAACAACCCATTGTGAGATGCCAGGTTCGGATTTTTGTTACTTTTCTTCTGGGGTTGGAAGTAGGGGAGTAATGTAGTCTAGAAGTTCAGGGATAAACTTTTTGACGACTTGCCACACTAAATCAAGATTGACTTCATCGTAGTCGTGAACCAATCTATCTCGCATTCCGGCAATTTGTCGCCACTGAATTTCTGGATGAGACTTACGAAAATCATCTGATAGTCTTTTAACCACTTCCCCGATGATTGTAATTTCCTATAAGACTGCCAATTGGGTTCTTTCGTCTTCATAAAAATCTGCTTCTGTCATAGTATGAGTTAACCGGAGAATAGTTTGACAAAGTTTGGCTAAATCAAGCAGATAAGATTTGTCCTGATTCATAGATGATAATAGCAGTATCCAAAATGTTTTGGCGGCGAATCCAATTATGGCTCTTTTCAATAGAGCGTTTTTCCACAAGGTCTACTTTTCGTCCGATTTTGTCTTCAAGTTGGTATTGGATGCTGACTAAATCCATTAAGCTGAGTTTGATTTTGGGGTTGAATACGACAAGGAAATCAATGTCGCTTGTCTTGTTAAAATCCTCCCTGAGAACAGAACCAAACACTGATAATTCTTGGATCTGGTTTTGTTGACAAAAATTGATTATTTCTTCCCTAGAAATGTTAAGTCTGTCTTGGAGTTTTTGATTCATGGCTAACATCTAATAATCAATTTATCTTAGCTACTAATAGTCCCAAAAAAGTAAAATATTTCTTAAATCATATCTTTAATTTACTGTAAATTTCAATAATACTTAATCTAAATTTTTGGTGATTGATGATTTGAATGCGATGCCTCTAGTTAGGACAGGTTGAGAAAGTTTTGATTGCTCACTATCCCACCAAATAAAAGTATGTGTATCTAACAGTAATTTCATGGATTTTGCAACCAAAATTCATCTGGCAAAGGTCGATCAAAATCCTCACTCATTACTATAGCACCTAAATTTAATCCAGGTTGAGGTGTTTTTTCTAATGGCAATCTAGTTTCAATAACTGGATTAAGTAGAGTCAATCTCGCAATCGGAATATTATCATTAGTAATGACTATTTCTTGCTCATCTTGAATCGAATGCAGTAATTCAGTAATGCTCATTGATAGTTGTTTAAGGTCAAATGTTTTGTTTGACATAGCTTTGTATATAAAAGTGATATTTTCTAATTATAGCCTTATATAGAATCAGGATAATTACTATAGCTAAGTCATTGCGACGGTCACTGCGTGGAAGGTTTGCACAGCATTCCGGAAAGGATAGCAATCTCAGAGTTTGAGGAGATTGCTTCCGCTTCGTCGCTGCGGACGACTGTTCAACCGGATTCCATATTAGATCCCCCCTAGCCCCCCTTCTTAAGGGGGGAACTTCAAAGTCCCCATTTTCAAGGGGGATTTAGGCAGATCGGGAGATAGATTTACTTCATCTGCTTGATTGAATAATGTTTCTCAACCTGCTGAATGATTAGATCCCAAAATTCTTCTGAACTCAACTGTTCAGAAATTTGAGGAGGTAGAGTCAACCGCTCTATCTCTGGATCGAGGTCTGTCAACTCATAGTTAACATAGCCAATTTCGTCATTGCGAGCAGCCAGAACTTGCTCATCCTGAACGAAGAGTTGGGCGACGAACTCACTACCATCCTTGAGGTTAAAGTGAAGTTCATTATCCTTAATCTGGTACTTTGTCGGAACTGCCGCTTCCAGTTCGTGGGTGTGCATCGGTGCGTAGCTGGCTGACAACCCTAAGAACCACTCACCTTCCGAACCTAAACCCAGTGGTTGGAAGAAACCGATAAACTCCTCACCTGTCATAAGGTTGGCAATTTGCAAATTATGGCCAGAAATCCGGTCTTTAATCTGCTGAGTCGTCAGGGGTTGAATCCCATCTGCTACCAGTTTGTCAACAGTCAGGGAATTTGCCTCTCCTGCGGTCAAGTCTTCCTCGCTGGGGGTATACCAGATGGGCGAACTCCAAGCCCGCTCTTGGATTTCTGTTGGGGAAACTGGGTTGGGGATGATGCCGATATCCTTAGCATCGTAGGTGGAATAGCGGGGGGTAGCAACTTCCAGTGCCCGGAGGTAGTAAAACGCTCGTGCCGTAGGATCGAAGTCGGTGTCAGTCCAAACTACAGAGAGTTCTGCATCACCAATGTTTGTATCGTAGGTAGCATTGCCCACATCCACGGTACTTTCCAGAGGAGGCAGTTTGTGGGTTTCTGGATCGGGGGTGCGACCATCCGAACCTACGACATCATAAATTTTCTCGTAGGTCACTCCGTGTTTCGTCCAACCTTTAACTATCTGAATCCGATCCAGGTTAGCCCCATCGGGATCTTTCGTTGCCCAGACCATAAACTTTGGTGCTTCACTCGTCCGCTCTTTCAAATTCTGACCCATTGGTACACCTTCAGTATAGCCAGTCTCAACAGCTTTCAGGTCTATATTCATATTTTGATCGAACTCCCAACCGCCAAAAAAGCGTACCTTTGTGCGCGTACCGCTAGTGCCAAAGGTCTCCTTACGCTGTAGGGCATTGAAAATCGGACCGCGTTCGTTCTTTTCAGCCCAAACACCTGTGAGTGCGCCGGGGTTTAGATAAGGGAAGGACTCCCAGCCTGGTATCTCACTAAATTGTCGCAGTTCGGGGCTGGCATCGCTGAAGCCGTGGGAACCCATATAGTCATCTTCGTAGGTATCGCCAGGGGAACCATTGTGGTTGTCTGTTGCACCAACAATGCCGTACTTGAAGGGGTTGATTCCCAAGTCTTCCTCATGGCGCAGACCGTTTTTCAAAGCTTCGCGCACATAGCCGTAGCGTCCGCGAGTCCGGTCTGTCAGTTCCATCAATTCAAAATCGGCAAACTCGTCTTCGGAGGCGTAATCAGGTAAGGTTTCTGAAGTACCCTTAATTTGCATGATTTCGACTAATGGCTCGTACTTGGCACGCTTTGCTGCCCATTCAGCGTCAATGGGTGTATCGTCATCCCAGCGTTCAGGCATAAACATTTTGTTGGCACTGGCGTTACCATTATGTGGAATCGCTAGAACCTTAGCACCGCTAGCTTCGTATTGACTGAGATATTCCAACAATTCCTCAGGAGATTGAGTCTCGAAGGCACTGACAGGCACATCGGGGAGAACTCCAGGCAAAACGTTACCATTCTCGTCCGTAGGAACGGTGTCGCCGAAAATTACGTTCCGGTGGAAGTTGACACCGCCTGGAGCTGATGACCATTCAAAGGCGTGCAGCGTCGTAAACTCTCCAGGTTTGTAGTAGTCTTCTGTCGCCTGTTGAATTTTTTTCCATGCGTTAACTCTTGCTTCATCGGCAATGGGGCCGGAGCCATAGTCACTACGTTCGGGGTTGTTGCCACGGTTTGCTGCTTGCAAGACCTTGACGAAAACCAGGGTTGATAGTAATTCAGACTGGGGTTTGTTCCGAATAGCAATGGCTAGGGGATTGTAGTATTTCTTTTTGCCGTATTCGGGATAGAGCGCCATTTCCATCTCACCTAGAAATTCGGCGTGATCGGTCACGGCAGCAAAGTCTAGGGGCTTTTTGAGTTTGTGGAGGGGGATACCAAGAGTTTCGTCACAGGTTTGTGGACCACCTGGCACAATGTTGCAGCCACCACTAGCAAACTCGTAGGCTGCGTTGGGGTCATTCCGGGCATTGCATAATTGGGGGATGATTTTATCGCCCGAGCAGAAACCATAATCCCCATGTCTAGTGTGTCTGGTGTGTCTGGTGTGTCCCCGTGTCAGACGAAATCATCCCAG
>JAAUYJ010202353.1_pt1 | contig 10745 bp, 4 predicted proteins | sample 7278031 | NCBI WGS metagenome assembly JAAUYJ01 (sample SAMN14350222, study PRJNA611818) | marine sediment metagenome | isolation source: surface marine sediment (1.8m) | place: French Polynesia: Moorea | collected 2018-08 | reverse complement strand
GTGAATGAAGCGGCTTTATTAGCTGCCAGAAATAAACGAGAAACTGTCGCACAAATAGACTTTTCTGAAGCTATTGAAAGAGTAGTTGCTGGTTTGGAGAAAAGAAGTCGAGTTTTGAGCGATCGCGAAAAGAAAATAGTGGCTTATCACGAGGTTGGTCATGCTTTAGTTGGTGCATTAATGCCTGGTAGTGGCAAGGTGGAAAAAATTTCAATTGTACCAAGAGGAATGGCAGCTTTAGGCTATACTTTGCAATTACCAACTGAGGATAGATTTTTAAGAGATGAAGAGGAAATTCGCGGGCAAATTGCAACTTTTTTAGGAGGTCGTGCTGCGGAGGAAATTGTATTTGGAAATATCACGACTGGAGCTTCAGGAGATTTACAAAAAGCAACTGATTTTGCCGAACAAATGGTAACAACTTATGGTATGAGTAAAGTGTTAGGACCATTAGCTTATGAACGGCGTGGTCAAGGTGGATTTTTAAGTAATGAAGGAGTTAATCCCCGTCGTTTAGTCAGTGAAAAAACTGCTGAAGCAATAGATAATGAAGTCAAAGAAATTGTCGAAAAAGCTCATCAGCAAGCATTAGATATTTTGAATCATAATCGGTATTTGTTGGAAAGTCTTTCTCAGCAAATTTTAGAAAAAGAAGTCATCGAAGGAGAAGACTTATATGAATTCTTAAAAGAAGTGCGATCGCCTTGGGAGAAAACAGTTAACTAGCTATTAGTTTTTAGCATTCAGCTATCAGCTTTTTGAACTGAGGTTAAAATCCCATTCTAAAAGTTCAAAAACACTATCCTACTGATTGCTGAGTGCTTATATCAAATCCGGTTGAATAGTTATTATATCTTTGGGAGAGATGGGGAGATGGGGAGATGGAGAGATGGGGAGATGGGGAGATGGGGAGATGGGGAGATTGAATAAATTTATAAACATACACTGTATAACCGGATTCTATATTACTGCTTCTTTCATAGTTGATAGCGATCAGGTTGTATGGTGGCGGATAGACAACCCGCCATCAATGGCACTTTATTTTTGCTTGTTGTCTTTAACTCAATTTGCTACTTCTACTTTAATTACTCAAAAAGATTTAATTTTTGCTTTTTACAAAGATGAGCTATAACGTGAAAGTTAGTGATTCAAATCACTGCTAGATGAAAAATTAGGTAGGTATTATAGCAAATTGGTGTTATCCAATTCTATTATAAAAATTAGCTGGAACCTGAGAGTTAGTGAGTTTAATTACTGCTAGATGAAAAAGATTTATGGGATTTGTCCCATACAATTGTGCAAAAAAGTTCTTATGACTGCATAACTGTCTGGAACATAGAAATATCTGTTCTATACTATGGGTTAATTTATAGTCCCGTTAATTAATGTGGATCTTAAAGTAAATAGTTTTAACCCGAATGTAAAAATAGAATTTAAGTCAAGAGGATGATAATTACTAAAAATTCTAAAATACTAGACAAATTCAAAATTATAATAAAATCAATCACACTAATGAAAACCAATAGGTAGGTGAGGCGAAACCTAACAAAATTCCCTATTTGTTTGGTTTCCCTTATAGAACCCATTTGGTATTTATTTTTTTATACATGATGGGGGTGGGGAGTGTGGGAAGTGTGGGGAGGTGGGAGCATTTTTCTACCTTTTTCCCCTATTTTATTTCTTAATCTCCTGACTCCTGACTTATAAGCCAAAAACTCGCAACTTTGCCAAGATACCAAATGGGTTCTATAGTATATTCCTAAGTTCCAAAACCAGAGCTACACAACTTTGGCTATTTTATAACGATATATAAATGCCACATTTTAATAAAATTCCACCCTTCACTACTTTATTCCTAACCTATTTGACATTAGGATATTGGGGAGTTGACCTCTCACCAGCGATCGCCCAACTCCAACCAGACACCTCCTTGGGAGAAGAAAACTCAGTTGTCAGACCTAATATAAATATCAAAGGAATAGAGAGCGATCGTATAGACGGAGGTGCCCAACGTGGAGCCAACCTATTTCACAGTTTTCAAGAATTCAACATTCAACAGGGACGAGGAGTTTACTTTAGCAACCCTGATGGAATAGCAAATATCCTAACTCGCATCACAGGAAACAACATTTCCAACATATTAGGAACCCTTGGTGTGCTAGGAAATGCCAACCTATTTTTCATCAATCCCAACGGCATAATTTTTGGACCAGATGCCAAATTAGACATTGGGGGTTCCTTTTATGGAGCTAGCGCCGATAGCATATTATTTGAAAATGGATTTGAGTTTGCTACTTCAGAACCCCAAGCACCGCCACTACTAACAGTTAACGTTCCTATTGGGTTGAGGTTGCCAGAAAATCCTGGAAGTATTGAGGTTGAAGGGCCAGGTCATAACTTAAGTCTAGATCCTAACACCTCTGCAATTATTCGAGAAAACCGACCTTTAGGGTTGCAAGTTTTACCTGGTAAAACCTTAGCTCTCATCGGTGGTGATATTTCCTTGAAAGGGGCAAACCTAAGTGCAGAAAATGGACGTATTGAACTGGGAAGTCCTCAGAATGGGGTAGTTGGATTAAGTTCTGATTCTAGTACCCTTAATTATGGAGAAATATCTGCATTTGGTAACATTCAACTCTCCCAAGCTAGCTCTTTAGATGTAAGTGGAGAAGGGGCAGGGGAAATAAAAATTCAAAGTAGGCACATTCAAATCTGGGATGGTTCAAGAATTTTAATAAACACCTTGGGAGCAAAGGATGGCCTCACCTCAATTATTAAAGCATCCGAGTCTATTGAATTGCAAGGCAAAACATTTGATGGTCAGATTTTTAGTGGCATTGGAGCAGAGGTTGCTGTTGGAGCCACAGGTAAAGGCGGTAATTTGAGAGTTGAGACCAAAGACCTACTTTTGAGAGAACAAGGGGTTTTATTTACTGCTACCTTTGATTCGGGAAACGGAGGGAGTTTGGAGGTAGAAACAGAAACTTTACGAGTTGAAGATGGAGCGCGAATCAGTACCACTACATTTGGCCGAGGAAATGGAGGAGATTTAACTATCTTTGCTAGGGATGTACAACTCATAGGAACTTCATCCCCTTCAGAAGTTTTGCCTATGGGTGTAGTACCTCAAGGATTTTCAACTATTTCGACTATGGGAAATGCAGAAGTTGCTGGAGTTTCAGCTACAGCAGAAAATTCGATTTCTGTTATGGGTGGAGAACTTGCAGGAATTTCAGCTGTAGCAGAAATTAGGATACCAGAAATTAGGGATGTACAAATCACACGAACTTCTGGTAATGCTCCCAATGCTAGTGGTTTGTTTGCTCAAGTTAATAGGGAAGCAGAAGGGAATGGAGGAAATTTGAGATTAGAAACACAAAGTTTACGAGTTGAAGATGGAGCGCAAATCAGTACGACTACATTTGGCTCAGGAGATGGAGGGGATTTAACTATCTCTGCTAGGGATGTAGAAATCACAGGAATTTCGCCCCTTTCGCAACCTTTCTCTGCGCGTGTAGTACCTCCAGGAGTTTCAATTATTGCGATATTTGCGCCAGTAGAACTTCCTGGAATTTCCAATGTTAATCAATCTGCGCCAGTAGAACTTCCTGGAATTTCCAGTGCTAATGCATCTAGGGATGTAGAAATCACAGGAACTCTGTCCGCTTCACAAGTTACGCAAGCTTTACCTTCTGCTAACGCTGCCAATGCTAGTGGTTTGTTTGCTAGAGTATTTGAGGGAGCAGAAGGGAATGGAGGAAATTTGACATTAGAAACACAAAGTTTACGAGTTGAAGATGGAGCGCAGATAGCTACTACTACTTTTGGTAAGGGAGATGCAGGAAATTTAACTATTGATGCTACCAATGTAGAATTGCTCAGAACTGCTAGTGGAGGTGAATTTGCTAGTGGTTTGTTTGCTCAAGTTGATATGGGAGCAGAAGGAAAAGGAGGAAACTTGAGATTACAAACAGAAAGTTTACGACTTCAAGATGGAGCGCAGATAGGTACTGGCACTTTTAGTCAAGGAAATGCTGGGAATTTAATTATTTCAGCTAAGAATATAGAACTAATCGGAACTGGTACTAATGGTGAACAATCTAGAAGTGGTTTATTTGCTTCAGTACAAAGGGATGCAGAAGGAGGAAATGGAGGAAATTTAAATATAGAAACAGAAAATTTGCGACTACAAGATGGAGCCAAGATTGGAGTAGATGTATTTGGTCAAGGAAAAGGAGGAGAGTTAACCATCTCTGCGACTAATATAGAACTAATTGGAATAGCTGCTGATGGTGAGAGAGTTAGCGAAATGACAGCAGCAGTCCAAGAAGAAGCAATAGGCGATGGAGGAAACATCACACTTAACACAACCAACCTACAAATTAAAAACGGAGCCAGAATAACAGCCAGCACATCCGGTCAAGGAAACGCAGGAAACTTAACCATCTCTGCCAAAAACCTACAACTTACAGAAACCTCCGCTAACGGTACAACCAGCAGAATAACCGCCTCAGCAGACTCCACAGCAACAGGAGCAGGAGGAACCCTAACTATCAACACCGAAACCCTCAATCTCAGGAATGAAGCCGAAATCACAGTTAGTTCCGCCACCCAACAACCAGCAGGCAACCTAGAAATCAACAGCAACAACATCCTCATAGAAAACCAAGCCAGTCTCAATGCTGAAACCACAGGAGGCGAAGGTAGCATTACTATCAACAACAACAAAGACCTCATTCTCCGTCACAACAGCAATATCACCACCAACGCCACAGGAGAAGCTACCGGAGGCAACATCAATATCAACACCGAAAACCTAGTCGCTATCGAAAACAGTGACATCTCTGCCAACGCCCAACAAGCATCCGGTGGCACCATCAACATCACTACAGCAGGCATATTCGGTACAGAATTCCGTCCCCAACAAACAGATCAAAGCGACATCACCGCTACCTCAGAGTTAGGAGCATCATTCAGTGGTGAAGTCAATATCAACACCCCAGACGTAGACCCAAGTGACGGACTCGTAGAATTTGACGACACCATCCCCGACATCTCCAACCTCATCAACCAAAATCCTTGCCGACAAGGACAAGGTAGCCAATTCGCTATTACTGGACAAGGAGGTTTACCACCGAATCCCACAGATCCCCTCACCCCCAACACCCTCTGGCAAGAGGAACAAACCTCAACCACTCCTCCACGAACTACTACCTCCTCAGACGAAGAATTTATCGAAGCACAAGGTTGGATATCAACACCTCAAGGTATTCAACTGATCACCAACCCCAACACTGCGACACCCGCACGCCCCTGGTTAATACCACCAAACTGCGAACAATTAGACACTCAACAACCCCAACCCTATCTAGTCGCCAGTAGTAACGGAACTATTCCTACCTCAAATTCTCAACCCCTGAAAGTCACAATTCAAAAATTCAACTTTGAAGGCAACACAGAATTTAGCAACGAAGAACTACAACAACAACTCACACCATACCTCAACAAACCCATTACTTTTGCCCAACTCATCGCAGCACGCACCGCCATCACCCAATATTACACTGAAAAAAATTATATCACATCAGGAGCATTTATTCCTCGCCAAACAATATCCGACAAGGGTACTGTCACTCTCCAAGTAGTAGAAGGAAAAGTTGGTGAAATTAACGTTAATATTCAAGGCAGATTAAAGGAAGATTATATCAAAAGTCGGTTAGAAAAAGCAACCACTGCTCCCCTCAACCAAGAAAAACTATTTTCTGCTCTACAACTATTACAACTAGACCCCAATATCAAAACGATATCAGCGGAACTCTCAGCCGGAGTGCGCCCAGATACAAATATATTAGACGTAGAAGTAGTCACAGCTAACCCCTGGCAAATAGCAAGCATCAGTAATAACGGCAGGGCGCCAAGTGTGGGAACATTTCGGCGAGGAGTAGAAGTAGGTCATGGGAATATTACAGGTTTTGGTGACAGTTTGAATACTCTCTACACTAATACCGATGGCAGCGACACCATAGAAGTATCTTATTCTATTCCAGTAAACTCCAGTAATGGTCGTATCGAACTATTTTACCGTCATCGAGATAACGAGGTAATAGAATCACCCTTTGAAAGACTGGATATTGAATCAAATTCTAATACCTACGAATTAGCATTTCGTCAACCAATTGTACAAACGCCAAGGCAAGAATTAAGTTTGGGTTTATCTGCAACGAAGCGAGATAGTCAAACATCAATTTTAGGAGAGAACTTTCCATTATCAGAAGGTGCTAATGATGATGGTGAGACTAAACTATCAATATTGCAGTTTTTCCAAGATTATCAACTACGGGGAGATAATCAGGTGTTGGCATTTAATTCTCAATTTAATGTGGGGTTGGGAATATTGGATGCGACGGTGAATACTGATGAACCCGATAGTCAGTTTTTTTATTGGCGGGGACAAGGACAATGGGTGCGTGAGTTAGCCGTAAATACTTTGTTGGTAGTAGGAGCAGATGTGCAGTTATCTCCATCAGATTTGGTGCCTTTGGAAAGGTTTGGTTTGGGGGGTTATCGGAGTGTGAGAGCTTATCGTCAGGATACTCGTCTGACGGATAATGGGGTGTTGGGAACGGTGGAGTTAAGGTTACCGGTGCCGTGGATATCTGGGGAGAAGAGGTTATTTCAGGTAGTGCCGTTTATTGATGGTGGGGTGGCCTGGAATAGTGATGGTGAGGAGGTGTCGGGGACCAATGCTTTGGCAGCGGTGGGAGTGGGGTTCCAGGTAAAGTTATGGGATAAGATTAATATGCGGTTGGATTATGGAATTCCGTTGATTGATGTGGATTCGCGCGATCGTACTGCTCAGGAGGAGGGATTTTATTTTTCTGTGTCTTCTTCCCCTTTTTCTTTTTGATGAGGTTGTGTAGGTTGGGTTGAAGGATGAAACCCAACATCATAGGTTTTTGTTGGGTTGCGCTCTCGCTTAACCCAACCTACAATATAATATCAATTTAATTAGGGAGTAGGGAGTTGTGTAGGTTGGGTTGAAGAATGAAACCCAACATCATTAGGTTTTTGTTGGGTTGCGAGATACGCTTAACCCAACCTACAATATGATATCAATTATCTTTTTCCTAGAAGTATAATATGAAAATAATAAAATTACTCACTATCGCCCTATTAAGTTTCTGTTTCACTCTGGGAATTAATATTTTATCTCCCGTTTTAGCACAATCTTCTGCTTCTAATTTAGTTCAGCAAGGAATCCAATTATTACAACAAGGAAAGGCAGAATCAGCATTAGAAATTTGGCAAGAAGCAGAGAAAATTTATCGCAAAAATAAGAATAAAATTGGTATTATTGGCACTCAAATTAATCGAGCACAAGCATTAACCAGTTTGGGTTTTTATCGACGTTCTTGTAATACTGCTCTACAAGCATTTGGCAATAATTTAGAATGCGATCGCTTAACCACAAATGACCTAGAAAATATTCTGCCAAAGTTTCAAACATCAAATACTAATCTCAATTTTCAGGGGTTACAAAGTTTGGGAAATGGATTACGGGCGATTGGTAAATTGGAGTTGTCTCAACAGGTTTTGGAAGCAAGTTTTCCCTTGGCAGATTCTAACAATAGCAAAGCTCAATTATTGCTGAATTTAGGTAATAATATCCTTTCTCAAGCTCAAGGCATTGCTAATATTAATCCCAGAAGAAGAAAAGAGGAAGAAACACTTAAAAGTATAGTCGAGGAAGGTTTATCTAATTATCAAGAAGCTGCAAATATTTCTTCTGAAAAATTAGTTCAAATTCAAGCAACTATTAATCATCTTAGTTTGCTGTTAAAATTCAGACAATGGTCTCAAGAACCTCGCGATATTTGGCTACAACCTGATGTGCAATTTCAGATTGATACTTTACCCCAAACTCTTCAAACTTTAAATCAAATTAATCCTACTCCAGACTCAATTAAAGCAAAAATCAAATTAGCAGAAATTTTTATTGATTTTGAGCAAATAAGTTCTAAATCAACCTTGGCTCAACTTCAGACTAATTTTGCCGAATTGACCCCAGCTAACAAACTACTAAATCAGGCAATTAAGCAAGCAAAAATTATTAATAATTCTCGTTTAGAAGCTTACGGAATTGAAATTCAAGGAAAATTAAGTCAACAAAATGGAAACCTAGAAAATGCACTAAAATTAACAAATCAAGCATTAGCGATCGCTCAAAAAGTTTCAGCATCAGATATTGCTTATCAACTCCAAGAACAATTAGGAGATATTTTAATTCAACAAGGAAACACCTCAGAAGCACTCTTAGCTTACAAATCTGCTTTTAATACTTTGCAAGTTTTACGACGAAATTTGGTAGCTTTAAATCGAGATATTCAATTTGATTTTCGTGCTAGTGTTGAACCTTTATATAGAAAATTGGTGGCTTTATTACTACAACCTGAACTCGGTTCAAATCAACCCAATTTAGCAAATATTAAAGCTGCTCGTGAAGTAATTGAATCTTTACAATTGGCAGAATTAGATAACTTTTTTCAAGATGCTTGTGTAAATACTGAAGATATTAATATTGATGAAATTGATGAGAATGCAGCAGTTATTTATCCAATTTTATTAGAGAATCAATTAAGTGTTATTCTTAAGTTGCCTGGTGTTGATAATTTTCGTTATACTACAGTAAGTGAGAGTAACTTTGAAGCCCAATTTAACAAAAACCTATTCCGACTCAGGGTTAATATTACAGCTCGAAAACCAATCAGTCAAGTAAAGTATCAGTCAAATCAACTTTATCAGTGGTTAATCAAACCTTTTGAAGCAGACTTAGAAACAAATCTAGAACACGATACGAGTCAAATCAAAACCTTAGTTTTTGTGTTAGATGGATCGCTTAGAAATATCCCTATGTCCGTTTTGTATGATAGTGAACGTGAACGATATCTGGTTGAACGATACGCGATCGCTGTCGCTCCAGGTTTGCAATTGGTCGATCCCAAACCCTTATTAAAAGAGCAGGTACGAGTATTAACCGCTGGAACAGCTCAACAAGCACCAAGTTTTCAGGTGGAAGGTTATAGTCGCTTACCTAATGTTGAACAAGAACTAGAAGCAATTCAGGAAACAATACCACAATCTGAGCAATTAGCAGATGAAAATTTCACGAAAATTAATATTCAAGACAAAATTAATTCTGCACCCTTTAGTATTGTTCATATTGCGACTCACGGACAATTCAGTTCTAATCCTAATGATACCTTCATATTAGGATGGGATGAACGCATTAATGTTCGAGATTTAGATCGACTGCTCCAGAGTGAGAATTTGCAGCGATCAGATAGAGCCATAGAATTATTAATTTTAAGTGCTTGTGAAACAGCAGTTGGAGATACACGAGCAGCATTGGGTTTAGCTGGTGTTTCAATTCGAGCTGGTGCTAGGAGTGTTGTAGGGAGTTTGTGGAGAGTAAGTGATGCGTCTACAGCAGAATTAATGAAACAATTTTATCAACAATTATTACAGTCTGATAGTTCACAACTGAAAAAAGCAGAAGCACTACGTCAAGTTCAAATGAGATTTATTAAGGGAGAAATTGAACCGGACTCAAATTACAATATACCCTATCATTGGTCATCATTTATTATTGTTGGTAATTGGTTATAGTTCAATAAGGTAGAAGGAAAAAGGTTTTTTCCCTAAGACAGCTAAGATAGCTGTGCTACCAACGAAAGTAGGGACGTTCCATGGAACGTCCCTACTATTAATCACGAATGGGATAAAATTTAATTATCCATTATCAATTATTTAAACACACCAGAAACAGATAATACTTCAGACTCAGGAATTTTCGGCAAGAAAGGTCGTTCAGCAAACAGTTGAGGATTAGCTTTAGCAAAAGTGTATGACTGACGTACCTGAGTATTTACTGCCACTGTCTTAGCATCATACATCCGAGTTGCCATCTTAGGATATAAACCAATTCCGATAATCAAAGCTAAGAAACAAGCAGCGATCGCCACTTCTCTTGGTTTAGCATCTGTATAAACAGCTTTAGCAGGTAACACACAGCTAGTACCGAAGCAAACTGCCTCATCTAAAATTTCATTTTCATAAGGAGTATCTTTGAGGAGACAAGCTGGTGCTTGACCAGTGCTGTAGAACATTTGACGCAACATGGATAGTAGATATATAGGAGTCAATATCAGACCAACTGCTGCTAAGAAAACTGTCACAGTACGGAAAGTAGAGCTGTAAACATCGCTGCTAGTAATACCGACAAATACCATCAGTTCGCTAGCAAAACCACTCATTCCAGGAAGAGCTAAAGACGCCATTGCACTAACTGTAAATAGAGCAAATATTTTTGGCATTACTTGACCAAGACCACCCATTTCGTCTAATGCTAAAGTGTGGAGGCGATCGTAAGTTACAGCTGCTAGGAAGAACAATACTGCAGCAATTAAACCGTGAGAAATCATCTGTAGTAAAGCTCCACTTACTCCCAAGTCAGTAAAGGAAGCAATACCTAATAACACAAACCCCATGTGAGCAACAGAGGAGTAAGCCAAACGGCGCTTCATATTAGATTGACCGAAAGAATTTAAACCACCGTAAACGATATTAACAACACCCAGAATTGCTAGAACAGGAGCAAAGTAAACGTGAGCATCAGAGAGCATTTCTAAGTTAAGGCGAATTAATCCATATCCACCCATTTTCAACAATACACCAGCAAGAATCAT
>JAAUYJ010056137.1_pt1 | contig 10750 bp, 9 predicted proteins | sample 7278031 | NCBI WGS metagenome assembly JAAUYJ01 (sample SAMN14350222, study PRJNA611818) | marine sediment metagenome | isolation source: surface marine sediment (1.8m) | place: French Polynesia: Moorea | collected 2018-08 | reverse complement strand
TATTTCTTCTTTCCTCAATCCAAAAGCCTACCCTTTGCTAAGGAAAGATATATGTCTCCATTGCATACAACATTTTCCTTCAAAAACTGTTTCTCTTGTCTTGTAGGGGATTTAATTTTTTTCAGTACAGTCACACTTATAATTGTGTGGAAATTTTTAAAAAATCTTACAATATTTGCATGAAATTACAGAATATATGCTATTTTGCTTTTTCGTCAAAAAGCAGGGTTCCAAGCAATTTTCGTCAAATGGCAGGGTAAAAATATTTTCGTCAGAAAGCAGAAAAATTTTCGTCAAAAAACAGCCCCCACCCCCCTCCCTACCACTTTCCTTCCTGCTTGCCTGGAAAACTGTCGACAGCTGTTTCTTTTCCCTGCAAACTAAGGCAACGACAGCTAAAAATATTTTTAGAAAACAACAAAACAAAAGTGGCGATCTTGTGACCGGACTGGAGGTGAAGGTCGTCCCCCCCCGTGACCTCGACCTCTGTCCTGCAGCCATGAGCGAGATCACGGCACAATGGGTGCACGTGGGGGCGAGGACGTTCCACCGCCTGGAGATGAGCTCTGGGTCCTCCCCGCAGTGGTCCAATGCCCGCGGGAGCGCCTCCACCCTCTTTGCGGCCTCCCCCTGGGGCGGGCCCGTCCTCAGCCACGACCAGCTCGAGCAGGCGGTGCAGGTGTACAGGTCGACGGGGGCGGAGGGCGCCTGCTGGAGGTGGAAGGGCGGCAGGGCGGTGGCGGCGGACTGGTCCACGGAGGAGGAGGCCGTGGTGGTGGCGGAGGACGGCAACGTGGTGCTGCACGACCTCCACGGCAACTACCAGACGCAATTCTCCATGGGACGGGAGGCCAAGGACCTGCGGGTGGCGTCGGCCCGCGTCTTCCGCTCCCGCTGGGGCACCGGCGTGGCCGTCCTCACCAACGCCAAGAGGTTCTTCGTCGTCAACAATGTGCGCGACCCTAGAGTCAGGAAGCTGCCGGACGTGGACCTGCCGCCGGGGGAGGAGGCCTCCTCAGTGGTGTGGGCAGTCATGGCGGACGAGAGGCACGCTAAAGTGGTGGTGTCGGCCACCTCCCCCGCCCCGGCAGGGCAAGAGGCTTCAAGCGTGATGAGCAGGAGCTCCGTCGTCGTTCTTTCCTCCCAGGCCCAGGCCGCCGAACAGTTACCCGTGGACGGGGCAGTTTCAGAGTCAGACAAGGTCCTCTCTATCACTCCCTCGCAGGACGGTGCCTCTTTGGCCATCGTCTACAGCAGCGGTCTGCTCTGGCTGGGCGGGATCGACGGAAAGAAGGGCTCCTTCCAGTTCACTGGCTCCGTCCCGAGCGCCGTGGCCTGGTGCGCCCACGACGCCGTCGTGGCCGTCTTCCCCGAGGCCAGCCGGGCGCAGGTCGTCACCGCCGCAGGAGAAGCAGAGGATCTCTTCATCACCGAGTTCTACGCCATTGTGCAGGAGCTGGACGGCGCCAGGCTCTTCTGCTCCGGCGGCCAGGAGCTGGTGCAGGAGGTGCCCCAGTGCCTGATCGATACTTTTTCAATAGGCAGCGTGGCCCCGGGCGCCCTGCTCAGGTTCGCCGCAGAGGAGTTCTCCCAGAAGAGTCACCGGGCGGACGAGTACCTGAGGGAGATTCCAGAGGAGAAGCTTGACGCCGCCGTGTCCGCCTGCGTGCAGTGCGCAGGGCACGTCCTCGACACCGGAGTGCAGAAGGAGCTGCTGAGGGCCGCACAGTTCGGAAAGTACTTCCTCTCCTCCTCGTCTTCCTCCACGGTGTCCGCCGCCCTGGCTGTCTCGGGTTCGACGGAGATCTTCACCAACATGTGTCTCACCCTGAGGATCCTCAACGCCTTCCGCGGCCCGCAGGTGGGCATCCCCATGACGATCAAGCAGTACAACTTCCTCACCCCCAAGGTGGTGCTGGACCGCCTGCTGGCCAGGAGGCTCTACCCGCTGGCGGTCAAGCTGTGCCAGCTGCTGAAGCTGTCCTCCGAGGAGGGCGAGAACAGGGTTCTGGCACACTGGGCCTGCTACAAGGTGGCGCAGGACAAGACGGAAAAGGGACAGGTGATGATTTTTTGAAGTTTTTGCCACCTTCCGAAATAAACTCTTTTCTGTTCCAGGACGACGCCTCCGTGGCCCGAGCCATCAGCGCCAAGCTCGGCCACAACCCCAACCTTTCGTACAGCGACATTGCCGCCCGCGCCGCCGAGTGCGGCAGGAAGGAGCTGGCGGTCAAGCTGCTGGAGCACGAGACCCGCGTTAGCCGCCAGGTGCCACTGCTGGTCCAACTGGGCGACCAGAAGTCTACTGCGCTGGCCCTGAGCCGGGCCCTGGCCAGCGGCGACCGCGACCTGGCCTTCTCCGTCCTGCTGCACCTCAAGGCCGTCATGTCCTCCTCCGAGTTCCACCTCATGATGGGCAAGAATCCGATGAGCAAGGTGCTCTTCCGCGCCTACAGCCGCCAGATGGGCCCGTCCGCCCTGGAGGAGTGGTTCGAGCAGGAGGACGACTTTGCCGAGCTGGCCGGGATGAGGTTCGAGCAGGCACACGAAACTCACAGGTACGAGACCAGGAGGAACAGGCTGACTTCGGCGCAGGAGCAGTGGAGGAAGGCCAAGAAAGAGCCGTTGCAGGCGCTGGTGGAGGAGAACCTCAAGCTGCTTAGCCAGCAGTCCGGCTTGGAGAACAAGCTGGAGGGACAGTCCTTCGTGGGGAAGACCGCCAACGAGACCATATCACAGCTGCTGGAGACTGACCAGCTCAAGCTGGCGGAGAAGGTGCGGCAGGAGATGAAGGTGAGCGACCGTCGCTTCGCCTGGCTGCGCGTGAGGGCCATGGTCAAGAGGAAGCAGTGGGACGACCTCAAGAAGTTTGCCCGCCAGAAGCGTCCCCCGCTGCCCGCCAACCAGGTGGTGAGGGTGGTCCACGAGCAGGCCGGAGAGGAGCGGGCCAGGGAGTTCCTGACGGAGGAGTTCGTCTCCAGCACCGCCGAGAGGGTAGACCTCCTCACGGAGTTCGGCATGTTTTTGGAAGCCGCCAACGCCGCCTTCTCGGCCAAGAGCGTGGACCTGCTGAACGGGGTGGAGGCCGTGTGCGCAGGACGAGACGACATACTCAAAACGATTGCAAACTTCAAGACAAGGCTACTGACCAAATAAAAAAACTGTTACGTGTTTCAAACATGTTATTCTTTACTTTGTGATTGAAGGAGATTTATGCATTTCTTTCCAGGTATGTCAAGGAGCCTCTCTCCATCATGCTTGTGATCGTCGGAACATTGCTGGCGCTGTTCGCCCTCGCCGTGGTGGTGTGCCTGAAGACCGTCAAGAGGAAGAAAAAGTCAAGCGTCAAGACCCTGATAGTGCTCGGCTCCGGCGGCCACACGACCGAGATGGTCCGGCTGGTCTCGGCCCTGGACTGGAACAAGTACTCCCCCAGGATCTACGTCCACGCCACCACCGACTCGCTCAGCGCAGAGAGGACGAGGGCGGCGGACCCCGAAGCGGAGTTTGCCCAAGTGCCGCGGGCGAGGGAGGTGAAGCAGTCGTGGGCCACCAGCGTGCTGACCACGGCAGCCGCATCTGTCAACTCCTACCTCCTGCTGCTGCGGATCGGGCCGGACCTGATCCTGTGCAACGGCCCCGGCACATGCGTCCCCTTCTGCGCGGGGGCCTGGCTTAACAACAAGATGGGGTTGTCAAAGACAAAGATAGTGTTCGTGGAGAGCGTATGCAGGGTGAAGTCGCTGTCGCTGTCGGGAAAGATCGTGTCCAGGCTGGCGGACGAGACATTAGTGCAGTGGCCGGAACTGGCAGAGAACTGTGCCGGCAATGTCAGATACGCGGGGAGATTCTGAGCAAAGTGTGATAAAATAGAGCCGACATAATTATTTACCGGTCTTTATGAAAAATGGGGAATATCACATTTACCTTCAATGTTACAGAATCCTCCTCTGGGAAGATGGCGAGCACCATGATCATGGCCGGCCTGGGTTTGGCCGCGGTGGGATTCGCCGGCCGCTACGCCGCCCGGAACATGCCGTCGGCCGCCAAGCGAATGGAGGAGTCCTTCAAAGCCATGCCCAGCCTGGACGCCAACAAGGCGTGGGCCAACTCCAAGTACTACCGCGGCGGCTTCGAGGCCAAGATGACTAAGCGCGAGGCCGCCCTCGTCCTCGGAGTCTCCCCCAACGCGCCCGCCAAGAAGATAAGGGACTCTCACAAACGCATCATGCTGCTCAACCACCCGGACAAGGGCGGATCGCCCTACCTGGCGGCAAAGATCAACGAGGCAAAGGACCTGATGGACAAGTAGTCTGGAAAGCAAACTGGTTTATGGAAGCCGATTGTGCAGTTTTCGCTTGTGTGACAGGCTTCCCGATTTGTGCTGTGTCGCCACAAATGTGTAATAAATTCATTCAGATCTCCATTTTTTCTGAAATCGTTTCTTCTTCTCTCCTGACTGGTTCCACACGCATTACCCAACTAAAATAACTTTTTCTGCGTACATTTTTTTATATTCAGACGCCTTTTTTGCTACTTTTCCTCGGAACACTTGGATTTTCTACAAAATTGTAGTTTCACCATTTTGTAACTGTCGTTTTCCTGTAGGGTGCTGTTAAACTTGTCCGAACGAAGGGTACAAGGGGTCAAGCTTCTTCTAAATAGTTACTATCACAAAGGGTCTTCTTCCCGTTCCCGTGTGGTTTTCGGGCTACTCTTCCCTTCTCCACAGTACCTTTACACATAGATTTCTTTAGGGGTTCCTAAAGGGCTCTCCGCTCTATGCTTTACATACTATACCCTCCTCGTTCCTAGGAAGAAGTCCTCGTTCAGGGCATTTGGAGAAATTCGAGGTTGAGCGGGCGGAGAAAGGAAATTTCATGCGCACTCAGCAAGGCAGCAAGGTAGGAAAAAAGAGTGCAGTTTGTGCACCTGGAAGAAAAGAAAATTAAAAGCATAAAGGAATGCTTCGCCTGTGCTAAAACCTAAAAGTCCGTAAAGTGTCAGATAAAAACCTGAGGCCAGGACGTTCCCCAGGTTCAGGTTCGCATGGAGGGCAAGAGGGGCAGCCCTGGCGGCGCCAGGGGAGCCAGGGGGAGCGCTGGGAAGCCCAGGATCTCCCCGCGGATCGCGGCCATGAAGGCGGCCAAGAGGGAGGAGATGAAGAGGGCGGCCTCCACCTCCAGCGCGGGAGGGGCCTCGCCCGCAGTCCTGGTGTCTGACCCCTTCCAGATTGCCAGGGACGCCAAGGACGTGCTGCGAGGAGAGACCGGCGTCGTCTACGACGAGGAGATGCTGAAGCACGCCAATCCGTGGGACCCCGACCACATCGAGTCTCCGCGCAGGCTGGAGAGATCCCTGGAGCGGTGCCGGGAGCTAGGCCTGCTGGACAGGTGCAGGAGGCTGCCCACTCGCCTAGCGCAGGACGCAGAGCTGCTGCTGGCACACTCCAGGGCGCACCTGGACGCTATCCAGGAGATCGTGGCGCTGCCCACCACCCAGGAGAAGAAGGACCGCTGCCTGCGCCGCCTGGACGACTCAGTTTTCATGAACGAGCACTCCCTGAGGTGCGCCAGGATGGGCACCGCCGCCGCAGTGGACCTGGCCTCAGCTGTCTACCGAGGGGAGCTGCAGAACGGAATGGCCCTGGTGCGCCCCCCTGGGCACCACGCCTCCAGGGACGAGATCCTGGGCTTCTGCCTGACCAACCACGTGGCCATAGCAGCCAGGCACCTGCTGTCCAAGGAGGGAGCCTCCAGAATCATGGTGGTGGACTTTGACGTGCACCACGGGCAGGCCACGCAGAGGGAGTTCTACGACGATCCCTCTCTACTTTACGTCTCCATCCACCGCCACGAGCACGGAAGATACTGGCCGCACCTCAGGGAGTCTGACTACGACTGCGTGGGATCGGGATCGGGCGCCGGTTTCAACGTCAACGTCCCCATCAACGAGACCGGGCTACAGAACTCAGACTACCTTTCCATCTTCCACCAGGTATGATCCTTTTTGTGTCTTGCTATAAATGACAATCCACAGAGTAAAAGTAATTTTCTTCATCTTCAGATCATCCTTCCGCTGGGCTACGAGTTCAATCCCGAGATCGTGCTGGTTTCCGCCGGCTTCGACGCTGCCCTGGGCTGCCCAGAGGGGGAGATGGAGCTCAGCCCGGTCATCTACGGACACTTCATCTCCTCCCTCATGTCTCTGGCCTCTGGCAAGGTGGCGGCCGTGCTAGAGGGAGGCTACTTTGTCGAGTCTTTGGCTGAGGGCGTGGCCATGACGATGAGGGCCCTCCTCGGGGAGCCCTCCTTCTCGCTGGGCCAGCTGGGGGCGCCCAAGAAGACGACGAGGGAGTCCGTCCTCAACGTCCTCTCCGCCGCCAGGAGTCGCTGGACGATGCTCAGGGTCCAGGACGAATACTCAATCTCCACCTACGACGCCCAGGCGGACAAGGGCTGCCACGAGCCGATGCTGGTCTACGAGGGGGAGGCCTTCGTACAGAAGAGGGAGGAGAACAAGGAGTCCTACAACCCAGACCACTACTACTGGACGCACAGCGAGGAGAAGAACCTGCACTACCTGGACGTGCTGCAGAAGATCAAGTGCACCTACAGTGGGCAGCTCTACGCCGAGGTGGCGGCTGGCGGTGGGCTGAGGAAGAAGAGGCTGGCGCTGGTGTACGACCCGCTGATGAAGCGCCACCGGAACATGTCTGGCGGGGCGCACCCGGAGCGACCGGACAGGGTGGGCAAGATGTGGGAGTGCCTCCAAGAATACGGCATCCTGAAGAGGCCGGAGGTGATGCAGATCGACTCCCGGCGGGCCACCAAGGAGGAGCTGCTGCTCTGCCACGAGGAGAGGCACTACGACGAGATGGCCTCCATCCCCGGGCTGCCGGGCGGGCAGAGGGAGCTGGAAAGGATGGGGGACCAGTTCGACTCGATCTACCTGAACCCGGACTCTTTCGACTGCGCGCTGCTCTCGGCCGGATGCCTGCTCAACCTGGTGGACTGCGTTTGCAACGGCGACTCCCTCAGGGGCGCGGCCGTGGTGAGACCGCCCGGGCACCATGCAGAGGCGGGGGAGGCGTGCGGGTTCTGCCTCTTCAACAACGTGGCCGTGGCGGCAAAGTACGCCTTAGAGAACCACGAGCTAAAGCGGGTTCTGATCCTGGACTGGGACGTCCACCACGGCAACGGCATCCAGAACATGTTCTACGACGACGACCGTGTCCTTTATATATCACTTCACCGCTTCGACTGGGGAACCTTCTTCCCGGGGCGCCCAGAAGCCGGGGCAGACTTCGCCGGGGAGGGCAGGGGCGAGGGATACAACGTCAACGTGCCCTGGAACGGCCCCGGCATGGGTGACCCCGAGTACCTGACGGCCTTCTTCTCCGCCGTCCTCCCGATCTGCTACCAGTTCGACCCGGAGCTTGTCCTGGTCTCTGCCGGTTTCGACGCCGCCCGTGGGGACCCGCTCGGCAACTGCAAGGTCTCCCCGGAGATGTACGGGCACATGACGCAGCAGCTGTGCAACCTGGCCGGGGGAAGGGTCATCGTGGCCCTGGAGGGAGGCTACAACCTCAACTCCATCTCGCTCAGCATGACCATGTGCTGCAAGGCGCTGCTCGGCGATCCGATGCCTCCACCCGGAGGAGGGGCTGCGCAGAAGCCCAAGAAGGGGGCAGTCCAGTCGGTTAGGGACGTCATCAGGGTCCACTCCAGGTACTGGAGCTGTCTCAGGGACATGGACAAGAGGCTGCCGGACAGCTTCGAAGATCTGAAGGAGGGGCTGGAGAAAGCCGGCGGTGAAACACGAAAGAAAGATATGTCTCCTGCCAAGCCTCCCTCTCCGCCCAAACTGAAATCACCGCCTCCGTCCAAGCCCACCCCTTACATCCCGTCCGAGTACGGCCACCACGACTCCACCTTCTCCGTCACCACCATGTCCAACTGCAGCCTGAGGACTCAGCCGCGGGAGACGGACTCGGGCAGGGAGACGCCCAAGAAGGAGGAGGACGGGGATGTTCTCAAGGGTCTGGGCGGGCTCTCCCTTGGCGCTCTAGGTGCCGATTCCTATGTCCCGGGCGAGTACGGCTCGGCCAGCGTGGGGAGCAACGTCATCAACACCTTCTCCAGGTCAAACGCTTCGGCAAAGTGCGAGGTCACGGGATCGGCCAAGCAGTGCTCCTCCTCTTCCTCGTCCGCAGAGAAGAGGGACCAGGAGGAGAATGGACAAAAGTGAAAGAAAAACGGACTCGTCTGGGGGAACAAAAATATGTATTGTGGGATAATTTTGGGGCGTCTTAATTGTTCAGAGGGGTATATAAGGGGTACACAAAGTATATAAAAATCTAAACTTGAAATTGAGGGGGAAAGAAACTCTTTATGATACGGGGGAAACGGCGAAAACACTCGCTCAAAACTAAACTGCTCTATGTCTTCTTTTGACTGCCTTTCAATTATGTATTGCATTTACGTAGCTGGGATACCTTAACTTTATACCAAAACCTACTTAATTTGTTAACGCGCACGTAAACGAAGCCTAATAAAAAATAGCAAGATTCCAACGACCACATTCGGCACACTCCAGTAATGTAACCGTACCTGACAAGTCGAAGCTAACTCTCTCTCTATTCTTCTTGCAGCAAAAATGTCGGTCGCCGCAGCCCTGGGCCGCCGGGTGCTGGCCAGGCTGGTGTCGCCGGCATCTTCGACGTCTTTTTCTTCGCTTGCCATGAGGAGCAGCAGCAGCCTATCCGACAGCAATAGCCAAGGAGGCAGCCAGGTACCGGTACAAAGATGCAATATTTTGAATTTTGTTTTTTTAGTACCAAGGGGAAACTAATAGAGGTTGGTTTTAATTTTGAATTAAAACATTTAGAATTAAAATGTACTCTAACAATTCTCAGAACTACGACGGGCCAGGCAAGACCACGGTGGACATCATGAACGAGGACAGCTCCTACCTGATGGTGGACAGCTTCAGCGTGCACGGGTTCCGCCTCAACAACGGCATGCTGGCCTTCGGCCCCATCGTCGTCTTCCCCACCTGCGTCCTCTCCTGGATCAACGTGTTCGGGCCGCAGGACGTGACCCCGGCCGCGCTCTCCGTCTTCTCCATGGTGCACCCGCGCCCGGACGTCGTCCTGGTGGGCGCCGGAGACGTCGGCGGCCTGGACGCCCTCGTCGGCGGCGGCAAGAAGAACCTGGAAGGGGAGAAGCACCAGGACCAGCCCGTGTCGATCAGGGATAAGCGCGAGGCCCTGAAGCGCCTTCGTGCCACCGGCCTCAACGTGGAGGTGCTCTCCACCGAGAACGCCATCTCCACCTACAACTACCTGTGCGCGGAGGGCCGTGCGGTGGGCGCCGCGCTCATCCCGCCGGACGTCGTGCGCATGCGCGCGGTGGACGGGCGCGACCGCGACGTCGTCGAGGGCAAGATCGCCGCCGGGATCGACATTCACCAGACGGACCAGAGCGTCTTCTTCCCGGGGGGGATGATGGACCCGAAGAGGGAGAAGAAGAACCCTTACTACGACGACGAGGGGAAGGAGAAAAAGTAAAGACTTGATCCCATGTCTCGAAAAGAGAAAATATTCACGCAGAGGAAAAATCCTGTTTAATTGTAAACCGGGCAATTTTGCTCGTCGTACTGTACCGCAAAATAAAAGAGAAGTACGCCCCTCGGGTGCGAGAAAAAAAATTGCCCATAGCTCCGATAGCTGCTGCCCCCATGCCGGATTGAATGAGTGGGGAAAGAGAACAAATTCGAGGCATTGTTCCGCGCTTTCACCACCGCCAAAAATCCCTTTCATTTTTGTTTCATTGCTGCGACACCCCTCCCGATCCGATCCGTTTTGCCGACGAGTGCGCACACAATGGTTTTGTCGACGGCGACCCCATTCCTTTTTACAACACGACCAAAAAAAAGTGCACCACTTCCATTTTCCCCGAATCAGAGGAGGAAAAAAAGGTTGGTGGGACTTTTCACGCATCGGTCATCGCCTGTCGTTTTCGCGGAGGAAGTGGAGGGGGAAAGTTTGGTACACAATAGCATGCTACGTTGTACGTACTACAGTGGGAGGTGTGGCCAGCTAAATATTTTCAATGTCCTGCATTTGGAGTGGGAAAAGCGCGCATCCAACGCCTTAGCTCCAAATATTTTGAACCCGGATCCGGCAACACCGGCTCTTCCTCCTCCTCCTTTTCGCCCCAAAGCAAGGTCGCCAAAAAAGCGGCTTTTGGGACGAACGGCGCCGCACATTTATTGGCGAGAAAATACCGTCCACGAAGGACGCAATTGTGGCAAACTGGCTGTTTTTGCGTTTGCATTTCACAAAATACCGTTCAACTTTAATGACGCGTTACACATGCTATCCGGTAAACGTTTTCTTCTCGAATTCCTTGTTCTTTTAATAACACCCCTTATCCCTTTCCTCCTCCTCCTCCTTTTCTTTACCTCCAAGGTCAGCAGGCAACGAGAGACCGCCTACGCCCCTTTCCTTCCTCACTTATCCCAAGCACTTTTTCTCGGAATTGTGGCACCTGAGGGAATATCCCCGATGGACGGGCGCGCCCAAAGACGAACATTTGAGGGAAATGATAATAAGCGAGCCTTGGTAATCAAGGTTGAATAGGGGGTAATATTCCCAAAAAGTTCAACCTCACTTTTTTTATGGCGGCAACTCTTGCTTTTTCCCTCTTTTCCCTCTCCAAACTATTTACCGTAATTCTATTAGAAG
>JAAUYJ010127493.1_pt1 | contig 10756 bp, 16 predicted proteins | sample 7278031 | NCBI WGS metagenome assembly JAAUYJ01 (sample SAMN14350222, study PRJNA611818) | marine sediment metagenome | isolation source: surface marine sediment (1.8m) | place: French Polynesia: Moorea | collected 2018-08 | reverse complement strand
CCCCCCCCTTCTTGGACTACCAGTGGTCCAGAAGTTTTTTTCCAGACTCGAAAATTCGGGAAAGGGGAAGGAGGAGTCGGCCGGAGGAATGAGGGGAGTTCTCTCCTCCTCCTCCCTCCTTCTCCTGCATTCAAGTGGCATTAAGAAAGAGGAGGAGGAGGAGAAAAGAGGGGGAAACGGCACCTAGCATGCAACCCAAACGGCGTTTTTGAAGGGTAATCTAGATTCTCTCTTGGAGCAGCAAAGAAGGGCATAAAAAGTTATCAGAGTCCCTGATCTGGCACCCCGGATACAGGGTGAGAAACTTCATATACAACAAAGTAGCTCTTTTGTTAGCACAAAGCATGTATCTATGCTTGCTGTTTAAGTGTGTCAGAAAAAAAACACTTTTTGGGCGTTTATCAACGGTTGTAGTTGCAGCCATCCCCGAAAAATCTGACCCAGGGTCTCTCATCTCTCTCTCTCTCTCTTTGCACACAGAAGCAGCGGGGGATGAAGGAGAAGCGAGGAAACCGCCAAAAAGAGAAGGGGGCAACAATGGGAGAAAAGAAGAAGAAGAAGGGGAGGAGGAGAAAAAGGGCGAAGATTTTTATCCCCCAGAAGTTTCCTCCTCCTCCCCCTTTTATGTTGCCACTTTTATGGCAAATGGTCGTGTGCGGAGGAGGAGGAAAGGGAAGACGGTTTGACTGGCCAAAAAAAGAGGAGGAGCAAGAGCAGGAGGAGTGGAAGAAATTGTTATGGGGGGGAGGGGAGAGGGGGGTCTCACCTGCAAGAGGAAGGGTTCTTTTCCTTCCCTTTTTGGCCGCGGGCGGGTAAAGCAGGGCTGAAGATTCCTACCTTGGAGAAAAATCCCTGCCCCTCCTCCTTCTTTCCTTCGGTTCCCCATACATTTTCGTCCGAATAAAAAAGGAGAGGAAAACGGACGAAAGGGGTCAAACGGATAAGAAATATCGGCCGAGGTTAATTGGGAAAAGGAGGTGCTTGAGCTACCTTTTCTTTTCCCCTGACCGAAGTTCCCTAAATAAAATATGGGGGTAAAGGGAATAAACGCTAGCTACCTACGCAGAAGAGGAGGGGAAAGCCAGTCTCCATCTTCTAACGAACATCTTTTTTTTCTTTCGTCCTCAGACATCTGTGTGTTGCCTATTTTTTCCACCCCCCTCTCCTCTTCGCCGCTGACTCGGCGCTATCTCGAGGTGGAACATTCAGCAAACTTCAACTGTACTCACGAAAATGCGTCTGAAAAGTATGGCAGAGAAACAGAGGATCGCTCGCTTTCTCCGCGAGTGTGGCGCATAAATTATTGATGGTCGAATTGCATCCCCAGGTAGAGGCAGTGCCATTCAATCATCTCCACACAGCGAGCGCTACCATGCACAGTGAGTCTCGAGTCTCTCCCAGTTTCCCCCCCGCCTTCCGTCGCCTCTGGCTTGATCAATAACTTCCTCGACAAGTTTCACCATTTCTCCTCCTTTTCCCTCTCTTTCATTCCCCAACTCTCCGGTTCCAAAGCAGCAAATTGGCCGCCATTGCATGCGGACGGAACGGACGAGGGAGAAGACTCCTCCTCCGCCATCTGCGCCTCCATTCAGCGTCAGCAACATCATCTTTTGGAAGTTCTCTTCGGAGTGTGTGGAACATGCATATGTCTCTTCTCGGGTGACAGAGGGGAGAAAAAAGAAATTTTTTCGCTACATTATAGTCGTGACGATTTTTTTTCGAAATTCAAAAATGCTGCTCTCCGCATAAGTGCATATGTACGTAGTACACATGAGGGGAAAACGAGGGTAGTAGAGCCATCATGGAAAACGGGTTCTATGCACGCGCGGCGGACCTGGAAAAATGGGTTGAGAGAGAGAAGTCAGAGCATCCATCCCGTCCCTCCAACCAACCAACCAACCCCTTTTCCATTCTCCCCTCCCCGTCCTGCCTACACACATACCAACTACGTACAACCATCTTCCCTAATGAGGCAGAAACACGCAGGTAGGTAGGCAGAAGTCGGACAGTCCGGCTCAGATTTTTTAATTTAGATTCGACAATTTTTTCCACATACGAACTCTTAGGTAGATTTACAGAGGAAAAATGTGTTCCCTTTGCAAAATGATACAAAAAATAAAACCGGCATTGTTGAATTTCATTCCTCATCTTATTTGGAGATGCTCTCACAGCCGACTTCACTTCAAAATCCTCGCTTTCTCTCTCTCCTCTCCAGATCCCGAAAAACCATTTTCTAAGCCGAAGTGACATTCCGCCTCCCCCTTCCCCGACGGTAATTGCTCTCTTCTGTTTCCTTTTCTTTTCCCCTTGCCGCCCCCGGGGAAAAGGAGGCAACGAACACCCCTGCAATTAAAAGCATTTCTGGAACAATATCCTGCCTTCTCCCCCTCCGCCACCCCCCCAAAAAACATTTTCCCATTCCACCCTAACCTAAAAACCGTCTTCCGTTCGATGCTTGTCTTTTTTTGGGGGCGAGTGCGGAAACTGCCCGAAGGATTCCTACCCAAATTCAAGACTATATGAGCATTTGAGCAACAAGCCTTTTTGTTTTTCGAATTTTTTTTCTGGAAAGCCTTATCCTTTCCGCGATCCCGTCGTGTTCCTGCCGCCGCCGGTAGCGGGATGGGGGGGATACTCCGTACATACGTAACAAGACAGGCTTCGGTGCGGCGGCTTCTGAGGCGGCGGCGGCGGCGGCCGCAGGGGGTCTCTCCTCTCCTCTCCCCTCCCACTGTGAGGACCGGGGTGCGCTCCTTTGAAAACGGGCGCCCTTCTTCCTTCCCCTTCATCCCTCAGTCGCTGCGGCGGAGGCGGAGTGGTGACACACAGGACGGACGGAACGTTACAAAAAGTGTCGGCGGGTATTTTTCGGGGCTCGTGCTTTTTGCGGTTTTTGTGGAATCAATGAATGGTGTCGCCTGATTAATAATTGACGAGACAGCAGCAGCGCGAGCGATCAAGTGCGCGGACTGAAGAATTGTACAAAATTGCAAAGTGTACAAAAGTGCGCGCATTTTAGTCGCCGGCAGATCAGAGATCGAGGTAAGGACAAAAGAAAAAATGTTCTGCTCTGTATTCGAGAATCCCTTCAGGAAAATCTGACCAATGCACACTTGAAAAGCGAACCCGGAAACGGTGCATCACCGCAGCACATTTCCAATGGGTTTGGGGATCTTGCTGCATGAACAACAACAGCTTCGAAGCGTGTGAGAAAAAACCCTCCAACCGCGCTTTCCCTGACAATACGTACGATCCAGCTCCGTAATAATAATAGCAAGCCTTCCTTCTCTCCCCCCTCCGCTGCTACTACCGATCTATAATCCTCCATGCACGAACTACGTACGTACATACCCTCCTTTCCCTCCTCACTGTTCTAACGGTCGGACCGAATGTACATAAAGGATAGAGGGTGGGCAGTTTGGGACCATCTGCCCTTAGGGGGGGGAGAGCCCCTCTCCTCATTGTAAAGTGTTGTTGCCCCCGCAGCCGAATGATGCGTTTTTTCGGCAGCTGCAAAAGAAGAGTTCCGCGTTCCGCTGTTACATTTTTAAAAATTCGGTTTGCACTACTTTTTCTCCTATCGATGGGAAATCGAGAGAGGTCATGCACTCTCTTTTTTTTTCTCTCTCGGTCCTCCGTGCACATCTCTCATCCCAAGGGGGGCAACACCATGCTGCTATGCCGCTATGTGTACCAGGAGCTGGGAATTGACTTACAGCCCTGTCGGTCGTATAAAGGCGGGAGGGGGAGGTTTAGGGTTTCTTGACGTTTCTTCTTTCTCCTCCTCTTTCTTGCGTGTGTGAAATGTGGTGCCGCCGCCCAAAAAAAGTGAGCTTTATTTCGGTTACAACTTTTGGCTCCCGCGAGAGTCATGCCTCCTCCTCCTCCTTCTTCTTCTTCTTTCCCTCTCGGTTCCAATTTCGGGATGGAAATAAAAGGAGAGAGAGGACGAAAAAAAAATAGAAATACTCCTGAATGGGAAGGGGACGGCCACCAGGATTGGTGGTGGGGTCGAATAAGGGGAATGACATTATACCACCGCACGAAAAATAAGAGAGGACAACACACGTAACAGTGGAAAAACACAATGGATACAGAATCCCCCCCCTCCCCCTCCGACGCCGAATCAGGACCGAATGGAACGAACCAAACCCCGATTCTGAATGGGGAGATCCCGCATGTCTACGTACGCAGCAAAACCAAAATAGTAATTTGGGTCCACACGACCTTTTGCTCCGGCAAATACACACGAGCACACGGGAGGCAGCAATGTACCCTCCTTTTCTTCTTCTTCTTTTATATTTTCCGCTTCATTATGCGGGAGAGGGAGAGAGAAGAGGCGTTTTTGGATTAATGAGGACCTTGAATCGGGGGGGGAGGATGGCATCATCGTCGTCTTCGTCCTCACGCAAGGTCGCCTGAGAAGAGACTGTCAAAAAGGAGGAGAGGGGGTGGAAGGATATGGGAGGGGAGCGCTATGCAAAAAAGGGAGGAGGAGGAGGTATGATGCTGAAGCCACAAAGGCACAGGGGATGGATGTGAATGACATTAGCCCGGGGGGGAATAATACATCATGTGACACACATTGTATCGCCCGGGAAAAGCTAGAGTTGGAAACGCATTTTCGGCCAGAAAGCAAGGTTTGGTAGACGACGACAGTTGGGAAGATTTTTTGTGTTGTCTCTTTTTGCGTGTTTGAGAATTTGCACGGCGGAAATTTTGTTATCTCCCCTGCGAAACAGGTTTCCTTCTCTTCTTCCCCTCCATCTCCTCCTTGTTTCGCTCGTTTGAGTCTCCTTATGTACGCATGAGTGATCAGGATGAAGAAAAAGACATCTCTCCCCTTGGCGCGGAATTCGACAATTTCCCACTTTATATCCACACATCACATTTCACCGCAAAAAAGGCAATGCAGTATCACCTTGCTTTTTCGGCGTTGAGATTGGCGAATCCGTCCCTCGCCCACATGCTAACAAGCCCATCAACTTTTTTTTGCCCCTTGCTTCTTGTTGTCAATCGCGGCAGGGCAACTTTGATGATGACGGCTTTATTATTTTTTTCTCTCCTTCCACCGCAGTCTTAAGTAGATGCTCCATTTTGATTCGTTTGTGTCAGTGGAAAATGCACAAAATGACGGCGACGTCTTATTCTCGGGTTTCCGCGCTAGGGGAGAAACACAATGATTCCCCGCAAACAAGCAAAACAACATCTTAACGCAAAAATCTTCTCGTGTTTCCCCACTTTTGTTGTTTGTTTGCAATGAAAAAAGAATGAATTGAGGGCGTTTTTGAAAGATATTTTCATGCAGAATAATTGAATTGAGCCAATTTGCGACGTTGCATACAAAAAAACGGTACAAAGCACTGTTATCAATAGAAAAAATGATAGATCGGGCGTCGGCGAGAAAATGCATTTTTCTGGAGTGCTGTCGCAGCATACGAAATACTTTTATTTAAAAAATTGGCTCACGCACGATCCTCACGCCGAATTCCCAGACGCGCGAGATCAGCGCTAGCGCTGTCCTCTCCCCCTAATGAAAAGGTGTCAAATTAAGTCTGCTCATTAAATTTTTCACGCCCCCCTTGGCTTTGGCTTTGGCTTTTTGGCCCTGGCGTTGGTCATCGGCTCAGGGCAAGGACGAAATACGGTTCTAGAAGGGGAAAAGAACTGGTTTTTCCCTTTTCCCTCATTCTCTTTCAGTCAGGCGATAGACAGATTTTCCAACCCCAATTTTCCACTTTGGTTTTGACGGATGCCCATGCCTCCCTTTCCCTCACGAAAATTTTCTGGAATATTATAGACCGATTCCGCGGCTGTTGTTTTCCCCAACCAAAATGAGCCCCGAAAACGAGGGAAATGAGGGTGTGTGCTCGACTTAATTGCCGCCGCCGCCCCCCCTTCGTCGGCCAAAGTGAATTATTATGCTGATTGGGCAATTGCCTTTTCTCTCTTTCCCATAGGCGGAGGAAAAGAGGAAGAAACTGGGGCTCGGTTTTCGCCCCCGTCATCTTGTGGGAACTTATGCATGGATGAGGCGATACTCAAGCCCGGTTGTTTTCGAACAAAGCTGTGGAGTCGGTTTCATAAAACAAACAGAATGTAAACGAAAAATAATATGTTAAGACAAATATGCGAAGCTTGTCATTTCAAGCGTCTCTTCTGCGTGGTCCTCCTTTACCACCTTCTGTTGAATGATATATATTTAGGAAAGCAACTTCGCGTTGGGGATAATTGAAACGTTTCCCATATTCTTCCTGCGAAAGCGCATCATGCAAACCGAAACAGCATGATTGGCGCTTTTCCCTCCTCCTCCTTCCTTCAATCATCGCCTTCGCTGTCGGGGGGAATTTGGTGGGCGTACAAACGAAGAGAAGCTTCGAAACTGCCGCTTGCACACAACTAAGCGGTTTTTTTCCTCTGAAAAAAAAAAGTTCAAAAGTCTCAGGTTTCCGCGGAGTGAAGGGGAGGGCGGGGATATCGTCAGACGAGAAGGTCGCGTCCGTCGTCCGCCGATGACTTATGGGGCTCATTATGACCCTGCTTGTTTTTAGCCCCCAAAAATGGAGGGAGGGATGGAGGGGGAAGGGGACGTTTTTGAGCAGGTTTTTTTTTGGAAGAGGGGGGAAGGAAAACAAGGGCCGTCTTCCTGTTTGTGTAAAATTCGATTTGATTTTTTTCCAAACTCGATTAACGATCTTGAGCTTGTGCGCCCGCCATTTTTTCCCGAAGCAGTCGATCCCTGCTCCGTCCCGAATTTCTAGACAGACAGACATTAATTTTAGAGAGGGCAAGGACACTCACCCTCGCGTCCCATCAAAATTGGTCTGCGCAACAAAACAAAAAAACGAAGGGAGAAAATAGCAATTCTTTTTCAGATCCCCGCCTCACTTCCTGTCCCACAAACAATTATTGGCCCGCTACGACCAAAGTCCCATTCCAACTTCCGTCACAAAAAATATTTCGTTAATTGAGTTCCTCTCCTCCTTCTTTCAGGTGAGCGAGAGGACCCAAATGGAGGAGGAGCCCGGCGCCCAATTCGATTGATTCCGACTACCACCGCCACCCATTTCCCCACCCAAAAAGAAGGGGGGAAGGAGGAAAGAAGGAGTGAAGTTCCTGAGTGGATTTGAAAAGGTTACATTAGGCTCCCCTCCACCTGTGGAATACCCCTCAAGCAGTGAAGGGAAGAGTGAAAAGAGAGGCATCCCATCGGCCCTCCCGCCTGCCCCAAAGTGAGTTACTGCTAATAGATTCCATCAGTGAGAGAGAGGAGGAGGAGGAAGAGGCAGGTTGTTTTCCCCTCCCCTCCCTCCCTTCAATCAGCGAAATCTTGCGAAAGACAGAGGGAGAGGAGAGAGATGGTGAGATGAGATGCAAAGGGCCCTGAGGAACAGCGAAGGGAGATTCGGCGGAGGAGGAGGCGATGGGAGGGAAGGAGGGATTCGCCAGTCCCCGTGCTCCGACAAGGAGAACGAGCCTGGCGGGCTGAACAACAGCTCAGGTGGGTCCAATCCCAGGCCCGAGGTCATCGTGCTCACCAACAAGAACGTGCTGAGGTGTATTAAGACTTAAAAAAACATTTATTTGTCGCATTTGTTGAATCCCCGCGCTGCCTCCAGGTCCCCCTCGAAAAAGAAGCGTTCGGGCTCTGCGGACGGGGCGGAGAAGAACGCCCGCAGGATGAGCGCCCCGCTGTCCCCGCTGCAGCAGCAGGTGCTGATGTCACCTGCCGGCATGTCGGGCGCTCCTGCCCTCAACAGGAGCAGGCACATCAGGTTCGACCTGCCGCCGTACGTCTCCTCGAACGAGAACAGCCCTTGTCCGCTCAACGAGACCCTGACGCCGCCACCGAAAGAGTTCAGGTATTCAAAATATCCGAAGAAAAGCGCAATGGTGTTTTAATTATTTTTGTGGGGAATTTTCAGGCGTTCGGATTACAAGACTCTGCGCACCGCCCGTTGCCTCTCCACCGCTGTGACTGAGCGGGAGCGCCTCTCCGCCATGATGCTGCAGCCGCCGACGATGCTCCACCATCAGGTCCACCCAGACCTGGAGCGGGTGAGGTCGGACGAGAAGCTCAGCAGCCCGAAGCCGCCACCTGGAATCGTCAGGTAAAAGACGAGACAAATGTGTTTTTGCGTGTAGTTTTTACTTGCGAATCCCGTTCCAGGTCAATGTGCAAGATTTACAATGCGAGTCCTCCTCCACAAGGGGACCACTATCACCAACCACAACCTCACACAGTCAGGCTGAACCGCAGCGTGAGCTTCGACCACGGCCGCAGCCACAGGAGGGCTGCAGCATCCGTCGCCGAGGTGGTGGACCACGGAGGACACTCCCCAGTCTCCACAGCGGAGTCCTCCGCCTCTTCCACCGACGATCACAGCTCCTCCTCAATGTCCTGCCCGTCCTCTTCCGAAAAGGCCTGCACCACCGAGGAGGAGGCGGAGACGAAGAGCAAGGGGGGATTCAGGCTGTTCAGGAGCAGGAGCTGGAGCCTCAGGAGGAAGAGGAACAACAACAACCAGGAGAGCAGCAACAAGGAGCCAAAGAGGTGCTCTCCGGGAGGAGGCAGCACCAAGAGCCAGGACTCTGGCTTCTCCGACAACGAAGTCGCGGCAAGGCCCAAGGCGACCAGGACCACCGGCACCTCCATGAGGGAGGAGGAGGACGAGGAGGACCCCAACCTGACTCAGGTGCCGACGGCGTTGCAACAACAACAGCAGCAGAGGCTTCTGAGCGCGCAGGAGGGACAAAGAAGGCAGAGGGAGTGGCTAATGGCACAGTGCAACCGCAGCCGGGGGGCCACTCCAACGGGCCGGTCAGCTCGGGCGGCTACGCTCCCCACGCACTCCCAGCAGCCCATGTCATTAGACTCAGTCCCCAAAGAGAGGGTGGCCAGCTCCGTGGGCAACATTGCCAGCATGCAGGAGGGACTCAGACTCAAGGCACGGTTGTGCGAGGAGGGGGACGGGGACGAGGCTGAGGCCGTGGAGGAGGGGGGAAGGAGGAGGCTGAGCACATCGTGGAACCTCCTCCGAGTCCCAGGCGAGCAGGAGGAGGAGGACGGGGCGGACAAGGCCAGGAAACAGGTATGAAAATTGCTGAAATATGGGTTTTTTTTTCATGATTTTGATGGTTTTTTGTCTTTCCCTTGTAGTTCTACTTCTCTGACGTGAAGAAGTACCAGGAGGAGCTGCGGAGGCAGCAGCGAGAGGGAAAGTTCGACTTCGGCCAAGGGATGGTTTTGGAGAGCGAGGCCGACGCCAGCAGACTGAGCGAGATGGAGATCCCGACGGACGGCGGTGGTGCCTCTGCACTAATGTTCTCCACCCCCGTCCGCGCCTCCTTCCGCCAGAGGCACCTGCTGCACAGGAGCAACGTCCTGCAGCAGCAGCAGCAGCGCAGGAGCCTGATGGAGGCCGCCAGGACGCCCTTGAAGTCTGACGGCGGCGGGCGGCTGAGGCCGCGGGAGGTGAAGCGTCGCTCCGGCGAGGGGAGGGTCGACTTCCCCTCCTTCCACCCCGACCCCGACGTGGCCGGCCACGACGCCAGCGACCTCCCGTCCTGCATCGAGCCCTCCATGGTGGCCGTCTGTAGCAGGTTCCTCAACTACGAGGCCACGCTGCCCACGGACATCTCTGCCGTGCTCACGCCGGAGGTGGCGGCCTCAAAGGGGGGCGACGAGGTCGACCTGGGTGACCCTAGGAACCTCAGCTACTCCAATTCGGTCAGGCAATTGCTGCTCGCGGGCGAGAGCAGCAGGAAGAACAGGCAGCAACAACAACAACCAGGTACGGAATTGGCCAATTCACTAATTTTAGATCGAAACTTGATTTTTTTGTCCTCATTTTCAGAGCTCCTCCGCGACCACTCCCACCAGCAACCCTTCCACCACTATGACGAAGCGTCTGACGACCTCACTCGCCTGAGCCTCCTCCCCAGCCTGGCGGCGGACGGGACTGAGACGAGGCTCATGGTGGAGTCAATGAACAGGACACGACAGAAGGGAATCTCCGAGTCAAACAACGGGTACATCTTCGGCCCTCCCGGGATCGACCAGTCCACGCTGGTGGCCTCGCCTCAGGCGGCGGCTTCGGCTTCGGCGGCGACGCCGGTCAAAGAAAGCGACAAAGTGCGGGGGTGAGTGTCTCCAGTTTCAAACGAGGAGAAATCTCTAATTCTCTCTCCACCGCGAGCGGAAATGGTTCTTCCTTCCTTTTCGTTTCCTCCTTGGACAGATCCGCAAAATTCTCTCCGATCAATGCTTGCTCTTTCCTCTTCTCTTTGCGTCCGATTCCGTTGGGTTTAGACAAGAAGAAAGAAAGAGAAACATTAGACACTGCGGCCGGGCGAACCCCCATTTCCTTTGTGTGCTCTTTCTTTCCTCTCTCTCCCTGTGTGTGTGTTGGTCTCTGAATCCCCTCATTTTCCTTCTCCCCACCCGACCAACGTGATATTGTGATCCGAATGCGGATTTCAACAATATTTCTCTATGAACCTTGTCTTGTCCAAACAAAAAAAATCCATACCGATTCTTTGAGGCGATACGGGCTATTGAAACAGTCCCCCCTAATGTCCATAATTATAAGTCGGCGAATTTCTCCTCCCCGCGGCGAATGAGGATGAACAGAACAACCATTGCCCACCTACGGAGAAATACATAGCAAGAGACAAGGAAAGAGGAAGAGGGGGGGAGGGAGGAACATTTTGGCTGGGGGCGATCACTTAGTGCTTGGGCGTTATCCTGTTAGGT
>JAAUYJ010216363.1_pt1 | contig 10757 bp, 11 predicted proteins | sample 7278031 | NCBI WGS metagenome assembly JAAUYJ01 (sample SAMN14350222, study PRJNA611818) | marine sediment metagenome | isolation source: surface marine sediment (1.8m) | place: French Polynesia: Moorea | collected 2018-08 | reverse complement strand
TCCTCCTTTCTCTCCCTCTTGCCTCTTTCTCCTCCTCCTTTCTGAATCTCACAAGGGAAGAGGGGGGGAGCCGCCTATGAAAAGGCGCAACAAGAAGGGAGGAAGGGCAGGGATTCGACAATAAAAAGTCATTTTGTTTTAACCAGCGCTCGCGTTTTTTTAATAGGCCTCTTTGTGTGATAAGCTAAAAAGTATCTTTAGAGCGCAGGCTAGAGCATAGTCTTTTCTTGTTTGGTGAATCCACTATTTTTGGCAGTTCTTTTTGGCGGTCGCTCGCCCTCTTCCTTTTCAAGAGGCTGCGGGGAAAAGAGAAGAAAACACTCCAAAAAGGGAAAAAGGAGGGAGAAAGAGGTTTTTTTTACCCCTGCCTAGGACAGCTATGGCCTGTATGCGAAAAAAGAGGGAGGTGTACGTATAGAAAGAGTAGAGGAATAAGGAAAAATAGACTTCCCTGCAGTCGTCAATGCCAACTGTCGACTGGGAAGGGAATGGAAATAGAAAAACTCCGTACATTTTGTGACGCACGGGAAACCGTTGACAGGAGCAGGAAGATATTTACTAACGCTGTACGCTTCTTCTTTTCCCAGGTCCCGGATAGACAAGATCAACTATCGGCAGAAGGAGAAACAGGTGAGAGAAAAAAGGCCTTTTTAAAAAAGCTCGAGAAACTCAACTAGCTTTGTATTCTTTCGCAACAGGTTCTTGACTCCATCCTTGGCCAAGGCTACGACAAGCGGATACGGCCGTCGGGGAGAAACGAGACAGGTAGGAAAGAGTTTGCGGCAAGAAACCAACTTTGAAATTCCTGCGATGGCCCCATTTGTGGGAATATCAGATGAGGAGGAGTCCTTAAAAATTCTTTTTTTCCAGCCGTACGTGGAAAAGGCGTGTTCAGCGAAAGAGCTTTTCGAAGCGTCAGAACTCACGTAGAACCACCGTACATGACGTGCGTGAAAAGTTGTCGCGACATAGCAGCGAGTAGTTTTTGGGAAGAAAGAAATAGGTCGGATTTGTTCCAATTTATCTTAGGCAACGAAAATGTTGAGAACAGATTTGGCGTGTAGATTTGTAGGAATTGCAAGAGTTGGTGATTTCCGTGACTTTTCTCTCTCCTCGCCTCCTATCTTGGCACCGGAAGAATTCTCCCTTGGTGGCGTCGGTTGTTGGAGGAGATGGGGAGGAAGGAGGCGGCGGAGAAACTTAAACTTTCCCCGCCAACAGCTCCTCCTCCTCCTCCTCCTGCGGCTGATTTCAATTTGAAGGGCTTCCTCCTCCTTCTCGCGCCCGCTCCAAAACTTTGTTGCTCCCCCGCCCCTGTCAGAAAGGAGGCTTCTCCTCGTCTCCTTTCCTCTTCCCAAGTTTTGAAAACGAGCAACAATTTCCACCCCATCCTCTCTCCCTCCCTCTTCTGCTCTACTCAGATGAAGGAGGCGCGGATGTATAGTATTTGCGACTTTGGTCGCATCTCCATCGTCGAATTAGGAAATGAAAACTATCCGAAAACTCTCCGTCGGACGCGGAAACACAAGGAACAAAAGGATGGATGCAAGAGGGGGAATGACTGGCGAGTCCCGAATTTGTTTCCTTTTTTCGGGAGAAAAGTCTCGAAACAGGAACAGCGGGAAAAAGCCGGGGGAGAGAGAGAGAGACGGCATCAAAAAGTTTGCTTCCTCCACCCCCAACTTTGCTTTCCCGGCACAAAAAAGTGAGTGAGTTTCGAAAAAAAGGACGGGCGAAGGTATCCCGTGCTACTTGTACGACGTGTGTTTCCTTGGTTGTGAAGGAAAGTTGCAGTTTGCGTATTCAATATGCTGCTGTACGTGTCTCAAGTCAAAAGAAACCCCTTTTGTCAATGTAAGACCCGTTGCCCCCGAGATTCGTCAGTTTTTACGTAAAACGTTTGGAAACGATATTGCAGATTTTTTCTTGTTTAGCTCGGCTCTTTCCACCATTCGCTTTGACAGCTTTTCTGACCAAGCAAAACTTTCTACCGCGTCAAAGCCTCTTTAAAAACAGGGGATTTCCCTGCGGGGTAGAAAAAAGCCCAAAATTACTCGGCACAAACAGCGATGAACCTTGAAATTGCGCAGGGGATCCTTTTTCCCCCTTTAACCCCCTTCTAATTCTCCCCCCTCACTCCTTCCCTTGTCCCTAGGGGTCAGGAGGTGGAAACTCATAAAGGGGGGGAAGAGAGAGTGAGGGCAGATTTTTATTGACCCTACCTCCCTGCCTTCTCCCCTCTCCTGTTCCCTATGGGTCAACTCTGGCACGAAAAGAGGGAAAGAGAGAAAGAGGAGGGAGGCCTAAAGCCGCCGCCGCCCGCGGGAGAGGGGAAGAGGTGTAAGCACAATTTTCACCCGACTGTTTGGGGGAGTTTTGGTGCCGAAAAAGCCAGGAGGGAAGGAGGAGGAGGGAGCAAAAATGATGCGAAACTTTTCTCCCCTTCCTTCTCTTCCCTTTCGTGGCAGCAGGCAAAGCACACACCAAAAGTTGCAGGATAGAACGGAATGGGATTCGACAAATAACGGCACCTCTGGTTTGTTTTAGACGTTGACCGCCAAACCATTTGGCGAATCTCCCTCCGCCCTCGACCGACTTTGGGACTCTCCCTTTCTCTTTTTCTCCACGAGCGTGCCAAAGGCTGGCAGCCGCCTCTGCCGCCGCCGCCGGAGGTGGAGGTTGAAGTCCCCAGGAGAAATTAGCGAGACCTTTAGGGCTGCGGCGTCGGCGTCGGCGTCGGCGCTGGCCCGCATCGTGGTGGCGGAGAGGAGGATGAGGAAGAGGGGGGAGGGAGCGTTGAAGAAAGAACTTTGACTCAGCTTCTCCGCCTCCTCCCTCTCGCACTGCCGGGCACTGGAGGGCGTAGTAAGCAGAGATCAGCGAAAATGCCTCGCCAAACAATTCGTGGCAGTGGTCGCTTCATATCCTAGTATCTCTTCGAATTAAAAAGGAGGAAAGAGCTGCTTTTTGCAAAGTTTTTGTCCATGAATTTGACAAAGGAAGTACGTATCCTTGTCTCGGAATAGTCGTTGCAGGCGACAAAACTGCGGCCCTTGTTTTTCGCTTTCGGAGACAAGAAACTCACAAAAACTAGGGAAACAATAGGTTTTCGGCGAATCCCCCTCTAAATCGAGTTACTGGGTTGTTGCATCCAGCGGTCGAGCAGGGGAGAAAGGGAAAACTAAGTTAGTCCTTCCTTCGACCCGACCTTTGCACGTCTCCGCCGCCGCCGCCGGCCGCTGTCTCCGTTTCCCGAGGGAGGGGAGGAGTAGGGATGCGGACGGGACTATAACGCAGCATGGGCGAGTTGTGAGTGACTGAGGGATGCACTTCGGGCTCACCTCACCTCACTGTCTTTCACTGTTGCCGACAGACGTCCAACAAATATATCCCAGAATGAGAGAAAGCAACGTTTAATTTGCTCTCTTCCTTTTTGGGGGAGGAAACTCGACACCCTGAGCCAGTGTTAACTGCGAGTTAAAAGAAAGAGCAAGGATGTGTTTTCTTCTTTGCCTTTTCTCCAACCGAAAAGGTTTTTTTGTTTGCGCTGCCTGAAAAAAAGAAAGGAAATGAACCAAGGATCCAGGAAGCGTAGGATTGTTACGGGGGCCAGGGAAGGAATGGAAGGAGGAGGGGTGGAAGGAAGCCTTTAATTGGGGTGGGACTTCCCAGAAGGGGAGAGAGAAGAAGAAGCTCCTACTACAATTACTTCCTTTACTTGACTACTTGGCACATGCCCACATGCGTGCTGGTAGGAGGAGCTAGCGTTGGCATTTGACCTCAGGGGGAGAAAGAAAGGAGAGAATGCACGGAAAATCACCAACTCAAAAAGTTCCGCTGTACAAAATCGGGTAGAAAACCAGAGCTGTAGGTCGATCGTTGCTCCTTCCTTCTTGCTGCTACAGACCGACCACAAAAAAGAGATTCTTCCGGGATTTTTTTTGTGTCCGGAGCATGTGGCGCCACTTCTGTATAAGAAGGAAGAGGGAAAATGGGGGCTCGCAAAAAAACCGGTGGTTTTTTTTGCAAACGTGTCCGCTACGTTTTTCTATTCCTGCTTGGTCGTCCAATCCGTGGTTCTTGGGGAGAAAATGCTGGAAAAAGTTAAGCAATACGTGCGATGGTACTCCAAGCAGCGTGCTTGTCAATTTCGTGTTAAAAGTCTGTCGATGCATAATTGTCGTTCATACTCGAAGAAGAGACATGCAAGGAAATAGTAGTTCGAGCCAAAACAGGTATATGAGATGGGATATAGGTAGGCACGCTTGTATCGCCCATGGTGGTAACAACAATTAAAACAAAAGTGGTTGGGAGGGGGGAAGTCCGCTCCGCTCTCCCCCAATATTGTTGCAGGGCGTGGCTGCTGTCTTGTGTGCCTCTCCTTCTCGTTAGAGGAGGGGCGAAACATACATTTGATTAATATTGCTCGCCGTCGACGACATGTATGCAGTACATATTCCTAAAATGATGACTTCTTTCCTCCCTCCGCCCCTTCAACCGCATGGAAAACAGACGGGCCGGCCATTGTGAACGTGAACATTTACCTGAGAACGATCTCAAGGATCGACGATGTCAAGATGGTAAGCAGGGATGAGTGGAAAAAAACCCAAAAGAGTGGGGTGTTTTATCTATGCCTCCGAAGGGGGTACCTCTCGACTCTGTACACCCCTTTTTTAGTTCGTGTACGTAGCATTACATACCCTGTGGAGTTGCTAGTTCTGTGCGTGGAGGCAAAAAGGAGGGCACCCGTTGTATTTTTTTGACGGAGCCAAGGCGCACTTCCTCGGTATTTTTCTCCTTCAATTTTTGTCGTTGGAACGTTAAAAAATTCCTGCTACGAAGAAAGAGTTTCGAATCCACCATGTCCCTTGTTAGCATACCCCCGATTGCTCTCCCCTCTCCATATTCTACACTTTTTGTGCAGACTCTCATCATACACTTAGTGCTACTTAATTCTTTTTACTACTACTTGCACCCGTTCTACAACCTCCATCCACAGTACAACTACTATCATTGGTGTCAACTGCGAATAGAGACGTGTATTGCCACACACTTTTTACTTGCACATAATAATTCGGACGATTGTTGAGTTGCGCATATTAAAAAATATCGCAAGTTGTTATTAGAGCGTGAAACTCGAATCATGGAAAAAACCTCACATGACACAGTTTTCTCCCCACGAGCAAGACTAAATCCGTTGGTAGACAGTCGTGGCAAAGTGATGGTAACCACAAGTAAACACACTAGATTCACTGTCGTCCTGTACAATTGATGTCACATATATACAAAATAGGAAAAAGTATCTTTGAGTTCCTTGATACCACAGGTAAAATAAATCAACCAAAATCAGCCAACTATAGACTACTACCGTACAGTAAAGAGCATGACGTGAAAATAGAACACTCCTTATTTCAAAGCCAAACTAACTCCATTCCCCCCACTGAGAAACCTCTGAATCATGCGAAAAATTTTGAGGTCCCAAAAAAACCTTTAGCAGTACGAACAAAGATTATGTACTGCTCTCTGCCCTGGTCCCCTCCCCCCTTCTCTGAAAGTTCCCCCCACTTCCCGACGAGGTGAGGGGGAGCCGCGAAGGTTTTCTTGCCTACTGCATATCGATCATTTCATTGTCAAGTCCCCGACAATGCCTCCTCTCCTCTCCCTTACCTCCCCCCCTTCCCCCCCTGTCCTAATGATAAATCTAGTCCCTCCTCCAAGTCTAACCTCTGCATTCACCCACTACGTACCAAGAGTGGACTCCGCGAAAGATCAACCTTTTTGATCCCCGCTGTTGGATCCTTGGCGAAACCCTCTCCCTCCTAGCCTTCTCAACAACAGCCCTCAAGTTTTTCCTCTTCCCCCTCTCCCCCCTCCTCTCTCGAGACAACTGAAGAATGGATGATGGGGCCCCACATTTTTTGGTGCAAGGAGGGAAGAAAGAGGAGGAGGAGGAGGCTCTTCAACTTCCCCTCCTCCTCTACACTCCTCTTCGTGTTATTGTTACCATTTTTCGCGTGGGAAAAAGCGGCGCCGCTTTTGCAAAGAGCGTAGTATGTTGAGGAGCTGGGAGGGGCACTTCTCTTGGGTGTTTTTTTCGCGCGCCAAATTAAACAAAGGAGGAGACAGATGCGCGGGGCATTTTCTCTGGGTTTTCCTTGTGCCGGAAGCTACTACACTGGGAAACACAATGAGTACACACCGACGAGTATCACGCACGCGAGGGGTACTAAGAGCGTGATTCGATGCTACAAATCACTTCTTTGGAAGGGTAGGGCATGTTAGAGGAAGGAGAGTATCGTCGTCGTCACAACTCCTCGCGCTAACAAGCCACATTTGACGCATATCTCTTTGCGTGTCGTTATTCCGTAGTACCCAGTACGAGCCATAGACATAGGATTCTCGAAGAACATGTTTGTCTGCCTTCCGTGGAGTCATAGGTACCGGCACAAATCTAAAATGCAGCCTACGTAATGAGTCAGCTACTTAACGCCCGTATATTGTCGCCAAGACATAAATAGCTTTTGATCGAATCCACCTCCTACGAGCGCCTCAGTTCACTCCTCCCATTGCAGTGTGGAACGGCGTAAGCAGCGTGCACTCCGGAGTAGGGATGGGGGGAGGCACCTCCGCCTACGACCCGGACTTCTACGACGGGCCCACCACCGTCTACGTCAACACCATGATCAGGTCCATCTCCAAGATCGACGACTACAAGATGGTACGTGAGGACAACACCGCCGCCCGAACATCGGAGGATCCTCCTCCCTCCACATGGACTTCCTAACTATCCTACTGTTGCTTGCGCCTCCTCCGGATCCGAAAAAGCTGTTATTTCCCGTCATGTGTCTGCTCTGCTGACGCGGCTGCCCCAAATGTCTTGGCTTTGCATTGCAGGAATCATTCTTGGTTGCAATGGCGCAAAGGAAGACTCCCCAGCTATGCAAAAGCTCATCAGTGCGCTGTTCCCGATAAGGCCGGGGTCACGACGGCATGAAGCATAGCACCTACACACACTTCTGGGCATAGCTTTACAGCGCGATTTGCATGCTGAGAAAGTACGAGCCTCTGCTGTAGCGAGATTTTTGCCTGAGGTGCTTGGCTTGAAGACTGACCTTCACCAATCAACACAAGGCAATTTTGTCGACGGAAAGGAAGAACCGAGAGAGACACGCACCACGGACAAATCTCTTGAGCATGCTCCACTACCACTTCTTTCATCATTGCGCCCAGCTCAATATCGGCCCTGGAGTTGGCCGCGCTTTCTGCTACTAGCAGTACAATGGCTTCAAATTCTTCAATGGGGCAACTAACCGTCCTATCGTACGCGAAAGGTCTGCTTCACTTTTCTTTTCCCGACTTCAAGTTCTGTCTCTTGCTGTTTACCCCCTCATCCTCCACCGCTGTCTGTCTGTTGATGCTGGCTTTGCTGCCCCCCCTCCCCCGATGTCAAACCAGCAACCAGCCTTTTTCCCTGCTTGGCTTAAACCCCCCTTCGCCCCAGCGCTGCTATTCCTCCTCCGCTTCCGTCGCCGTCGCCCAAAGGGAAACTTCTTTGTTTGTCTATCTCCTCTTCCTCCCCCCGTTTCTGCTTGGCGAGTCAAGAGGACTCCCCCTCCTCCCACTCACTACTACACTTCTTCTTTCCTTACAGCATTTTAAAGAGCTTTGCCAGTCCCTCCCTCCCTCCCTCCTGCCGCCGGCCTTGGGAGTGAGGGAGGGAGGCACCCGAAAAAGTTTTGTTTTTCCGCTTTTCCTGTTTCTTACCACCCTACCGAGGAAAACTTTCCACCCCTGTGTTGTGAGGAAAGGCCCTCTCAGGCCACCGGCGCCAATGCTACAGCGAAAATGATGCAGCCTGGCTTCCTCATTGTCTCTTCATGCCTCCCCGTCACGGTGCTTCTGCTGCCCATCCCTGCGAAACAAAAGTTGCTTCTTCCCGCGCTTTCTCTCTCGAAAAATCTTGCTGTTGCTATGTACAGTATGTGCAGTACGTGTACCTCTCTAATCGCTCTCTAAGTGTCCTGGGCAGCGCGCAAGGGGTCTGAGCTGGAATCCCAGAGTGGGATAGACAGCGTCGTCGTGGGGCGGGAGGGGCATTCGATGTTTCCTAAGGCTTTTTGTACTCCGCGTTCTCCTTAGGTACAGGATCCGCTAAATCCAGACTGTCGCTCCTCTTCGTATTACAGAGATTGGGGGGGGGAGACCTGAGCCTGCCAAGTCTAATAGAGAGTGTATGTCGACCCGTACACCGAACAAATTTCCCTAGGGGTGGCCAAGGCAAAGAAGACAACAGGGTTTTTTGTGTATTAAACCAGAATTGCACAGGAAAGCTCACGCCACACAGTTTTTTATATAAAAAGAAGTTAGAAATTTCAATCCTGTACCTTTCTTGTACTTTTTGAACTTTTTTCGCCTTTTTTCCCTTTTCCTGTATAGTGGTATGTGTCAAAGTCAAAGCCGTGACTGAGTTCCCCTCTTTTCTTTCTCCTTTTGGAATTTATGTCACGGCTGCGCTGCTGTGGGGGTTTTCTTGAAGAAAACTCTCCTAGATTCCATTGTGATTTTCTTGCCTTTTCTGTGAAAAAGGAGTGTGTGTGTGTGTGTGGCGAAAGAAAAAGCAGGGGAGGAGAAGAATGCTTTGGCTGGTTTGTGGTTTCTTTTTCTTTCTCCTCCCTTTTTAGTGCGCGAGAGACTTTCAATATATCGAAAGGAAAAAGAAGAAGGGGAAAAGGCAAACAACATCGCGGCGACAAAAGGAAGAGCGATCTCAGAAACTGCCATGCTGTGCGAGAGTCTGATTCGCTTCTATTCTTCAGAACCCCAAAAGAAACGACAGGGGAAACTGATTTTTTTTCTTTACCCCTCCTCAAAAATATTACATCATTTTTATTCCACCCCACCCATTTCTCTTGCTCCTTCGTATTTTTAAGAGGAAGAATACACTTCCTAGACATGTTGAAGAGCTTGTGCTCTGAAAAGCATTTAAGGAGGATTAAAAGGATGGAATCCTCACTATTTGCCCAGGTATGCTCGCACCAACAGAACAAAGAATTTCTTCCCTCTCTTTTTATTCCATTGAGCCATAAAAAGCGAACGCAGAAAAAAAAGATATGGCAAGAAGAAATGATTCTCCCCTTCCTTCCCCCCTCCTTTATATTCGCTCTTCTCTCATTCCTCTTCCCTTTTTTGCGATTGGCTAAAAAGAAATAGAGCTACAAAAATGAAATGGCCGTATCAGCAGAAATTTACGTCCCGGGGGGATGCCCGAGGCAGCCCCTCTTAGAACAAAAAAAGCAGCTTCGTTGAATAACTGTTTCTTCCTTGAATACTCGAATATGCCTTTTTTCCAGGTTAGGCAGGCGAACGGGCCGAATAGCATTGGCAGTTCTGTCAGTGCCCGTAAAAACCGCTTCTTATCCATGGAGGCTTCAGACGAAAACAACCAAATCTTTCTTTTTTCAATGAAGGCCTTCTTCTTCTCTAAGGCACAGTAGTCCCAATCTGCAAAAGGAAAATAAATCAGGGGCACTATTGTTTTTTCCTCCTCCCCGAACTTCAAACTTCTTTGTCGCCCCTTCCATGCTATAGACCGGAGTGTCTGAAAGGGGAACAAAACTTTTATTTCCTTCATTTTTTTTAGAAAAAAACCTCAACCAAAGCGTTGACCTTCCCACACGCAGTAAATCTCGGTCTAGAGAAGAAATCGAACAGGACAGCACCGAACAGAGAAATGTTGCAGAGAACCGTACGTCTTCTTCAAGGCGAGGGAAGAGAACACATTGTGATACGGAGAGTGCGAGGGGTGATCAGGGGAGGCATTCAGGACCGAACGAACGGAGGAGGAGGAGGAGGCGACGTCAATTTATTCGCCCATCACTCCCGAGGGAGAGAAGCCGCCTTCTTCTTCCCCTTCCCCCTGCTGCGCTATTTATATGCCTACGGGAATCGGCGGGAAGTAGGGGAGGGGGAGGGGGATACTTCACAGTGCAGCGCTCTGGAATAGTAGAGGGAAAGGGGAAGGGGGGCGACTGCATGCCGCTTCGCAAAGAAGTGGGAGAATTCGCCAAGGACTGGCATCTCCAACGTACGTTTCCAAGGAATTTTATCGACAATTGGTAAATTCCGTAATAGTTTCTTTCGCGTCCGTCGCTCGCTCGATAGCCGCCGTTGTCGTCAAGAAAGGAGGGGAAGGGGGGAAAGTAGCCGAGGGAGGAGGAGGAGGAGGAAAACGAGGGGGACTCACGCGAGCGAGAAAGCGGCGGCGGCGGCACCGTTTCGAGGGAGGAAAAGAAAAGGTATTCCCCAGTACCGTTATCCCCTTAGCTTGGACATTGCCTGGATGACTGTGTTACGATATAAAATAGTAAGAAGGAAGGTCAAGCCGACCACGTTTGGTGGCATTTTCAGTACAATGCCACACACGCGTCACAGTGTACGGTGCGCACAGGGCTGCAAGGGCTGACTGGCATTTGGAGGTCCCAGACTGATTCTCGGAAATTCTGGGCGGGAAATTGTGGGAAGAGAAACAATGTTATAACGAACCGAAACATGAATGTCTATCTCATACCCCGTACGCCAATCGAAGAACTCTCTCCGCGAGACGAGATGGGGGGAAACTTTCCCCCCTCCTTCGTTTGGTGCCTGCCTCCTATATCCACCACCACTACTGTACAGGTCTTCCTTCCTCCTCCTGCATGCATTGCATTTTCTCCCACAAGAGCGACCGATCGGGACCTCCCCCCCATCCCATCCTCCCC
>JAAUYJ010086446.1_pt1 | contig 10757 bp, 5 predicted proteins | sample 7278031 | NCBI WGS metagenome assembly JAAUYJ01 (sample SAMN14350222, study PRJNA611818) | marine sediment metagenome | isolation source: surface marine sediment (1.8m) | place: French Polynesia: Moorea | collected 2018-08 | reverse complement strand
TTGAAACTCAACGCTCAGCATAAATAATTCCATACGTGGGATTAAAATCCCTTCCTTGTTTTCATCCTATGGTTAAAAACCATAGGCTCTCAACTACGTTTAATGTAGAATAAATTACATAGTGAAAATCGGGAATAGGGCTGGAAGTAGCGACCTGCATACAGGTTGCTACACAACAAAATCGATCTATTAAATAAACCCTTCCCAAAATACCTGAAAAAATACCTGAACTTTTCCCCTTTTACTTTATCAAGGGTAATTGCACAATAATTAATAAACCCAAATTATACGTGGAAGAAACTTTAATGGAGTGCAAAGTTACCAAAGCATGGATTTTTTAACTTTTTAATGCTCAAAAACGCGGTGCGCGGTAGCGCAACAGCAAAAGCTGGTCGCACAAGGGATATTTTAGTTGAATTAAAGTTCCTTTTCCCTTTAACCATTAACCTTTTCCCATCCATACCAATTAATAAATAGGCTTATCCAAAGAGTATTAAGGTTAACTGATTTATGCTAATCCACTATTTGAAGTTGGAGGACAAAAAATGAAGCTCTTGGAAAAAGATACATATCTTAAAATATTAAACAACAATTTAGCTTTGATTAGTTTTGTAACTGGATTGAGTTTTTTATTAACATCAGTAGCAACTGCTAAAATCAATACTATTGTTCTATTTCAACCACCGCCAGAAGAAGAAAGACCAGAAAATACAGAGGGTGCAGCTTCGCGCCAAAATAAACAGTGTTTTCAAGATTGGTTTGTGACTGAACAACAGAAGCATACAAGCGATCGCCTGAAGTTGACTGCTGTTGTACCTGATAGCAACTATGGGTTAACAGTAAGCGTTCGCCCTACTTTTTGGGTTTATTTACCTCAAACTTCAGCAAAGCAAGCAATTTTGAGTATTCAAGAAGAAGGGATTAATCCTCATTGGCAACAGTCTATTAATTTATCAGGAAAAGCTGGAATTATGGGGATTAAATTATCAGATGATGCTCCTGCTTTAGAAATTGGCAAAAACTATCGATGGGCAGTAATATTAGTTTGCGGTACAAGACCAAATCCTAACGATCCTGTTGTTGCTGCTTGGATTAAGCCTGTTGATGAATCTCAATTTATTGATTCTCAATTACCAGAAAAAACTATGTTAGAAAGGGCTGCTTGGTATGCACAAAAGGGAATTTGGTATGATGCTCTAGATATTTTGATAGCAGCAAAAAAATCAGATAATTGGAATAATATTTGGGTTAAATATTTACAATCTGGGGGTTTAGATGAAATTGCCAATAAACCAATTATTAGTGAACTCAAAAGTAACAAGGATTAAGGATTAAGGATTTGTGATTGGTGATTGGTGATTGGTGATTGGTGACTGGGGAGAGGAGGTGGTTGATTGTTATTATTACTTATTACTTATTACTTACTACTTATTACTTATTACTTATTACCTCTGACCTTCTACCTATATTCTCTGACTTATTAGTTCTTAGTTTAATCCTCAATCCTCATCCTCTGCTTCCTCATCCCTCATAATTTATCCCTCATAATTTCTGCCCAGTACCCATTCAAAGATATACTGTACAGAATATGAAGCCCTGGAAAATATTTAAGATGAAATCTATAACTATCTCTTTAGTTAGAGCAAGTTTTTTATTAGTTTATTATTTGTTTGTTTCAATACCTACATTAGCTCAGGTTACGCCTGACGGGACTACTTCAACTACAGTAACAAGTCCTGATGGGGGCAATTTTACGATTAATGATGGAGATAGAGCAGGAAATAATCTTTTTCATAGTTTCCAAGATTTTTCTGTACCAACAAATGGTTCTGCTTTCTTTAATAATGCTGCAACCATAGACAATATTATCAATCGGGTAACTGGTGGCAATATTTCAAATATAGATGGTTTGATTCGGGCGAATGGTAATGCGAATGTATTTCTAATTAATCCTGCTGGTATTATTTTTGGGAGTAATGCCAAGTTAGATATTGGTGGTTCGTTTTTAGGGAGTACTGCTGATAGTCTGTTGTTTCCAGAGGGGGAGTTTAGTGCGACAAATTTAGACAATCCTCCTCTACTAACTATTAATGCACCCATTGGTTTAGGTATTCGAGATAATCCAGGGAATATTGTTAATCAATCTGTTGCTGATGGTCTTGGTTTACAAGTACCTCTAGGAGAAAGCATTACTTTAGTAGGAGGTGATATTAATTTAGCAGGAGGAAAGATTTTTGCGGGAGGAGGAAGAGTAGAATTAGGAGGATTATCCACAGCAGGAAATATTGGCATTAATGCTGATGGTAGTCTCAATTTTCCTGATGGTATAGCCAGAGCAGATATTAGTTTAACTAATCAAGCAACAGTGGATGTTCGTGCTGGTGGAGGTGGATTTATTAATTTTAATGCTCGCAATGTAACTCTTTCAGAACTAAGCAAAATATTTGCAGGTATAGGGGAAAATACAAATTCTCTCGATGCTCAAGCAGGTGATATTACTATTGATGCTACTGAATCATTAAAATTGATTGGAACTGGACTTGATATTAATGAACTTGTAGGATTGACCACAGTAGTTATTTCGGGAAGAGTAACAACCTCAAATTTAGAAATTCTAACAGGAGTAATTTATGAAGCTGAGGATGCTGGACAAGCGGGAGATATTATTGTTAATACTCCTAATTTATTAATTCAAGGCGGAGGATTTTTAGGTAGTACGGTATTAGCCAACAGTAACAATAATACCGAAAATACTACTAGGAAAAGTTCAGCAGATGTTATCATCTCTAATGCTCAACAAGTAGAATTAGATAGCTCATTTATAACTACTTTAGCTAATCGAAATACGGAGAGAAACCCAGGAGATATAACAATAAATACTGAACGCTTGCTAGTCAAAGAAGGAGCAGCGATCGCCAGTGCTACTTTTGGCAATGGAGATGGAGGAGATCTCACGATTAATGCTTCAGAATCAATCGAAGTAACAACAACTTTACCAGGATCAATAATTCCAACAATTATCACGAGCAATACAATTTTTGGTGAAGGACAAGCAGGAAATATAACCATAGATACAGAAAATTTAACTATAAGAGAAGGAGGAGCAATAAGTTCATCTAGTGGTGGAAATATATTTGTTGGTGAAAATCCCACTATTGGCAATATTTTAGAACCTTCAGATTTCCAAATAGGCTCTAATGGAAATATATTGCTTGTCCAAGGTGGTATTGCTGGAAATTTAGATATCAAAGCTGATTCTATCGAAATAACTGGTAGCTCTCTTGGGAATCAATTTCCTAGTGCGTTAACTTCTGAATCAACTACCTCTGCTAAAGCAGGAAATATTAATATTGATACTAATCAATTGACCATCAGTGATGGTGCAGAAGTTAGAGTTAGTAGTGTTTTGACGGGAGATGGAGGTAACATTAATATTCAGACTGACTCTTTAATTCTGGAAAATCAAGCTTTAATCTCTGCTCAAGCAATTGAAAGTGGTGATGGTGGGAATATTAATATTGATGCAGAGTCTATAATTGCTTTTCCTAATCAAAATAACGATATTGTTGCCAATGCGGAAAGAGGATCGGGGGGGAATATTACTATAACAACAGAAGCAATTTTGGGTTTAGAAGAAAGGAACTCTGTCCCACCAAATAACACCAATGATATTGATGCTAGTTCGGAATTTGGTCTAAGTGGTAATGTAACTTTTAATGTTCCTGATACTAATAATTTTCAGGATACTCCTCAATTGTCTGATAACACCATTTCTCCTGATACAATTGCTTCTAATGTTTGTTCTGCCGATAGTGGAGTTAGTAGCTTTATAGTCAAGGGTAAAGGTGGCGTACCTCCTACAATAATTTCTCCTTTAAATGCTCAAATATTACTTGGTGATGGAAAGGCTATTACACCTAATATTTCTCACTTAAATCATCAAGACACAACTCATAATATTCTCCCTCAAATTCAACCAATTAAAACTTCTCTTGGGGATATTTATCCAGCTAGAGGCATAATTAAAACTGAAGATGGCAGAGTAATTTTAACAGCTTATCCCACTAGGGATGATGCTACTCGAATTCCTATTAATTTAGTAAATTGTAGTTAGTGGTTAGTGGTTAGTGGTTGATGGATGAAAAGCTAATTGCTAACTAATTGCTAATTGCTAATTGTTGAATACTGAATACTGAATACTAAATACTGATTACTGATTGCGGGATTGGGGAGGTCGCGAAAGCGCACCTTTGGTGGGGGGATTGGTGGTTGATTATTACTTATTACTTATTTCTTCCTCATCCTTCATCCTTATTTTTTGTTCAATGAGGTATGAATTTTCTTGGTTTTCTGATTGTTTGAGGTATTCTAAAGCAATTCTACCAACAATAGGACGATCGCGATATTCTTGTAGTAGCAATGCTAAAGTATGATGGAATCTTAGCCGATCGCGTTGTTTATTTCTGATGAAAATTGAGGTAATGACTGTGGTAATTAGTGTTAGTAATGAAGGAATCAGAGGAAGCCACCAACCTAACAAAAATGCTAGGTAACAAATTAGAATTAATAGGCTACTAGTTACGCCAAGACCAAAAGCGATCGCCAGATTAAATTTTAAACCCCAAAAGATAATTAGACCAATGATTCCCCACAATAGTATCCAGAGAGATTCTAAAACTTTATTATGGGTGCGGAGTAGGGGGCGATTATCCTTTACTGCACTAATTATTTGACTGGTAATATTAGCTTGAATGAAAACCCCTGGCATTTTTGAGGGAGGACGAAACCAACCTTTACTGTAGGGTGTATAAAAACCATCTTTGATACTTTCAGCACTCGAGCCGATTAAAATTAGGCGATCTTTAATAGTTTCGGGATCAATTTCCCCTCTCAGCACTTCTGTTAAAGAATATTGCTTAAAATTGGCTTCTGTTCCCCAAAAATTGAGTAATATCTGATATCCTCCCGCATCAGCACCCACGTAACCCCCACTATTACGGGTAAATCGCTCAAAGATGGCTTTACCAAAACGATAGCGATTATCTTTGATTATTTCCAGTTTAATTCCTTGATTCTGTATGTAATGTAGGGCTAATCTAGTACCCAAACTATAGCGTGTTTGTTTATCATTTCCTACTAAAGACAATAACCCACGACGCACTTTACCATCACTATCTAATACTTGATCTGCAAAGCCGATTTGTTGTTGACGAACTGGTTGTTGACTAAATGTTCCTGGAGGAGGAATAGACTCATAAATTACTTTTTCTACCCCATACAGATTAGGAGTAGAGTTAAAGAGTTCAAGTAAATCTTTATTTCCTGGTGGTACAGGTAAATCACGGTAAATATCTAAGGCGATCGCACTAGGTTGTTGAGCTTTTAAATTTCTAATTGCTGTTGCTAAAGTACCATCAGGAATCGGCCATTGTCCAACTGTGTTAATATCTTTTTCATCAATGGTAACTACAACAATTCGGGATTCTTGAGAATCTGAAAGTCGCCAACGAAAAAAGCGATCTAGTAAATTCCATTCCCAAGTTTGTAAAATTCCTGTAGAACGTAGCAGTAAAAAAAATCCCGTCACTCCAAGGGCGATCATCCCTAACCATTTCTTTTGTAAGCGTTGTTTATTTACTTTTTGCTGTGCTTTTTTTCTAGAAGTTGCTAATAGTGTACAAGCTGCTTCTACTGCTGCTAAAGCATTTTCTGCTTCCTGTTTGGCGAATTCTTGACTAGCAACCAAAAACTGATAATCTATATCTGCAAGACTTTTTCCCAAAGCCCAAGTTAAAGCGGATTGTAACTCTTTTCCTTTAAGTAAATAAGTTGTATCGGAATAATTTGTAGTCAGCCAATTGGCAAGTGCTTTATCATAGGGGCGTAATTGTGCTAATTGATTTTCTACCCAAGCTAAATTAAATATCTTGGCATAAATAGGATTATTAACTTCTAAATTACCTTGTCTTTCTACCACCAAACCTGATAAACGTAACTCTATTTGTTCTGGGCTATTATTAAAAGGAATTACTCCTTGTTTTAGAATATCTCGATACAAACCTAGCAGACGAATAGTTTTCGATGAATCTCTGTAACACAGGCGATCTCTGATAGTGCGTAAATGTTCTGGTTCATCTTTTTTTTCCCAATCAGTAATAATATATTTTGTAACTAGATTAGCTATTTCCCGTTCGCTATCTGCTTTTTCCCACACCAATTGACATAATTTTTGGGTTAAAAAAGGTTGTCCTGCTGTCCAATATAAAATTTCTGCTAGTATCTGTTGAGGGTTAGTAACTTTATCTGCTAAACCCAACATCAAAGCTCCAGCTTCTTCCAGTTTAAATCCCTGTAAGGTTATGGCTTTACCAATATCAAAAGGAGATTGGGTTTTATCCCTTATTAAATCTCTGGGTGCTGCTACTCCTAAGAGGGTAAAAGTAAGACGGTCATAATCTGGATTTACTTGACGGTTTTGATAACAACTATGAATTAGACCAAAAAAATCATCTAGAGAAAATTTTTGACTAAGGACGCGGTCTATTTCATCAATAAAGATAACAATCTTTTCCTTAATCTCTACTAATAAAATTTCCTCAATAAACAAAGTTAATCGCTGTACAGGAGTAAATAAATCTCTTTTTTCTCGCCACCAATTACGCCAATTAAATTTAATTTTACAAGCACTAACTATAGAACGGACAATTCCTGCATACCACTTTTCAGGGGTTAAATCTTGAGTTCCCATACCAGTCAAGTCAATAAAAATACAAACAGTCCCCTCTGCTTGTAATCTTTCCATTGCTCGCACTCGCAAACTAGATTTTCCCATTTGTCGGGAGTTTAAAACATAACAAAATTCCCCATTTTTTAAGGCTTCGTCTAATTCGAGATCGGCTTTTCGTTCCACATAGCTAAGGGACTTACTAGCTAAACTTCCTCCTATCTGATAGGAGAATGTTGTGTTAACTTCATTCATTAAAATATTTAGCAATTATCAAGAAACAGGAGACAGGATAAGAATTAAGTTCTAGTTAGTTGATGAGTATTATAAGTTTAGGCGGTGGTCATTACTAGGGGAAAAATTCAGGTATTTTTTCAGGTATTTTGGAAATCAATAATGCGATCTCGCTCCGCTCCACACTTCGTGAGAGGTTCACTCGTTCCTCGTAATCGCCTCCCAACTAATAATCGATTAACAGATCGACTTTGTTGTAAAGTCTCCAAATCCCCAAGTCCCCAATTCCCCCCGGGAGGAGACTTAATATATCTAGGTATTGAAGCCAAAAGAGATCGGTTTTGTTGTGAAGTCTCCGAACCGCCCCAAGTCCCCAATTCCCCAATCTCCCCAATTCCCCATTCCCTATAATCATGTTGACAAAACCCGATTAAAATAATCCCGATATAATTTACATCGAGGGAACACTGAATTATGTTGATGTTGAACTAAACCGATACTGTGTAACTGATAAATTTGCAGAGAATTCAATGTTACAGATTCAGCAGATTTTACTACTTTGGCGAATGCAGAACTTAAGTCAGGGGACTGTTTTAGGATATTGAATAAACGAAGTAAAGGATTACTATAAATTCCTGTTTCAGAAATAGCCTCTTGTAAAAATTGTTCTAGGGTAAGATTTTGAGCCTTAATCTGATACATTGCCAATCTTACTAGATAAGGATGACCCCCAACTAAATCCATTAACTTCGTAATCTGAGACTTACCCCAATCCAGTTTATAGAGATAGGCTAAAGTTTCTACTTGTGAAGAGTTAAATTCTTCCAGTAAAATGGGCAATCCTGCATTAAAGGGAGATTGATTAATATCTAAAGATACATATACTTCAGTAGAATGTGCCAGTATTAGTCTTAGTTGCGCCCAAGAATCATAAATCTTACCTTTTTCGTGCCAACTCCGCAACATACCAAAGAAATCTTCGATTATCTCTTCGTAAGAGAATAATCTGTCTATATTATCCAAGGCTATAGAGATCGCACCATGAGTTTCAGCTAGGAGGTATTCTTCAAAATAAACAGTGCAGTTATCATTACTACCAAGAATATCTGTATCCCAATAATCCTTTACCTGATTTTTTAATCCCAACTGACGGGAAACCATAACGCATAACCAGCGCAATAGTTTATCTAAATCTTTGAGAATAGACCGCTCAATACTATCAAAATCTAAATATACTGTTTTGTGACCTTGGGAACGTCCTTGTTCAAGAATTCTATTAATTAAAGAAGTTTTCCCCATCCATTTTGCTGCTTTAATCCGAATCAAAGAGCCTGGTTTAACAATTGTTTCATAACAGACAGATTCGACTCCTGTTCGTTCAACATAAAAACTAGAGTCTAAAGGAACTGAACCTTCAGGAAAAGTGAGATTTTCTTTGGTGAGAGATTCTGAGATTTTAGCTTGATGCTTAGTAAAACTATCTTGAATTTGTTTGCGCCATGTTCTTTCCAAAGCTGCTTTAAAGTTTTTCTTTGATACCTTCTCTTGTAAAGCTGCTGAAATGTTACCCCAGAGCTTACTGCCTACGTCCTTACTAAGATAGTTGCTAGTATAGCCTTCAGCTTCCGCAATTTCTTCATAGGTTTTATTATCCCAAGCACCTCGAAGTATCGCAATTTCGATATCGCTCAGATGTTTCCCTGTTTGCTGAAAGACTAAGCTCTCCACTGTTTGTTGTGCTTTTTCCCAGGTAAATTCTCTATTTAGATTCATCTCGTAATTTAAAAAAACAGTTTGATTATGTCTATGATGAATTGATCAATTTTAAGCCTTAGTTGGAATAATATTGTTCATGGCTATAGATTCAACAACATAAGCAACACTTAACTTATGTTAAAGCAGCCAAAAAGATATTATCAAAACAAATACCCCATGATGGTGGGTATCATTTTACCCTTGCTAATTATAAGGGTGGACAGTGCATCCCCCTACTACTTAGGGAGATAATCTAGCTTTTTTGGCTCTATTTTCTAGATACCAATGAGCGACATTAGGCATCCATTCTTCAAAGCGTTCATATAGTAATTCACAGAATTTTTGGGCTTCTAGTTGAGCATCTTTTTTCCATCGTAAATCTAATAAGTGCATCAAAGAACGAGCATTACAACTCATCACAAAATGTTGTCTAGCATCAAAAGGAATTAGACTTCTGGCTTGTTCTTCTGCTAATCCTTCACTAATTCTTTGTTGATAAATTTTGCAAGCTTCAAGACACCATTGTAGGTCTTGTTGTCTTTGTTCTTCAGAGTAGAAATAATGTTTTCCTTGACGATTGGTATAGTTACCAACAGGACGTAAATAAAACACATCTTCAATATCTCTTTTAGCTTCAATTACCTCAATAATTCTAGAACCTGTATAGCGGAAAGAATTATGAACCACAATGCCATTAGCAATAAAATTATGCCAAGGATCGACTACTTCTAAATCATAAGTTACTTGTAATCCTAGATATTCAACTTTAGTAACTTTAACTGGATGAGCTTTTAATTTTCGTCCAGGGGGTTTAGGTTTAGGAGTCCAATTCACTGGGTTTAAAATTTGGTTGAATTTTAATTCATACTTTCTAACCCAATCTCTAACTGTAGTATCTGAACATTTAGAAAGTTGTGCTATTTCTTCTGCTGTTTTTCCTTGTTGAATTTGCTCCTGTAACCATTGTCGATTTCGATAAAGACCGTTACCTGCTACTGCTAAACCATTACATAAAACAAAACAATCTTTTTGAATCCCAATTACACTATTATCTAAAGCCGTAACTAAGCCCACTGCTTCCCCCATTCTTTGCCAACCTTTAGAGGTGAGAAGTTTGTGATTTGTAGTACATTTTAAGGTTTTTCCATCTTCAAGAGTTAAGCGATACACAGGTTGAATTCCACTGCATACTACATTTTTAATATGGCTGGTTTCAAACTCACCTGTATTTTCATTTAGCACTCGCAAGCGCATCTTTTGAAGGCGTTTTTTGCAATCTCGTCGATGGGATTCAGTTAGTTTTTCTGTTGTTCCTAGAGTCTTTCTTTGAGGTACTATTTTTTGACCATTTATCCAAAGATCGTAAAGTTCAGCAATTTGTATTTTTTTTAATCTACTATCCGCTTTAACAAAGGTAATTTCTGTATCCTCAGCTAGACATTGCACGTCAAAACTCACACCAACTCTATGAGTACGTACTTGTTGCATCATAGAATGGGGAAAATAACCTACATTAAAAGTAATTTGTGGGTGTTCAAGACAATTCCCACAAACTATAACTTTTCCATTCCTTCTAACAAGTAAAGCACCTGTGCTTACAGAAGCACAATAAACATATCCTGAATAGTCGGATAAGGATTCAACAATTCCAGGTGTTCTTCCTTTCTGAGAGGGTTCAGAACGACGAGTTTCCCTTTCTGAAATATTAAGTCGCCAACAAGGTTTATGATTGAGATGTTTTTGTCCGACATTGGGATTATTTAAGGTTAAATTTGCGGAAAAACCATTAATATGGGCTGTAGCTTGAATTAAATCTATAGCTGATTTTTCACAGGAATTAAACCCCCATGATTTTTTTGTTACTCTTGTTTCATCGCTATTTTTTAAACCATCCCAAAAAGCTAAGATGGCATTTTCTGGTAAGGTAAGCATCCATTGTGGAATACATTTACCATTGTCTGTAGAAAAGTTTTGATGTACCCAAGCTGCTAAAGATTTATTTTTGATTACATATCTGTCACTTTTCATCTCAAGAGTAGGCAAG
>JAAUYJ010012313.1_pt1 | contig 10763 bp, 11 predicted proteins | sample 7278031 | NCBI WGS metagenome assembly JAAUYJ01 (sample SAMN14350222, study PRJNA611818) | marine sediment metagenome | isolation source: surface marine sediment (1.8m) | place: French Polynesia: Moorea | collected 2018-08 | reverse complement strand
TGTCCTCCTCCTCCTCCTGCCCACCTTAGCAAAAGGTACACCTTCGTTCCCCGCTCGCCTTCGCCTCCGCTGCAACAGAACCTGCATCCACCTACGGAGACGGAGAGAGGAGCGAGAGGGAGGGAGGGGCACCTGAAAAAAGGTGGTGTAGCGACGGAGTGAGGAGGGGCTGCTGCGACAAGAGTCCTCCCAACCTTCGCTCTCCTCTCAGTCTGCCGCGGGCGCTTGGACGAACGAAAGGAGGAGGAGGAGGAGACAGACTACTATCGCACTCCGAAGAGGGGGAATTCCACGGCGGATATTCTGAAGGGGCCTACCGAATAGACAAAAAAATCCCCGCTCCTCTCCCCCCGCAGCACTTGCCTCCACCGCCACCAGACCAGCTGCCCGCGCTGCTATAGCTGCGGCTGCGGAGTCCTTCCACTTGGGATTCGTCGCCACCGTCATCATACGGAAAAAAGTGAGAGTGCAAAGAGAACCTACCTACCTAGATATACTTGCGTGATATTAGAGAGAAGGGGGCAAAGAAAGAAGAAGAAAGAGAAACCTGTGTTTGATCTTCTCCGCCGCAGCAATCTGTGTGTAGTGTAATGTGTGAGAATGGTGGGTCGCTCCACATAATTGGGCACTAGTGTGCGAAAAGAGCGGCAGTCTACGTATTCTTCTCTCTTTTGTGCACACACATGTAACTTACTGCGGGCTGCGAGTGAGAGGAGACAGTAGTCTCTTATCAACCCCCCAGCCGCCAGCCGCTACTATTATCCAGTCTTCTGAGGTAGTAACTTTTGAACTCCTCTCCCAAGGACGATCCTCTTCTTCGCCATGGCTTCGTGGGGGACGGCCGGATCAGTGGGAGGAGCGGGCCAGTTGAACACGGCTGGAAACGGTGACTTCGGTGACGGCTCCTTCACGGCGGTGGACGTGGAGCTGTCGGCGCCTTCCAGCTTGGAGTTGTCTTCAGCACACTCTCCGGCGTCCAGGTAAGCAGAAACAAACTCCAACTCTAAAAAGTTTCCGAATTTTTTGGGGGAAAATGTCCTACTGTTTCGCAAATTCCGCAAAAAATATTTATTGTTGGTATCATAATTTTTGCTGTTTAAGGGAAAACGCGTTATCGTAACGACGTAAATGCAAAATTATGCCATCATGCATCTATTCTAGGAACGAAATGGAGGTCCAATCGCCGCCCTGCTATAACTGCCGCCAGCCCACGTCTGTGTTGGACGGCGGGGGAAGCACGGCGAAATGCGCCAACATTGACTGTGAAGTCTTTTCCGGCTCTTCCGCCTCCAACAACAACACCAAAGCGAACAATAGCAGAAACAAGAAGCAGCAGCCGATGCAGCAGCAGCAGCTGGTGGCGCCGGGCCAGGAGCAGGTGCCGAACGACGAGGACTCCTCTGACGACTCCCCGCTGCTGTCCACGGCGGGTCACTCCGGGCGGGGCTCCTCCGACGCCAGCCTGGACGGAGACGGAGGCGACGACGGAGGGGGAGGCACGGTGGCCGTTGGAACGGCGTTCGATGACGAGGACGAACACTGCCACAGCCAGGCCACCTTCTCCCGGATGGTGGCGAGGGAGCTGCGGAACCAGACCGTGCAGAACCGGCTGCTGGGCGCCGTCCTCCTCACGGCCGCCTTCGCCGCGGGGGAGTTCGCCGCCGGGTGGTACGTCAATTCCACGGCCATTCGAACGGACGCCTGCCACATGTTCGCCGACGTGGCCACCCTCGGCGTCTCATACGTCTCGGCCAGGCTCTCGTCAAAGCACCCCACGTCCTGGATGAACTACGGGTAAGAAATCATGCCATCGCTTCCCTCGAGTTTGTGCAGCAATTGTCCTCAATTCTCCGGTGTCTAAATTTCTCTTCGGGGTGGGGGTAGCCTATATCGTATGGGGCAGACACCACAATTGCCGACGGTAAAAAAAGATGCGGGCAACTAAAGAGGAAGTAGGGACTAGAGTGAAAGCAGGGAAAAGAATCGAGGTATTAATTACTGTCCTTATTTCCTCCCCCGACACATTTCGAGCCTGTGACAGATGTTATTTCTCTCTTTTGTGCAGGTACGCCAGGACAGAGGCACTGGGTGCGCTCGTCGCCATCGCTTTCGTCTACGCCATAGCCGCTTTCGTCGGCATCAACGCGCTGCAACAGATAATCGCAGGGGAATACGAGGTGGGATTTTTGACGCCCTAGTTTCCATTACTTGGGAAATGAAAATGCTCCAATTCCAGGTGCTGAGCAAGGGTATGATGTACGCCGGGGCGTGCGCGGTGGTGTTCAACGTCTTCCTGTTCTTCTTTCTCCGCGGCCTTGGCCTAAGCCACAGCCACAGCCACGGGGGCGGCTCAAAGCACGGACACAGTCACGGAGGAGGGGGCAGCAACATTGCCCACACCAGATTCGAGAACGAGGGAGAAGGTACGTAGTAGTTAGTCATTTTGACGACGGTATTTTTAGTGCCCCTTTGACTTTTCTCTCCCCGCCGGGCGGTGACGGACGGGCTCGATTTTCTTGATTGGCGGTGTGCAGAAGCCGCAGTGAATTACGGGGTTGATTGATCGTATTCTCGGGTTTCCTTTCCCAACTCTTTTTCCTTGATCATGGTGACGGAAATTTTGTCGTGCACAAAAACTGTTTTTCTTTTTCCTCGCGTGTTTTTAAAGATTTTGCTACTCAATCCCTTCCCTTCCCCATTCATGCCGCGACGCACTTAAAATATCCCATTTCTGATTTCGCAGTTTCTCGCCCGGGGGCGGACCAGCCGGAGGATCCCTCGCAGCAGCTCAACCTAAGGGCGGCTACACTTCATGCACTGGTGCGCGCCTAATATACGAACATTTGTCACACAATGTATCAATATTGTTGTTCGTGTAAACCTTACTAAAAATCTATTTTAAATAGGGCGACATTTGTGCTTCCTCGTTCGTGCTTGTGGTGGCCGTGGTGATCTACTTCTACCCTTGGCTGAAGGTGCTGGACCCGGTGGCTGCCATCGGCATCGCCCTCCTCATCTTCAAGCTGCTCTGGTCGACGCTGGTGGACAGCTGCAGGATCCAGCTCAACGCGGTCCCTGTGGGGGAAGATTACGAGGCAATTCAGGTAGACAATTTCTGTTTCTTTTTTTCGCAGTTTGCACACTGCCTGGCAAAATATTTCCAGATATAAATTCTACATGGAGTGAAAGGCCGATTTTTTCTTTCGATGTTTGACATCGGGGAACCTATGGTCAACTTTCTCTTTTTGTCTTTACAGTCCGACCTCCGCTCCCTCCCCGGCGTGGCCGGCGTGCACGAGCTGCGCCTGTTCGCCGTCTCCACCTCCATCAAGTCCGTCTCCGTCCACTTGGCTCTGCACCAGAAGAAGAAGGCGCAGCAGCAGCAGCCTCCACCGCCGGGCAAGTTCACCAAGGGCTCCGTTCTTCGCGCGGCCACGCGGTACCTTCGTGACAAGCGCGGCTACGACATGGTGACGGTGCAGGTGGAGCGGGCGCCGCGCTCGCCCGCCGCAGCGGGGTGCCAGCAGTGCAAGCCCATCGGGGGCCAGAACAACGCCGTATCCTCCTGACAACAGGAGCGGAGGAGGGGGGAGAAGGAGGCGAATCAAAACGCGCAAAAGTTGGAGAAACCCAGGACGAGGCTGGGCAAGGCGACGAAAGTGATCGTGGAGGCCGTGAATAGCAAGACAACTACTAACATTACATGCAGAAGTGACTGAAGAAGAATCCCTCCGAGTGCTGTTTTCCTAAGATACCACGAAGAAGCTAGAGAAAAAGAAGGTTGTTCAAGTAAGCGAGATCGTGATTATTTGGCAGGGAGAGGTATATTTAAACCTTGCGTATTCCTGTTCTTCCTATAGAGAGTATTTTATCGCCACCATATGCAAAAGCACTTTTTGGAGTCCGCAAATACAGGTTATAAGGTTGATAGGAATCGAGGTTGAGAGAAACTGCGTTATTCGCGTCTTTCGAGAGGCACTCAAGCACAAGCAGCAGATAAAAGAGTTTTTTCCAGCCATCCAGAAAGAAGAGCACTTTCCGAGGCCGAGGAGGGACCGACTGAGGCTGCGCTGCTGCTTCTGAGGCCGCTCTCGCAGGCCATTGTAGTGTGACTGTAGCCTGTCTGCCTCGCCTGACGCTCTCGCCCCTCTACAGCAGCTAGAGGAGTCTTGAGGGACTGTGAGGCTGCTTGGCAGCGGGGGATCCCCCCGGTTGGAGTGGAGGCTCATTTGGAGGCTGTCTCTCTGCCTGGGTGACCCATTTTTTGTGGGCCTTCCCAGTTGAGTGAGTGACGCCGCCGCCTTTGTTGTTCTCACCATGTCTACGCCCAGGCGGAGGTGATCGTGCACACCGCCAACATGAAGTCGTCGTCACCTTTGGCGCTGCCCCTGTCGGCGCTGCTGGTGGCGTGGTGCGCCGTGAGTGGCGCCGGCGCAAACTACCGCCACTTCCACCTCAACAACGCCGACATCTGCCAGACCGCCAAGCTGGGGGAGGACTCCAAGCCGCTCGTCATCGGGAGCGGGGCAGCAATAATTCAGGTAACATTTCTGGACTATGTTACTTAGAGTATCTTGCCATCCTTTCTCCACAGCTTGCGACGCCTTCGTCCAAGTTCCAGCCGGACTACAACCGCGCCAAGCGCTGCCAGATCCACATTAAGAGCCCTGACAAGGACCACGGACTGATGGCCTACGTGGAGGAGATGCACATGCGGCGATCCTCCAAGGACGCCAACCACTGCATAGACTACCTGCAGTTCGGGCGCAACGACCGGATCCCCTTCATCACGCTCAAGAAGAGCGACAAGTACTGCGGCGAGTGGGACGGGAGGAGGGCGGTCTCCCACGGGATCTCCTACGACGACCCAGGAGGGGACCTGCTCGTGTGGGTCAGTCTAGGCGGGCGCAGGCAGTCCTCGTGGTGAGCTAAGCAGTAGTATGGAGGGAATTTATTAATGTGGCACTCTCTTGGAATTTACTTTCGAAATTCGATTTGTCCTAAATCTCAATATTGTTGACTCTTTGACCATTTTTATTCCCCTCAGGTGGCCTGGCATATCTGTGGTCAACCTCACGCTTGTGGTGACCACCTACCAGAAGGAGTGCCAGCGGCCCAAGCAGAACTACCGCCGCTGCGCCGACCGCACAAGATGCGTCTACAAAAATTACTTCTGCGACCAACACTTCAACTGCTTGACAGACAAGATCCCCTTGGACGAGGACGGCTGCACTTATGAAGAGCCAGAGTCCGCAGACGAGGACTCGTCTGGGACCGGCGGTGGCAGCGGCAGCGGCTCCACCGCGGAGGGAAGCGGGCTAAACTCAGTGACCAAGACGCTGGTCATCGTCTGCTCCACGCTGGGACTCCTGCTGCTGCTCATTCTGTGGCTACGGTGCCGCAAGTCCAAGAAGGAGTGCTGCGGCGCCGGTGGAGCCGGCGGAGATGACAACTGTGAAGACGATGTTGGTCGTAACCGCATGGGCGGCCCGAGATCGCTGGAGGAGCTCAACCGGCTCCGAGAGCAGAGGAACCGGCCGGCGGCGGAGGAAAACCTGTACCTTCCCGCCAGCGCCGGCAGGGGAGCCTCGCGGGCAGCAACTGCCGAGGGAACCTCCTTCATCGTAGACCCCTCCGTGGGCGTTGTAGAGTCACACATGAGCGTCCCCTCCGCCGGCCTTGGAAGGGCTTCAAGCAGTGGTGCTGGCCCAGGGCGGAACAGGCCCCCGTCGGAGGAGCCCCCGCCGGCCTACGACGACCTATTCCCGGGCTCCGAACCCCCGGGCAGTGGGGGAGGGGGACGAGACGAACCACAGCCCCCGTCCACGGCGGAGGCTTAGGGACGTCTCGTCGAGAAGCTAATCAAAAGGACGAGGAACAATGCTAATGCTGCCTGCGATCCTTCCAAGAGTCTCTGAAGTCTGGAGAGTTATTTGTGAGAGAGCCAAGATATTTTCCAAAGCAAGAAGAGGAATCTGAAAAGAGATTTAAGAGGTGCAATGTTTGGTCGCGTGCCTATTTGTCAGAAGGATACAGAAAGTGAAACAAGAGAAGAAGGCGCGCGGCCTGCTACGGTTTAAACACATATTACGAGATATCAGGACGATACTCCCAAGCTACTCTCTCTCGTGTGCCTGCTTTACCCCATAAGTGAGCTGAAATTCCTAGTCGGCCATCAATACCAAGAAACAGCACATGCTTGAGTTTTCCAATTAGACAATTGCCGCTCAATGTCTATGTTAATCTTAACCCTCCCGCCACCTGCTTTTCAGTTGGCGATAATACCAAGAAGAAAAAAAGAAGACCCCCGCTGGACATGTCCTCCGCACAAGTTTTCGTTCGTGCCTAAAAAGCGAAGAATACAAATAAAGGCGCTGTTCTTTTCTGCATACAAACGGGTTTTTCGGGAGAGCATGAAACGCCGCTCATTCATCAAGTCACGCACCAATATATTCCACGATTTCAGTATGATCTTTTCCACTTGTGGTAGTACAGCGATAGCGGCAGCCACGAGTTTTTGGACTGCAGGGAAGGGTGAAACACGTTGCACTCCGCTTTGTGCAGCAGGTGCAGGAATCCGTCCGCCGCCACCGCCGGTAGCAGCGCCAGCTTCTGCTCCCTCGACAGGTACTTCTTCCTGAACCTGCAGTTGTCCAGGTGCTCCTGCGCCCTGGCCGCTGTCGCCTCAACCACCAGCGCCAGCTTCTCCGCCACCTCCTCCCTGTCCCGCTTGGATCCTGCCGCCAGCCTGACCACCTCCTCCGAAGTGATCCCCTGTTCCATCATGAGCCTGGACGGGAGGAGGACCCTCCGCCGAGCAGCGTTGTGCGGAGACGCCCGGAGCAGGGTGACAAGTCCCTGTGCCATGCCCAGCTGGTTGGCGGCGTGCCTGGCGTGGCCGGCGGCCTTGCCTTCTTCGTTCCCTCCTCCCAGGCACTCCAGTATGAGGTAGTTAAGACTAGAGAATGCGTCGTGCCCGTACTCGTCCGCCTGGTCCAGGTCGTCAAAGGGTCGGTCGGACAGAGAGGTCTTCCGGCTGTCCACCAGACGATGCAGCAGCTTCTGTGACAGCCCGCGACGGCGGACGCTCCGGTGCAACTCTGACACCGCCGGGTGGTCAGGCACCTTCTTCCCTCCTCCGTCCCCTTCATACATGGCGTCCAGTGCGTCTGACCAGAACTGTAGCCTCATCCTTCCCAGTGTGGTCTCCCTGACAGCGTCTCGCACGGAGGATAGCTCCACGTTGAAGGCCCTGAGCGCGAAGGCCTCCCTGCGGGCCGCGGGGGGAAGGAGGAGGGTGCAGAGGTAGCCTTCGTAGTCGCGCCGCTTCACAAGGTCCAGGCAGTAGGAGGCGGTGCGGGGGCTGTGGTTGCTGTCTGGGGAAGACTTGTCCGAAGACGCGCTAGTGGTGGTGTGGATGAAGTGGTAGTGGCGGCCCAGGCAACATCCCGGCGGCAGCCTCGCCAGGAGGCCATGGTGTGCGGCAGCCTGCATCACCTGGAACAAGAAATTCGTTGGCGTCTGACAACTCTTTTCGCAGGATTCACTTTTGTCTATGTCTCTCTATTCCGACGTGTAGTTTATCTTAAACGGCATGAAATTGTGCTTGATCCCCTTGATTCCCCCGAAGCCCATTCTGAAGTCCCCCTCACGCGCGTTCACAGTCCGCCAATAGTTGAAGATGAGGGACTCAGGCTGCATCTTGTCTATGAACATCACTCCTTCGAGGTGGTCCACCTCGTGCTGCACCAGCCTGGCCGCCCAGTCCGACGCCTCCCACTTGGACTCCTCCCCCCGCTCGTCCAGGTATTGCACCTCCACTCTCTTTGCCCGCGCCACCAGGGCGGAGTAGCCCTGCATGCTCGTGCACCCCTCCCTCTCCACCACCTGCCTGTCCTCCAAGACCTTGACCACTGGGTTGACCATCACCCTTGTGGGCATGGCCTCCAGTCCCAGCCGCTTGGCCTCCTCCTTCGGCCACATGGCAGTCTGCTTGTGCGTGCACTGGACCAAGGATATCCTGGCGGCCAGGCCCATCTGAGGGGCGGACATCCCCAGGGCGTCGTAGCGCTCCGTCAGCTCCTTCAGCCTGCGGATGGCGGCCTGGATGAAGTCTCCGGTGACGTCTGCGGGGTCGACCGGGAGGGCGCGGGCGCGGAGGGAGGGGTCCCCCAGCTGGACGATGTGGTTGCGGAAGCCCTCAGTCTCGGAGCGGATTTTCTTCGGCTGCCAGAAGCGGCGGTACTTCTCGGAGAAGGAGTTCTTGGGCTTTTGGATGAGGTGGCGGCACTGACAGATACCAGTTGTCCCGCCAGGCCTTAGGAGTAAGGTATTTCGCAGCAGCATCTGGAAGAAACACAACCGCGACTGATGGCCAAATTAATCGAACAATGACAGTTATTTGTATAGTTTATATTTTATCTTCATTGTTTCAACTCTTTGGAGAACTTTTTCGTCAGGCACTCGCGGTAGAAGTCAAAGACTGTCCTGCTGGCCTCCTTGGCGGCGGCCAGGCACTCCTGGAACTGTCTCTCCGAGCACCTGCCCTCCAGGTGCGACGCCAGGATCTCCCCCTTGACGCTGTCGAAGGCCAAAGTGACGCAGGCCTCGGCAGAGAGCTGCTCCTTCAGAGTGGGATCCACCACCAGGATCATCGTCTCTCCGCCCTCCTCCGACTTGATGACAGCCACTGTGACGGCGGCGAAGAGCGACCTCATGGGCAGCGAGGCGTCCACCAGCGCCAGGCATGCGGCGTTAAGACAGCAGGCCAGCTCTGCGCCGGCGTCGTCCAGCTGCTGCAGCGCCAGGTGCACTGCCGTCCTGGGGTGGGCCTGCAGCAGTAGCGCCGCCTCCAGCACCCCCCGCACCAGCGCCTCCCTGGCCCTGTCGGCCACCCTGGCGCCCTCGCCCACCTTGCGCCGGTACACCACCTCCACGGCCGCCCTGTCCGTCCGCTCCAGGTGGGGCCTCACCTCCGCGGGGCCGTACACGCCGCACAGCACGGTGGTGGCGCCGCACGACAGCTGGGCGGACCCGTCCGCGCGGGTGATGGGGCCAAGGCGGGCGAACAGGGGACGAAGGTGGGACTCAGACGGGTCGTCGCCCTCGTTGGGGGACATGACGATGAAGAACGGGAACTGGTTCGTGGACTTCGTGTGACTGGGATGTTTTGATTTTGTCGGAAAACGAGAACTTTCTTCTGGGATTGAATTCTCGCGCAACCTACACATTATGAAGAAATGTCGCCCAAACATCGAAAGCTTGCATCGAAATCGAAAGCTTTTAGCCAATCTTGACTCAAGATTCTTGAGCATGCATTATCCTTTATTCGTCAAATGCTTCAGGTTTCCATTTGTACGTGCGTCGTACTATGATCATTAAAATTTATGCACAAAGACAATCAAGTACTGGTAGACACGACGACAGCTAAAGATTATTTCCTTCTTCCGAGACTCCAGAGCGGACTCTTGACGATAGCCATTCTGTATAGCATCATAAGATACAATTCTGCCTGCACTGCGAAGAACATTTGACTAGCACGACAGTGCCTGCACGACGAAAGGGAAGAAACCCATTGAGACTTTTTGGCAGCAAACGCGGATTACATTGACTGACTTGACTTCTAATCCACCTTGTCGATGTTGCACTTGATGTCCGACGCCAACGACATCTCCCTGTACTTCCGGATGAACTTCGACAGCAGCCCCACGTTGGCCATGAGGAAGGCCAGGCTCTCCATCCAGATGATGTGGAACGTCCCAGAGCCCTGGAACTCGAGGTAGTAGGCGAAGAGCAGCCAGAACCCCTGCGCCGCCGACCACAGCAGGGCAGAGACAAGCGCCTCCCACTTGGTCAGCCTCATCCTGGGCAGGCTGAGCGGGAGGAGGGCGAGGTACCACAGGAAGTACTGCGAGGTGACCACCTTGTTGTAGGCGACGAAGACGACCGTCTGGCAGAAGAGGCAGAAGGGAAGATCCTGCGGAGAGCCGAACTGCCAGGCCAGCGCTAAGAGCAGCAGCAGCTGCGGGAGGAAGGTGAGGACTGAGATGCCGAGGTCGTCCTCCTCCACCGTCAGGTAGAGCATGTAGAAGTAGGGGGAGAAGTTGTGCCTGGTGTCCCTTCGCGTAAAGTGGTATAGTAGCGCCTCCTCCAGATACTCGTCGCCGTAGGCAAGGTAGGCGCCGCCAGTGAAGGCGGCGAAGGTGAAGGCGGCGCCAGCGACAAATCGTAGGGAAGCAGCCCCGAAGGCGCCTTGCAAGAAGTCGCCAAAGGACCTTCTGTGAGCGCCTCCGGTGAGCGCGAGGAGTAGAGCCGGGGCGTAGATGGCAGGGTAGAGTCTGAAGTGCACGGCAAGGCCGTAGAACGCGCCCGAGAGGAAGAATACCCGCTCGCGAAAGAGGTGGAGTGCGGCGAGGACGAGGCAGACGGCGACAGACTCCGCGTTGCCACGGGAGGAGACCACCAGCACCAGCGGGTTGTACAGCCAGAAGAAGGCTGAGACGCGAGCCTGGAACTCGGACTCCTGCGGCAGGTGCCGGTAAAGGTGGTGCGCCCCGAGGGACCTGGCGACGTTTGCGTGCAGGAGCCACCCCGCCAGGACGTCGAGGGCGCAGAAGAGCAACTTGCCGAAGAGCGGGCTAAGGACGATGTTGGGGTAGAGCAGCCAGGCCAGGAGGGGAGGGTAGCGGTAGGTGTGTCGGTCGTATGGGCTCTCCCCGAGGTGGAGGTGGCGGGCGGCGTCCGTGAACACGCGGTAGTCCACG
>JAAUYJ010219710.1_pt1 | contig 10767 bp, 6 predicted proteins | sample 7278031 | NCBI WGS metagenome assembly JAAUYJ01 (sample SAMN14350222, study PRJNA611818) | marine sediment metagenome | isolation source: surface marine sediment (1.8m) | place: French Polynesia: Moorea | collected 2018-08 | reverse complement strand
TTATGATTCTGGCAGTCATTTTTCCGAATTTTTCGGTCTCCTGAACCCTTATAGTTGTTAGGCTCTTGAAAACGGCTTTCCTGAAGGCTTTGTATTTCAAGAAAAGACCCCAAATGGGTTCTATATGGTAAATGATGAAAATATTGTAGTGTAGATATCTTCCCCGCTTCGGGGTGTACCTCATAATGACCGGAAAGACTGTATCTTCTACCATTACCGCAGCCAAAGACAAAATAATTTACTTTTTTTTTCACCGCTTCAAATCATCAGAAATTACTGGGGGCTTAATTTCTTCATACTGAGGCTCAACATAATCATAATCATAATATCGCTGATAAAAAGAATCTGCTCGATCCCCATTACCAACTACCCCCAACATTGGCACACCTGCCATACTTAAATCATCTAAAGCCCAACTTAAAGCCTCTCGCTCGGTCTTACCCAAACCTACTACTAACATTAGTCCATTCGTACAAGCTCCTAACAAACTAGCATCCGCTCGACCCAACAATGGAGCAGTGTCACAAATTACCAAATCAAAAGTTTTAGCCGACTCTTGAATCAACTCCTGCATCAACCTTGAGGATAAAATTTTCGTTGGGTCTGGTGGTATTGGGCCAGAAGTTAACACAAATAAATTTTCATCCACAGGCGATCGCTGAATTGCCTCTTCTATAGATACACCATTATTAATTACACTACTCAACCCTTTCTGATTAGAAAGTCCCATCATCTGATGAATTTGTGGACATCGCAAGTCGGCATCTATTAATAACACCCGTTGACCCATTGCAGCAGCAGCACGGGCCAAATGAGCTGCCACGGTTGATTTACCATCTCCGGGTGCTGCTGAACTAATTACAAAAGAACTAATTGGATTATCTAGATTTAGCAGTCGAATATTAGCATTTAAAGTACGGAAAGCCTCTTGAAAAGGAGAATAATATAACACCAAAGAAGAACTTTTCTTTTCTTTAAGTTCATCATTCATCCACATTCTTTGTTCATGTATAGGAATCACACCCAACAAAGGCAAACCAATAGTTTTTTTGACTTCTTTTGGTGTTTGGAAAACATCTTCTTGTTGAAATCCTTCTCCAAACTTAGCTAATAATAATCCTAATATTAATCCTGCCGTTCCTCCCAATAGTAAATTTAATAACATATTTGGAGAAACCGCAACCAATTCCCCACTTTGACTTTTTAGTAATGCTGGTGGAGCAATTAACTCCCAAGGTTGTGTTTTGGTTTTTTCAAATACTACTTGTATCTCCCATTCTTGTTGTTTTTCCAACAGGTCTTGGAGCATATTATTTGACAATTCTAATTCTTGTTGTAATTCATTATAACGTCGTACCACTTCTGGCATTTTTTGAATATATTGATTTAATTCAACCTCAGCTTTATCTAATACTTGACTGCGCACTTCCAGCACTTCTATTTGATTAGCTGCTGTTACCATTTTGTGAATTAATTCTAGGCGAATTGAGTCTTGATAAGCTAAAGCTTTTTGACTCAATTGATCAATATCTCTGCCTACTACTTTTTCAGCCTCTTGATTTAATAGTGGTAATAATCTTTCCCTTCGTTGATACAAAGCTTGAATTTGAGGAGCTTTTTCTTTAAATCTAGCTGATTCTAGAGCAATTGTTGTTTCTACTTCTTGTAGTTGAGTTAGTAATGATTGATAGCGAGGTGCTTGACTTAAAGCTGAAGCTATTAAAGCTTCTTCTGGTTTAATTCCCAATTGACTTTGGAGGATAGCATAGAGCGAACGCTGTTGTTCTAGTAAGATTTTATTCTCTAGTTTTTGGGATTGAATTTGATTTTTTTCGGCTGCTATTTCTTGACTTTTAATTTCGGGATTAACAAATAGATAATCTTGTTGTAATTGTTGTAATTGTTGTCGTGATTTTTTGACTTTTTCTTGATATTTAGGAATTTGTGATTCTACAAATTTTAACCCTGCGCCAGTTTTACTTTCAGGGTCTTGACTACCATACTTACTATAGGCTGCTGCAAACTTATCTAAAACAAACTTAATTTTTTTCGGGTCTGAATCTCGATAGCTAACTTGGATTATTTTAGTTTTGTCTAATCTGTTTATTTGTAATTTTTCAGGGCTAAAAAATTGATTTTGTGGTTTACCAAATAGAAAGTTATAGTTTATTTCTGGATATTCTGTTTGAATTTCTGCAATTATCGGTTTAATAATTTTCGGACTTTTTAGTACCTGAATTTGAGATTGATAATCAAAGCTATAGTTATCTGTATTTTGGTTCTGTCTAATATTTTGTTGCGGTTGGGAAACTATACTATTTTGTTCTCTACCGTCAATAATTTTTTCTGATTGCTGTTCCCAATCTTCTCCTATATTTGTAGTTCTATTTAGCTCCTGTTGTTGTGCCGAATTAGATTTATCTGAGTTAGTAACTGTTACTGGTTCAACTAATAGTTGAAAGGAACCTTTGTATATAGGTATTTGATTCAACGTCCAGAAATAAGCTCCAGTTGTAACTGCGGTTGTGACACTAAAAATCAAAAAGAAACGATGACATAATAAATTCCAAATTTTGTTTTCTTTTTGAGATGTTTTTTCCTCTAGTTTGTGAAATTCAGCATCGTATATGTATTGATTTGGCTGAAATTTTCTTCTGGTATCTACTAATTTACCGCGACTACTATTATCATATAAAGATAATTGAGAATTTTTTTTTGGTTCCATGTTAATAAATTTAACTTTAATAATTTTAATTGTAATAAATATATGATACTTCTTGCAAAATTGAAAACCCTATAAATTCAAAGATAGAAGTCACTAATTTGCTTCTAGGATATTGAGGTATACCAGAAAATTAATATCTTTTTCCTGTGCCATAAAATTTAAAATTTTGTACCTCATCAACTCCGAAACTGCTGTAATTCTGGACTTTTTAATTTGAACTTATAGCACTAGCATTACGCACTAAGGTATTTTGACAGCTATGAAAATTCAAAAGCTTACAAATAATAGTTTTGACTCTAGTTGAATACTGATTTTTTTTCAATAACCCTGTGCTGTTTGTCAAGCATGACAAATAGAGAAGTTAGATATCTCCCATAATCAAAAATCAAATCAATTATCGTAGACAAAACATAAATTATGTCTCCCTAATCCCTGCTCCCTACTCCCTACTCCCTACTCCCTACTCCCTCTTTTCCGGAGATGTCTATTAACTTGATTTTATAGATGCTACACCTAATCAAAAATATCAAAAAATATCCCTAAAATTCTATTAATAGGACTAAAAGGAGCTAAAGCACCTCCCACATTATCATTAAATACTGCTCTACCAGAACGACCAACTACAATTACATCATTATTAAGCAAAGTAGGGTTACTTTCCTCGTTGACCTCCGCCGAAAAGTCTACTTGTATTTTTCTGCGAGTAACAGTACCATTAGGGTTAAGGCGAATCAACTCGATTTCCTTAGTTTCTGCTCTTGCTTGATTAAAACCACCAGCTCCTAGTAATGCTTGATTAAGTGTACTATTAGGAGACATGGATAATGCTCCTGGTTTAATTACTTCACCAATTACATTAACTTTTAGTTTTCCAGGAGAAAAACTGGATGCTGTAACTTTAGCCAGTTCATCAAGATTAATCTCTTCTGCATTTGGCACATAAATTGTATCTCCTGGTTGTAGAACTAAATCTTGGCTTAAGTCACCAGTTTGGAGCAGTTGCCAAAGGTCAACTTTAATTATTTGCTCTGTCCCAGCACGAGTTAGTCGGCGCACCTTGATTTGCCGAATATCTGCAGATTGAGTAATTCCTCCTGCCATTTTAATCGCTTTCGTAACTGTATGCAATTTACTTTTCTGAGAGGATAAAGTATTTGTATATAATTTGTCTGGGTCTGAGTTCTCCTCTACCTCTGTAAGTTGATTGGCATTTATATCTTCTAATATATAAGGACCAGGGCGGACTACCTCACCCACGACTGCTATATTGAGAGGCTGAGTATTAGTACCTGTAAAATTTGCGGTTGCTAATTGAGTTGATTCTGCTGGATTAATTTCGGTGATACTAGGAACAAATAAAGTATCCCCATCCCGTAGAGAAATGTCTTGACGCAAGTCACCACCCCGTAGCAACTCCCACAGATTAATATTAATAACTTGTTCTGGAGCATTTAGTTGAGAGCGACGAATTTTGATTTGCCGAATATCTGCTGATGTTGTTATCCCACCTGCTACACGCAATGCTTTAGTAACTGTGGGTAATTGAGTTCCACTTTGATTATCACCGTTTTGACTAACAATAGGAGAAATTGTATAAGAACCTGGACTTTGGACTTCTCCAGCGATCGCTATTTTTAATGGACGTGCTGCTAATAAGTTAAGATTTACTATGGGAATCTGTAAATATTCACCGTATTTTGTTTGAATTACTTCTTTTGCTTCATCTAGGGTCATCCCTCTCACAGAAACATTACCTATTAATGGCAGGTTGAGAGTACCATCAATTTGTACTTGGTGTTGGCCATTTTTTCCACTGTATTCTGGCACATTAAATACATCCATTTGAACGCGATCGCCTGCACCCAAGGTATATGCTTTTGTATCTGTTAAAGGTATCTCTGGTTCTGGAATAGATATTGGTTCTGCTGGTGGAGCTAGCAGAGATGGCTCTGATTCTCTAACACTGGGCCAAACTTCTTCAAGTTTTGGTAGTGTAGAAGCTTCTGGTTCTGTAACAGTTAAGGGTGTTTGAGATTCCGGAGAGAGGGGTTGAGCCTTTGCAGAATCTAAGTCCCAATACCTACATAGATTAAGCATTGTTAAACTCATTATTGCACAGACAAATGAAATTTTGCCTGTAAAATAGCTCTGTTCGCTGAGTTTATGTTGCCTCATTTATCCCTCTCTCTTTTTTTGTTATGCTAAATAACCTAATTTTTCTAGACTACTAATTATTTTACCTACACTTTCTTCTATTGTTTCTTGGTCTGTGTTACAAGTAATTTCTGGGTTGTCTGGTGCTTCGTAAGGATCATCAATTCCAGTAAACTGTTTAATTTCTCCAGCTCTTGCTTTAGCATACAACCCTTTAACATCACGTTTTTCACACACTTCTAAAGGTGCTTTTATATAAACTTCTATAAAGTTTTCATCCATTTCCCTGATGCTATTTCGTATTTCTTTGTAAGGGCTAATTGCTGCTGTAATAGCTACAACACCGTTACGGCTGAGTAAATGAGCTACAAATCCTATTCTCTTAACATTAATATCTCGGTCTTCTTTGCTAAAAGTTAACCCTTTTGATAGGTTTTCTCTTACTATATCTCCATCTAATATTTCTACTTTACAACCTCTTGATTTTAGCTTTTCTGCCACGATTCTGCTGATGGTTGTTTTTCCTGCTCCACTTAAGCCTGTAAACCAGAGAATTAATCCTTTTTCCATTTCTATTTTATTTTTGTGAGTTTTTACTAATATTATAGTTTACTCTAATAGGTGAGTCTTTAGTTGAAATATTTTCTCTAACTAATGTCTACCTGATTTTGGCATTGGTATATTAGACTAAATCCGCTTTAGTTAAGAGGGTGTTCAAAAAATTAGAAGTCTTTGGTGTACATTTGCTTGTCCCATAGCCGAAGGACCATCCAATTTGTATTGGATGAGTGATCTTCTTTTTCTGGCTGTAAGAATTGTATCGTTGTAATTAATCTTGTTTGATTAATAATTTGATGAATAAATTTTTTTTGAGTTTATCAAAGTAGATAAGCATCAGTATTTTATCCCCTATAAGAGAGTGTTTGTAAACCAATGATTAAGACGTTCAGAGTGCTTAATGTTCGGTGGGTGGGGTGCGGAAACTTAAATTTTGGCTAGGATTCAAATTATTGGCGCCTCACCCTCCCCACCCTACGCCTGGATTTAATATTCCTTTTACAAACAGTCTCTAAGATAAGGCAAATCAAAATGGTTTCAGTTTCTATTGATTTTTTTCCTTCAACCCGTAGTGCTATAACTTATAGTGGTATTCATTAACATAGACTACAACAATAGAAGTTAAATGAACTCTAGAGAGATATATATAGCAACCCTAAATTGGTTGTGAGCAATTTAAGAATAATAAATATCACCCGGAATTCTTATAAATTCTAAATACTGATTTCTGCATTATGATTTTTTACTACTACTAAAATGTTACGACCTAAATAGGATTGCTATAGTTTTTTTCTACTTAGCTTACCTTTGTGAAAACCCCTATAAATAATCCTTTTGCAGATTCTATATAAATCAATCGATAAATTGCCAAATCAATTAATCCAGAAAGGTAATTTAAACTTTTTCCAATCATTATAATTTTTGTGACAGCATTCAGAACGAAAATCACCCGTATATAACTCAGAATAAACCAAGGATTTTAATATGCGAAGAGAGTAGGGGGTTGAATATCGAAAGTCTGTATTGAGTAAAGATAGTCCGTGCAATAAATGTTTCACCGGATTTGATATCAAACCTTAATTTTTCGTAAGCGGAAATGAGGTAATATCATGTCCGGTTGAACAGTTATAAATAAACTACTCAGGAGTCATAATTCAGGAGTCAGAATTTCCTACGGAATGCTCCGCAAACAGGAGGGAAGAAAGAATAAAAGAAGGAGAAAATTTTTTTGGCGTTGGTGAATCAAGCTATGAAATCTTATCAGAAACCGGGTTTGTTGGGAATAGATATTAGTATAGTCAGGTATTTAATACTTTCCCCGGTTTCTACACTTTGAAAAATAATAGCCAAAACCACAAACACCGTTTTTTTATCACTAATTATCCGGACATGGTATAACTTCGTTAAATTCCCCTAATGTCATAAAAGAGGGTTGATGATAAATCCCAGAAGATAGTATTAGATGAGACTCCACTATCTCCTAATTATATTAGTAATGTCATCAAAAATACAAATTTCCATCAATAATCTCTGGCCAAATCTTCAGACTCTCTTTGAGTCGAGTGCTGACCATAGACAAAAAAACTATTAGACTAACAAATTCTTTGCTAACTGTCCTGATATATCGCGCAAAGTCAGTATCAGATAATAGACACTATAACACTGATAAAACCTATGCAGACTTATACAGCGATAATCTTCTCTACTTTATTATTGCTAGGTAGTGCTAATACTAGCAATGCTCTAGAAACTGAAAATAAAATTCAATCTACTCTCGCATTTTTTAGAGGTTCCGCACGAACCGATCACTATGGAGATAGACCAAAAGAAGGAAGCAGTATACGAGCTTTCGTCGAGGCCGTTTGTAATCCAGGACCCGATGATATGGGTAATGAAAATTGTCCTCATCGTGGTAGTGGACGCTAAAGTCCAGAGAAACTTGTTTTCATCTATAAATTAAGTTTCGCATCAAAGTGAAATTTTTGTCAAGGTAGTTGAGCTTTTATATCTGGATATTTTATTTGTGACAGGTAAAAATTTGTCGAAGCTTCATTTTTTGATTGTTAAAGAGTATTACATTACTTGTCAAAACCATAAAGACCATTGATCCGACTAGTCCAAGTGGGATGAATGGTACTTTAGTATGTTATATTAAAATTAATATGTTATATTAATACCTCTAGCAGCCAAAATCTTACAGGGTGTAATAATCTACTACAATACCAAACTATTCGCACAATTAATTTGTGTGTGTTATCCTGCACCAATTGCCAAAAGCTCTTGGAGATACATAATAGGTGTAGGAATCTTATCTGGCTTGCTTTTTAGTATGTAAATATAGTAAGGTCAGAATATTTTACTCAACTGTTAACGGAGGATAATTACGATGCCTCCTGAGTTTTGTTATTTCGGGGATTGTAATGAAAAGCGATACTGATCTGATCAAAAGCCTTAGCCCCAGTGCCATGGATCAGATTATGCTATATTTGGCATTTAGTGCCATGAGAACAAGTGGGCATCGTCATGGGGCTTTTTTAGACGCAGCAGCAACTGCTGCTAAGTGCGCAATATATATGACCTATGTTGAACAAGGTCATAACCTGCGAATGACAGGACATTTACATCACATTGAACCGAAACGGGTCAAGGTGATTGTTCATGAAGTAGAAGAAGCACTAACTCAAGGTAAACTGTTGAAAATGCTAGGTTCACAGGAACCGCGTTATTTAATTCAGTTTCCTTATGTGTGGCTAGAACAGTATCCCTGGACACCTGGGCGATCGCGGGTTCCTGGTAGCACTCTGACTCCAGAAGAAAAGCGGTATTTAGAGAGCAAACTTCCATCTAATCTCCCTGATGCGAGATTAATTAATTCTTTTCAGTTTATGGAATTAATTGAGTTCCTGCATAGGCGTTCTCAGGAAGATTTACCACCAGAGCGTAGAATGCCTCTCAGTGAAGCTTTAGCAGAACATATCAAGCGACGCTTAATTTATTCTGGTACTGTCACAAAAATAGACTCTGCTTGGGGAATGCCTTTTTATGCTTTGACCCGTGCTTCTTATTCTCCAGAAGATGAGGAAGAGCGTACTTATATTATGGTTGAAGATACAGCCCGCTATTTCAGCCTGATGAAAGACTGGGCGGAACGGCAAAATAAAGTAATGCGTGTTTTGGAAGAGTTTGATATTTCTCCTGATCGCCTAGATCAAGCTATAGATGAGCTAGATGAAATCATCCGACATTGGGCCGATCGCTATCACGAAAAGGGTGGAAAACAAATGGTGGTACAAATGGTTTTTGGTCCCAAGGATGATGAGCCTAGTCATTGATCATAATTTAATCATAATTACTGAATTAGGAGTTGGAAAGTATTCTAGCTCCTGATTTAATAACTATTTATACAAAAGTTGATTTTTCTATTCTAAATTTATTTGTTTAATAATAATTAAAAATATTATTAGTCACAAAATCTTAATTTTATAGCTAACTCAAATACTTTTAATTAATCGTGACATCCAAAAATTGTGACTACGAATCATTTATAGCCATCTTTGAAAATCATTAAAATAACTATAAAATAGTTACTTTTTTCTAAGAGGGGAAAGGAGAAGTATATATATACTTTCCCTTTTCCCTTTATTCTTCTACCCCTACTAGCAAATCAGTCAAAGTTTAATTAATTTTTTTTTGCTGTTTTTTTAGCAACACACCCATTCCCAATGCTGATAGAGAACCCAAAATAGTTAGAGGTTCAGGAACTTCTTCAACTTCGATAGAACTGAGAAAGTAGTCATCGTTGAAGTCTGTTACAGTGAATCCTAAAACTGAACCTGTTCTGTCAGGTTTTGCGAAATAGGTAAAATCAAAAGTTCCACTGCCTTTATCGAATAAATTTCCACCAGGAATATCTGCAGCAACTAATTTATCTCCATCAACAAACAATTTGAACTCATCGTTAAAACCAACCCTGGAAAAAGTAGCAGAAGTTAAAATGATTTGTTGATCGAAGGTTAGCTCTAGAGTTTCATCCTTACCCAATCCATCTAGTTGAGGAGAGTCAAGACGTCCTCCTTTAACTCCTAAACCATTAGCTCTTTGTGCAACCTGACCATTACCATTTGCTGTAGCTGTGACACCTATACCTTGCTCGGAGAAGAAAATAGAGCCCTCAGTTTTAGGCCCTCCTTGAAAATTAAAAGTAACAGCTTCGGCTGCTTGTCCTCCAACTAAGCTAACAACAGTTGCACTAGTTGCTGCCATCAAAGCTTTTTTTACGAAAGTAGAGTTGATCATTTAATAATTTCTCCAACAAGATTCGAGTTTGACCGCCCAAACATCTGTGAATCTACTTATGCTTGAATTCTAAACGAGATAAACATTAAATAGCAAGAGTAAATAGGAGACTTTACTGAATCTTGAAATAACCGATACAACTTCACAGAATCTTTAAATATCTAAGAGGCGAAAATATGATTAGAAACCGCCAAATTATAAAAATAGCCAGAGATAAAAATCCCTGGCTGAAAAAGTTCAATTATCTATCCGAAACACTAAATTACAGTTGCTTGACTTCAGAAACCAACTTAGCAACCATATCCTTAGCGCTACCGAACAACATCATAGTCTTATCTTTGTAGAATAAATCATTATCTACACCAGCAAAACCAGTGCTAAGACCGCGCTTAATCACAATAGTGTGCTTCGCCTTATCAACATCAAGAATAGGCATTCCATAAATCGGACTATTCTTATCCGCACGCGCTGCAGGGTTAACAACATCATTAGCCCCAATTACCAAAGCCACATCTGCTTGGTCAAACTGAGGATTAATGTCATCCATATCATACAACTGAGGGTAAGGTACATTTGCCTCTGCCAACAATACATTCATGTGACCAGGCATCCGTCCTGCAACTGGGTGAATAGCATACTTAACCTCAACACCCAATCCTTCCAACTGGTCTGCTAACTCCCGAACAGAATGTTGTGCTTGAGCAACAGCCATACCATAACCAGGCACAATAACTATAGACCGCGCATAACCCAACATCATCGCGCCTTCTTCGGGGTCAATGCTACGAACAGCCTTATCAGTTGTACCACCACCAGCAACGGCAGCACCACCACTTTCACCAGTACCGAATGCAGCAAATAGTACATTAGTTAAGGAACGATTCATTCCTTTACACATGATGACAGTCAGGATAATACCAGACGCACCAACCAATGCACCAGCGATGATTAACATATTGTTCATCACCACAAAACCAGCCGCACTAGCAGCTAATCCAGAGAATGAGTTCAACAAAGAAATCACCACTGGCATA
>JAAUYJ010023572.1_pt1 | contig 10768 bp, 9 predicted proteins | sample 7278031 | NCBI WGS metagenome assembly JAAUYJ01 (sample SAMN14350222, study PRJNA611818) | marine sediment metagenome | isolation source: surface marine sediment (1.8m) | place: French Polynesia: Moorea | collected 2018-08 | reverse complement strand
TTTTTGTGCAAACCACGAAAATATGCCTTTTCAAGGATTGAAGTTTAGAGCAACCAATATCTAAAAGCTAGTAAAATTGTCACTTTATTCTAGAATGAAATAGCCCTGAAAAGGAGGTGAGATAAACGTGACAAAACATATAGTGTTTTGACAACAGCGAAACTTGAAATTTGCCACAGGAATTCTGTCAATCAGCGACCGCCAATTGTTAAATTAGTCTACGGGGTGATTTTGTTAATTCAACAAGTCCAAATTGGCCTGATGCCGTCCTCAAACTCTTTCCAGATTCTCGTTATTAAGTTGGTGGAAAAGTTGAAGATTTGCTGGTCTAATCCAAACCCCCACTTAACTCTGACATTTTCGGCCGATGCTTCTAAGATTTCACACATTCCATAGTCTCTGTCAGCCGTAACGTCAACCAAATAGCCTTTTTCCAATGGTAATGGTTTATCTGGCTGTAACACTCTAGGTGGTGGGCTTTCATCTATTACCACCTCCCCTGAGTATTTATTAAATATAGGGGTAGATGACACACTCTCTATCTGTTCCTGGATATAGGTTTCAGCCCTTTCAGCTCTACTACCCAGTTTTTGGCTTAAAATCTCCATGATTTGGGAGGATAGGGCGCAAGCTTTACCACCAACTTCCAAGGTTTCATATATGTCTGTGAGCTTGTAAAATCGCTTGCCATCCCGTCGGTCGGCTAGATAAAGTTTATAGCCCAATCTTCCAAGGATTAGGTTGGCATATTGAATATTTTCCATGCTCTTCCTTCCCTGATTAGATTTGCTTTTTTTCCTGGGGAAATAGTCCCGCCGTGTCGGGTGGTTTGCCAATTGGCAAAACTTTATAAGCTCTTTGTCATCGCCAGTCCACTCCCGGTCTGGATTGTTAAGAATTGTCAAAATTCCAATATCTAAAAATTTATAGGCCGTAAGTCTAGGCGATCGCCAATCTGGGATATAGATTTTAGATTTTTCAATTTGCCTTAGCCATAGTTGTTGTTGAATAATTTCAGATTTATCAGGGTTAAGAATGTGCCACCTCATTGTCAACCTGTTAATAAGTTGTGGGTCGTCAAAAGCAACCTTTCTTATTAGTTCGAGTGAGTACAAATCTGTGTATTTGATACCTGGTAAAGTGCTATTTATGAAAACTGATTTTTTAGCAGCTAATACATCATCATATTTTGCACTCCAACTAGATAAAATTTTGTCAGCTTCAACTAATCCAATATCAGGAGAATTGAACATCTTGCTAGTATTTGAACTGATAACTTGTTCCTTAGCCTCTTTGTATTTTAATTTGATAGCAGGGTCTCGTTCTAAATAAACATCCGTGACGTTGTGTCCTTCTTCTTCTAATCTATCTCTGAGTGTTTCTCTGAGGTTTTTACGCTCATAATTAATCTGTGCTTGTAGTTGTGCAAAAGCGTCAAAGCTTGCATCATTACTGGAGTTAATAATTGCTTCTAACTGTGGGATAAGATGCCGTAATTTGGGGTCGTTTTGTAAAGCTAGTCTGAGGTCTTCTGTTGCTTGGTTAATATAAGCATCTTTTACCCTAGACTTAACTGGTGAGTTGAAATTATTTGTACTAGTATTGACGTACTCTCTAGCATAAATATGACGTTTACACTTGACATCACGGACGCGACCTAGCATCTGCATAAACTCGTCAGTACCTAAGTGGAAATTAAACGCATACATATCAGTAAAGTGATGCCTAGTTTTAATATCTAGACCTGCATTAACTGTAGGAGAATAAAGTAAGTACCTAATGTTGTTTTGAGTGATATAACTATCAGGATTAGCTAAGAATGCTCTAACCTCTGGTGTGTCAACTGTGCTAGAATCTATCCTCAAAACACGAGGATTAGCAAATCCTAACATCTCGTGAATTGCTTGTAAACTATCTATGCCATCACTAACAACAACTATAGGATTTGGATTGTTTATAATCGGTGATATCAAATCTAAAAAACTGCCATTGGTTGCAGTTGGGTTCTTAATAATTCGTGTGATATCGTCTTCTGTTTTATCACCACAAACAATGCTGACATCCCATGGTTCAGGTTTGTAGTCATTCTGGATTTTAATGATATCATTAAAGCCTGAAAGCTTTGCTATAAAGTCAACTTCCCAATCTTTTAAGTTTGCATCCAGCAAGATGATTGCATAAGCGTGCCTGAGTAAATGCACAAACTTTCTTAGGATTAAATCAAACTGCTTCTTGCAAGTTGCACCCGCTAGCAAGTGAAGTATTAAAGCACTGATTTCATCAGCAATAATAATTCTGCCTTCAAGATGTTCATCTGCCCATCTTGGAAGCGAATCAACACAGTTTGCAATCATGCTACGTTCATCTAACATATGAATAGCAGCATCATCATTTCTTAGATGATGAAAACCTGAGATTGCACACACTTGTAACAGCAATGAGTTACGCGCTCCAAGGAGTAATGCACCACGGTCATTGCAAAGCCGTTTAATGGCTTCTAGATAGGCTGTAGTTTTACCTGTTCCCATTACAGATTTAACTGTAATTATCGTCTGGCGCTTGACATATTTACTAATAATATCACTAGGCAAATATCTCTCATTAACTCTGACATCAGGCTTATATCTTCTACTCTTTTTATAGAGAGCTTTTAGCTTTGTATGATAATGGTCATACTGTTCCCAATCAATGATTTTGATATCATTTCCACCACCGACTAAATAGTCGTCAATATCCAAAGATGTTTCTTTTTCCCACTGCCCCCACCAAGCAACTTTTAATGTGTATCCTTGGCCTTCTAAAAACCTTCTACATTTGTCATATTGCCCAAGAACTTGCTTGTTTCCAAGTGCGCCCGCATCAGGGTACAAAACTACTGGGATAGCTTTATCAGGATGATACTTTTCAAGTAAGGCTAGAAGTTGCTTAGGACTGCCAGTAAAATTAGCTCCACTAGCACCTGTCATTATTTTACCTAGTCGTTCGGCTGCAATTGTAGGTTTTAAACCAACTGATTCACAAATACCTACACCAACATCAACAATTTCATCAGGAACAATGGCAGCTAAAGGCATTTCTCCGTTAGCTAGATGAGAACTATTTTTACTCTTTAACCAGCGATATTTACCCCCACTATTGGCTTCATCAAGCCTCATTTGAGCGCCAACAATTTCATCACCTTGCCAGACTGGTATTAGTGTAGCTTTGCCTTTGATATTAAACTTTTTGCCATATCTTAACGGCATTCCTGGTGACACAGGAATGATTAATTCTGTATCACTGTCTATCGACTTAAATTGATATTTCTCTATTAACTCTGGTGTTAAGCCTCGTTTCTCTAGTGATTTCCTGTGAGGCGTTGATAGACCGAGCTGTTTAAATAGCTTTTTAAACTCTGCAACCCTCTCTTTATCTGAGATGGGACTAGCTGTCTCGTGGCGGTCAACTTCCCAATCGTAGCGCTCCCTATCTCTTGGAGGCTGTGGTAGGGAGCCTTTGAGGCGATATATTTTAAAGCCAATACTGTCATCTTTTCCGGTATATTCGGCATCTGGCGATGGCTTCTCGCCACGGCAATGCACATATACACTGCCGTCACGGCCAGTTTTTTTTCTAGTTGCGCAGTGTTTTTTGTGTGAACCGCAGACTGGACAAGGGTCACTGAGTTTATTGTGGTAGTAAAAACCTTTACCGCCATAACTTGTCTGCCGATTGGCTTGACTAAACCGACGATTGTGGTTTATATTTTCATTTGGTAGTTGTCTATCTTCTAAATCGTAATGGGTAGTCATAGGGATTCTCCTTTCCCCGCTACCCTTAAAGCTTCAAATCCTTACTACATCAGCGTTTTATGTTTTACAATTAAAATGTTGCGATCTTTGCTAAGTAGTGAGAGAATTAGGGAACAAGTGATTCCTTAACTCTTTTTGATTAAAACTTCAAGAGTGCGGGTATTTACTTTGGAAAACGTTTTTTAGATGCTCGGCTGTCAACCGAGCGTTTTTTGTTTGAACGCAACATCAACCCAACTGCGATCATAATCCTAAATTGCAAAGATATCAACAGATATTAGAAAAAAAAATTACAGTGAAATCAATTGCAATCATTTTTGATTTTTGTTAAAGGCGTCATCCCATGAACAAAATCTAGTGAAAACCGTTCACCGGGTGAACACCTTGACAAGTGCGATCGACATTGTTAGAGTAAATCTATCAACTTAAAGGCTTTAAATAAAAAGCGGGCCTGGTGAGGTTTTCCCTACCTCAAACAAGCCCTAGCCCCTAAAGTTGAACACACCAACCAAGAGGATAAATAGAATGGTAATGCTATTACCCCAAGCGCGTCAAGAGCGTGCTACAGATTCTCATTGTCTAAAATTGCCAGAAACATTCCCTACACCGCGTTTCAGCTTTGGCGATTGGGTAAAGACAGACGATGATGATGTTGGCATGATTGTCGGGATGACTTTGTATAGGCTAGGTTCTCATACCTGGTGGGAGTATCAATTTGATATGACTGTAGACTCTCCCAATTTCTGGGAATATCAAGGCTGTGAAGGGAATATTGACAGCCCGGCTTGTTTGATGCTTTTTGAAGAAAACCTCACCCTTTTTCCTGCTACTGGGGAGGGTTGAGATGATTGACTTTGAAAGATTGCCTCAACCAAAGTACAGCTAAGGTAACGAAAGTGCCAAACTAAAGCTATAGAGCCTCTCTCCTCCCAGGGTGAGAGGCTATTTGTTTAGGTAACGGCGGGTGACAAAAGGTAACGACTGTTACCCTAGTTGCGATGCTTTTGAAATTTGGTGCAAGAATCAAAAGTCAAACTTTAGCCCGGCCTGTGACAATTCTTTGATAGGAGTTTAGAGTTTTGTTGGTTAAAGTCACTTTAGTTTTTAAAAACTGACTTAACTATTACGTTAGGTAAAGTGTATATAGTGCATCTCTAGTGTAGCTACAGTCTTGCTAGCGTTGTACTAACAATTGCAAACTTGATCAAGTTTGCTACAAAGTTAATAGCGTGTTTCAAAGGTCTAGCAACACTCCTGCAATAGTCTTATTAGCGTCGTACTAACAATCCTAAACTTGATCGGGTTTAGTACAAAGTTGATAACGCGTTTCAAGCGTCTAGCACCACAGCCGCTAGAAGCTGGTCTTACTACCAATAGCAATTGTTTTAGAAGGTGAGGGGTTGGTGGTATCCTCACTTTTTCTCGTGAGGGGTTCACTACTCTCACTAAATCCTCACCAAGCTGCTGTAATTAAGGCTAGCCATACATTCTATTGCCATTATTAGCAACCTCCATATAAGGTATTTGGTCAATCACCGTTGCTGGGGTCACTGCATGAGGCAATGGGGGTGAGGGGTTAGATGGCATATAAGAATTAGCATAGTAAGTCAAAATTCGCCGGGCAAGCTCGTTCAAGGGGATGGTCTGTTGGGCTGCGATGACCTTTAGCTTGTAATGGACCGTGGGGTCTAGGCTTGCTCCAACATACTTGCTAGGTGGTTTGATTTTTGGATACTGCTTCTTTTGTTCCATTGGTTTTGTCCTGTAGAGATATATCATATTGTGGCCTTTAATTTTACTGGTGTCCAGAAAGATAGATGTCTAGTCGGGTGTCGTGTAGGCAATAGACATCTGTCAAGTAATCTACCTTCAAGGATGAAATTTGAAGCGATCGCCCGATACTTAGGAGAGTCCGGCAGCCCCAAAGCCAAAGTCTTTTCACGACCATCAAACAAACTGCGGGGAAAACGAACACGCAATCGGCCTCGGAAAGATTCAAGCCTTGCCACACCAGAAAAAATAACCTGATACGTACTCATAAAAACATCCAAATCCACCCCTCAAAAATAAGAGGAATGCGTATCAAAATGCGTATCAAGCTTACCAGTTTAAAAAAGATTTAACCGCCACAACAAAAGAATAGTAGCAACACAAGCGATTTAAACAGGAGCCTTACAAGCAGGATGCCACTGGTTCAAATCCAGTACCGCCCATTTATAAATCAAGGATTTCTCAACCTTTCAGCCTTTCCTTACCTCAGAAATGGACAGGGAGTTGATGGAAAATTAGTACAAGAATATGTACAAAAACCTTACAAAAATTCGGATCAAGTCTAAGTATCAAATTTCGCTTGAGGTTTGTCCCACCATTCTAACTTCCAATAAACTCTTGTAAAGATTTTGAAAGTTTTCTGTAAAACTTGGCCGTGAATGACTAATTGCTATTACAAGTGGCAAAAAACAGTAGTCTGCAACAAGAAGTTTTAATATTCTTCTACAATCTGACACCTTTCCCAATTAAATACAGTCCCTTCTTAATCTCTTAAAAATCCTTTTTTGAAATCTATCTCTGCAATCTTAAACATAAGGGAATCAAGGCAATCAACTCTTGCCTTTTCTCCCACTCATAGAAAGAATTTGGGCTATATTTGGGCTTGAAATTTGCTAAAGTCCCGATAACTTGAGTTAATTTTCTACAGATAATGTAGAATTCGAGTTACTTGCATAGATGGAAAATCGAAGAATTCCACAGATAAATCAAGCAGTTAACAGGAATAGAATTTTGTCAATGTCGTCTGGCAAAAATTCAAAAAAACATAAAAGCTGGCGCTATTTTGGTATGGAATCATTTGAAAAAAATAGCCTACATTCTAGGAAAAACTATTTATAAACTCAAACATCAATTATTTCTCCCTGCGCCCTATTCCCTACTCCCTACTCCCTATTTTCCAGAGGTCTATTAAATTTGAGGTGATGCCAACCTTCCCCATAGCAATAAAAACCAAGGGACTTTGAAATTTGGTATTAACCAAGCATATTTTCTCAATGCAGGAAAAGTAAACGGAATTAAAAAACGAAGGGAACGTAGAGAGACAGGACAATTACCATTCTCATCTACAATATTATATTTTTCAGCAAGTTCAGCAACAATCCGCACCTTACCCGTATGACTCATAATACTTGGTTCAGCAGCCAGACTCGCAAGAACTCTACCTATAAACAAAGGAGTTTCCCAATTTTCACTATCACCAAAACTATCTACAGTATTACTTTGACCCAATTGATTGGTAAAATTAATGATATGCTCTGTACCGACAATTCCCGGCCAAATAGATATAGAAGCAATATTATCTGCTTTTAACTCTACTGCCATATCTGCTGCCAGGCGATCGTTTGCTGCCTTACCCGCACCATAAGCAGCACCAAATATATAAGATAGACCACCCCAAGAAGAGATAGTAAAGATGATTCCCCCCCCACGAGGAGCCATCATTCTGGCAGCAAATACACTACTAATATAGTGACTGCGAAGACCTACATTATTCACCAGATCCCAAAGACTCGGTTCAGATTTCCAGAATGGCTTACCATAAGCATTGCTAATCGCTTCTACTCCAGAGAAAACATTGTTCACTAATATGTGGAGTTGCCCCTGTTGTTCATTTTCGATGCGCTCAAAGAGTAACCGTACTTGCTCGTCATCCGCATGATCGACTTGAACGGGAATACACTTACCACCAGCTTTTTCGATCGCTAACTGCGTTTCCTGGAGAGTACCGGAAACGCCATCGTTAACACAAGGTCTTTCGAGACTACGACCTGTAATATAGATAGTCGCACCAGCCTCACCTAAACCTATTGCAATGCCCTTCCCTATACCCCGCGTTGCTCCTGTAACTAACGCTACTTTACCTTTCAGGTCTGTCATAATTACTTACTATACTATAGTTTACCAGATACAGTTTAGCGAAAAACGATGCCTCAACCAAACTTATCAGGGATTTTCCAGTGCTGGTGGTTAGTTCCGTTGCTATTGAGTATATTAGGACTTTTTTTCAGTCTCTGGATTGTAGTTCCTGCTCCAAATCTTTTTCTTTTACGTTTGGCAGTGGGAACTCCAGAAATTAGCCCTTGGCTGATTTGCCTGAATTTGCTTGCGCTTATACTAACAATTTTTGTAATTTTTATTCACAAAAGTTGGTGGTCTGCTCTCATCTTCATCTCTAGCTTACTTGGCCTAATATTAAGTTTACTGCCACTGAGCCAGCTAGCTACTACCAACACTAACTTTGCTGTTGAGATGGAAACGGTTTTGGGAACAGACTATTTACAAAGTGTTCCTGAAGAGTTAAAAGCCCAAATGCGTCCCCAACCATTTGTCCTTGCAGACGTTTTTCGTGGGCTTCCTAAAAAGGAAGTTCGGACTCAAAGAGGTATTGTCTTTGCCAGTCCTGATGGAGTAGACCTCAAACTAAATGTTTACCAGCCTTTAGTTACACAAAAGTTGCAGAAGCTTCCTACTGTGGTAATTGTCTACGGTGGAGCTTGGAGACAAGGCAGTCCTGATAACGATGAGAGATTTAGTTGTTACATGGCAGCTCAAGGGTACTCAGTAATAGCTATTGACTACCGCCATGCACCCAAGTATAAGTTTCCCGCTCAACTCGAAGATGTACGAGCAGCCTTGCAGTATATTCAAGCCCATGCGGATAATTTGGCAGTAAATATTGAGCGCATAGCGATAATGGGCCGTTCAGCAGGAGGCCATCTAGCAACTCTGGCTGCTTACGAGCAAGGTGCTATGCCTTTTCGAGCAGTAGTAACCTACTACGCACCTAATGACTTAATAGAAGGGTTCCACAATCCACCTGTTCCCAATCCTATCAATACAATTGCTGTCTTGCGGGATTTTTTGGGAGGAACACCAGATGAACTATTAGAACTCTATCAAAAAGCTTCACCCAAAAGTTATGTTAGACCTGCTCTCCCCCCTTCTTTACTGGTTTATGCAGGTCGCGACCACATAGTACAATCTAAGTTTAGACGAATGCTATACACTCAACTGCGAGCAACTGGCAACCAGGCTATTTTTTTAGAAATTCCCTGGGCCGAACACTCCTTTGACGCAGTTTTTCCTGGGATTAGCAATCAGCTTGCTTTGTATTATACCGAACGCTTTTTAGCATCTCTGCTTTACTCATAAGGCTAGTATGGTGCGAGGTGGAACTCAGAAGTTTGAAGTCAGAAGTCAGAAGTTTGAAATCGGTAGAAAAAAATTTTCCATCATAGCGCCATTGCCAAATATTTCTAGTTATCCCACACTCCCCACACCTCCAATACCTCCCCCACTTAACCACACTCTTTATCTAAACCGATGCTACCGGATTTGATATTACTTCGTGAGACTGTCTTTTAATTTGAAGTCAATCGATCGCTAATCCAATCAACCAACCCAGGAAAATACTGCTTAAAAATATGCAAACTTTGAGCTGGTCGATCAGGAAATACATGAAGTTGGTTACGAACAATCCCTTTAATTGTTTTTTCCATTACTTTAGCTGGATTAGTTGCGAAGCGTTCAGGAAAACCTTCCTTCCCTTGAGCTAGCGTTCCATAACGTTCTGAAAGCAGAATAGGGGTACGACTGAAAAAAGGATAAACAACAGTGACTTTAACATTATAGCTTTTTACTTCATTAAAAAGTCCTTCACTAAAACCGCGTAAGCCAAATTTACTGCTCGAATAGTGAGCCATTCCAGCAGCACCTATCCAACCTGCTAGAGAAGAAATATTGACAATGTGTCCTTTTTGGCGCTCGATCATCTCTGCAGCAAAAAGAGAACTCAACCGCATTGGTGCTAGTAAATTGACTTGCATCAACTGTTCCCATTTATCAGAGGGAACTTCGTCCATCCGACCAAATAATCCGATTCCCGCATTATTAATCAAAATATCAATGGGTATATCTAATGCTTTAACTCGATTGTAGAGATTCAAGCAGCCTTCACGGTGAGAAAGATCGCTCTCAATACAAGAAATTATTTTCCCTGTAGTTATTTCGCTGGTTATTTTAGCAGCTTGCTCATCTAGAGAATCTTGTTTGACATCGCTGAGGATTAAATGGCTACCAGCTTGTAATAACTGGCGTGTAAGTTCCTGGCCAAACCCCCCTGTGGCACCAGTCAGGACTACTGTAGCATTATTTAGTTCGGTCATCTCAATTATCAATTATCATATATCAATTATCATATATTTTTTTCGCGTAGAAGATTAGAATGTAAAAAACAGTGAGGTGAGCGGGTTCGCAGCCAAATAAGAAGAGAGGAGAATTAAATCATGTCCACGGAACACTTTGACATTGCGATTGTCGGAGCTGGACTTTCTGGTATCGCAGCCGCTTACTATCTACAGCTCAAGTGTCCCAGCAAAAACTACATCATTCTCGAAGGTAGAGACTCAATGGGTGGAACTTGGGACTTCTTCCGTTATCCAGGCATCCGCTCCGATAGTGATATGTATAGCTTCGGTTATAGCTTTAAGCCCTGGCCCAACCCCAAAACTATTGCAGACGGGCCATCAATTTTGAAATATATTCAGGAAACAGCCTCCGAGAACGGCATTGACAAACACATTCGCTATAGTCTCCTGGTGAAGAAGGCTACTTGGTCAAGCGATCGCGCTGTGTGGACAGTTGAAACTGAATGCAAGAAGACGGCTGAGACCCTTGTGTTTAGCTGCAACTTCCTGCTAATGTGTTCTGGGTATTACAGTTACAAAGAGGGTTATACACCTAAATTCAAAGGGCTATCAACAGTATTAAAATAATTAGACAAAGTGAAACACAATTAGACATTTACTGTGATATATATAGATTTATGTCTAACTTATTTACTATATATGAAACAGCAAAACTGCGCGCTTAGTGCCAACAACTCTAATAATCATGAAATCCTTTAAAACTAAGCTAAAACTTAACAA
>JAAUYJ010116898.1_pt1 | contig 10770 bp, 10 predicted proteins | sample 7278031 | NCBI WGS metagenome assembly JAAUYJ01 (sample SAMN14350222, study PRJNA611818) | marine sediment metagenome | isolation source: surface marine sediment (1.8m) | place: French Polynesia: Moorea | collected 2018-08 | reverse complement strand
ATATTTTGGCTGATGCAAATAATCTAATAAACTGTTAAATTCAGGATGTTGAGTTACCGAAGCACCCAATAAACCCAAACGTTTTGTCACAGTTAATCCCTTTTCAATCGCAGGAATAAGAGACCCTTCTAAACTAGCAGTTCTAAAAGGTAAAGTCAGATAACTTGCCAAACAAAAACGACACATTTCTGGGCAACTTCTCACGACTTCTACCATAAAAATATTTTCCCAAGCTGCTTTTTCTGTCACTACAGTTGAAGCAGATAAAGTATTACCTCGATAAGTTTGTTTTTGCACCACAGGAGAAATATCTTTATCTATAGGTTCAATAGATTTAATCGCACCATCATTACTTTCATAAGTTACTTCATAAAGACTAGGAATATAAACCCCAGGCAGTTTAGCTAAATGTTTTAATTGTTCCTGTTTTTCAGCACCTCTAACTTCTTTATAAGCATTAATAAAATTCCCCAATAAATTTTCCCCATCTCCCAACAAAATTACATCAAAAAAATCAGCAAAAGGTTCTGGGTTAGCTGTTAATACAGGTCCGCCACCAAATACTATTGGATAATTTTGGGCTGAACGATTTTTAGCTCTAATTGGAATTTCCAGTGACTCCAGAATATTGAAAATATTGACATAATCAAGTTCCCAAGAAAGAGAAAAACCAAATAATTCTGCTTCTTGTGGGAGAGGTTCATTAATATCAGTAAATAAGCGACTAACTTGTAAATCGGAACGCATTGCTAAAGTTGCCCAAACAATCTGATAACCAAGACTTGTTATTCCCACACTATATTCATTAGGAAAAGCAAAAATAATTGGTATGGCATTAGATTCAGGGATAGCTGGAGTGAAAAGCAAACTTTCAGTATTAAAAAGATTATTAGACATACTTGAACAGTTATCAGTTATCAGTTATCAGTTATCAGTTATCAATTATTAGTTATTAGTCACAGAAGTTTTCAAGTCAATGAACCACATAACTACATAAGTTGTAATTTAATCGTAGGGGTTTGGTCTCCAAACCCAATACCTAGCAGTTTTCAGGTTAATAAACCACATAAAAAAAATAATAATTTTGTAGTTCCATACAACGTCCATACTGTGTTTTACCCAAATAAAAACCGCTATATAATATAGCAATTATAAATAGGTTGTAATTTAATCGTAGGGGTTTGGTCTCCAAACCCAATAACACCTATTTATATTTAAGTTTAAAAAATAAAATTGGTGAAGCTAAACTCAACGTAGCAACATTAGTAAAAATTATTGGTAAATTTTGAATAATGATGCCGTAAATTATCCAAAGCAATACACCTGAACAAAAAATAGCAAACATTTCTAAGGAGATATCTTTTGTGGAACGAGTACGCCAAGTTTTGATAACTTGAGGTAAAAATGAAATAGTTGTGAAAGTGCCTGCTAATAGTCCTAAAATTGTGACTAAGTTCATAATAAATACCAATAATTTTGATTACTCTATCAGAATTTTATAGAATTTTAGAAATAATTGCTTTACTAGGGAAAACTCAAAATTTATGACAATAATTTCTCTGTTTGTCAGATAGGTTGTTCAATAATTAATAATTAACAATAAATAATTAATAATTACCTCTTCTTTAATAGAAGGATTGGCTAAAAGGAATTTTTTTCTTTTTTATCCATAAATCGATAGGCTTTATACCTTAATTTTTCGGTAAGAGATTACCTTTGTAGAAAAATATCTATCATTCCCTATATAACCAGCAATTAATCATTATCTACTTTTTATTCATTAATTATATTACCTCAGATTATATAGTAATCCGTGCATGATTTGTGAGAGAAAGCTGTAGGGGTTTGGTTGACAAATCCCATTTATGCAGTTGGTTTGGAGACCAAACCCCTACGATAAAATATTACAACATAAGCGCGGATTGCTATATTAATTAATTTTTTAGATATTTTTTAGCCCAAGCATATTTCTTTTGATTCTTTTTCAGTAGATATTCTATAATTTCTCTCCGCTTATTCTTGTTGCTAGTCTCTTTAACTAATCGCTTAATTTATTTATTAACATCTTCTATATTAGCTCCTCTTTTTCGTGCTTTTTCAAACCAAGAATCTCCTTCTCCATATTCTCCTATACCATAACAAATAGCCCTTAATAAAGTACAAAGATGATGACTTTTAGAATCAATTTTATGAGCTTGTAAAGCAAGATTTTTTGCTTCATTTAATTTACTAACATCTCTAAAAGCAGCACCTCTAGTTACAAGTATTCTAGCCTTAAGGTCTTGATCTTTTAATTTCTCTAAATTGACTTTACTTTTACTGGTAATTTCTAACGCTTTTGATGGTTCTTTTGCTTTGCGCCAGTAACTACTAATTTTGGGAATTAGCCATTTATTTTTATTTCTTTTAAATTCTTTCTCAAAAAAATCAGCTTCAAGCTGATAATAAGTAATAGTAATCTTGCTATGACGAGACAGCAAATTCTCAGTTGTTAACTGAGTCAACATTAATTTGTTTAATCGCTCTCCTTTATCTAACTCACTAAGAATATTGTAGAAAGGATCGAATTTTAATTCTCCGCCTGTAGCTACATATTTATCTTGGAGTCTTAGCCAATCTTTTTCAAAATATTTTTCTTCAGCTACTTTAATAATATCAGTCAAATTATATGACTTTAACCAATCAATATCTACCTCTGTTAATCGATAAATTTGCTCTATTTTTTGGAGAATTTTATACAAATTATTATCAGGTGATGAGTCTTCCAATTCAGTCGCTTTGTATTTTCTATTGAGTCTGGTAAACTCTCTTTTTTCTTTTTGTTTCTCCGCAATGGAAAATGTATCAGTTAGTTGATTGTCTTTTAACCAATCTAATTCCGATTGATTAAGGATAGTTTATGTTTCTAGTTTTTCCAATATTGAAAATAATTTACTAGAGATAGATTTACCGGAATATTTAGTAGCTTGATACTTATCTTTTAGTTCTGCAAATTTAGCCTCAGCCTCTCTTTATTTTTGTTTCTCCTGCTCCGAATAAATTTCTAGAGTTTCCAAGAAACCATTATTCGATTACCAATTATATTCTTGCTTACTTAATGTCTCTGCTGAGTCAATTTTTTTCAGAATATGAAACAATTTATCCGGGAAAAAATATTGATATTTAGTAGCATGGTATTGAATTTTTCAATTGGCAAATTCTTGGATTTGATTAGCGAGCGCTAAAGTTTCGTTAAGATTATAATCTTTCAGTAATTTAATTTCTGAATTAGTTAATTTATTTTCAGTATCAAGTTTCAAAAGTAGTGGATGTAAAAAATAAAATGCCACATTTTTTGGTACTTTATATTTTGCTTTGAGATATAAAAACTCATTTTCCTCATTTTCCTTATTTTGTTTTTGTTTCTCTGCAATATAAAATGTCTCAGTTAGTTGATTGTTTTCTAACCAATCTAACTCTGATTGTTCGAGAATAGTTTCTGTTCCTAGTTTTTCCAATATTGAAAATAATTTACTAGAGATAGATTTACCGGAATATTTAGTAGCTTGATACTTATCTTTTAGTTCTGCAAATTTAGCCTCAGCCTCTCTTTGTTTTTGTTTCTCCTGCTCCGAATAAATTTCTAGAGTTTCCAAGAAACCATTATTCGATCACCAATTATATTCTTGCTTGCTTAATGTCTCTGATGAGTCAATTTTTTTCAGAATATGAAACAATTTATCCGGGAAAAAATATTGATATTTAGTAGCATGGTATTGAATTTTTCAATTGGCTAATTATTGGATATGATTAACGAGCGCTAAAGTTTCCCTAAGATTATAATCTTCAAGTAATTTAATTTCTGAATCAGTTAATAGATTTTCACTATCAAGTTGAAAAAGTAGTGGATGTAAAAAATAAAATTCCACATTTTTTGGTACTTTATATTTTTCTTTGAGAGCTAATAACTCATTTTATAATCTTTAAACCTCAGGTTTCTTGTATTGCTATGACTTAATTAGTTTGATAGTTTCAAAAAGTTTATTTGCTTCTAAATACTGAAATTATATGTCTGTAATTGAAATGCCTAAATCAAGTATTCTAAGTATAAGATATAGAAAGCTTAAAGGAGATGAACTTCCATATTTAGTTGCCTGATACTTAGACTTGAGAAGAGAAAAATGTTGCACCCGAATTTCATGTTCATCTTTATCCATATAAAATAGTTATTTTAACTAATTAAAACTGATAATTACTTATATTGACCAATTATAAAATTTATTATACCAAATTCAAAAAAGGCAGTTACATATTAATTTGTGATTTATTCCTACAATAAAAATTTCTCAATTCCATAAGTTATAAAAAATCAACCTTTTTTGCTCTTTTTTATTCTGTTTTTCTTTCCCTATTCCCTATTCCTTATTCTCTATTCCCTGCCTCATTATAAATATTTGTATTGATTTTCAAAATTACTCCAAAATATTGAGTAAGCTCATTAAAATATACTTATATGCACTTAACTGTTCCAGGGATAATTTACTACCTCTGGACTAATAAGAGCAACAGCTTGTTTTCAGTACCTAACTTTAATCACACCACCAAAAATTTAGAAAATGAAAGCAAAATATATTTTCAAAATCTTGTTGACCTTCATTCTGCTGATAAGCTTGACTTTTTTAGCTCCTTTAGCTCCGTTAGCTCAAGCAGCAGAAAAGGGATTAGATATCTATTTCTTTTACTCTCAAACTTGTCCCCATTGTGCCAAACAAAAACCTCTAATGGAATATCTTGATAAACAGAATGAAGAGGTTAAAGTTAACTCATTTGAGGTAAGTCAAAATCCTCAAATCTGGCAAGAATTTCTGGAAAAATATCAGATTTCCTCAGCAGCAGTTCCCAGAACATTTATTGGCGATAAAAGTTTTATTGGTTATAGCGAAACCGAGGGAGAATTAGAATATAATTCCGTATATAAAGGTTATATCGGCTATAAAAATCAGATTATTCAAGCGATTGAAACAGAATTAGGATACATCGTTAATATTCCAGGAAGAGACAAACCAATTAAACTTTCCTGGTATATTATTTTCTTACCAATTTTATATTTATGCAGCTATCCACTGCTTAACAAAAAACTCAATAATGAGCAAAGAAAAAGATATTGGTTTGGGGGATTAATTGCTACGATTATTGTCACCTTATTTTTCTTTATTACCTTCACCCCAGATGCCATTATTAAACAATTCGCTCAAGAACTTCCCTTTCCCTTATTTGTATCTGCAATTGCCTTAGCTGATGGCTTTAACCCTTGTGCTTTTACAGTCTTAATTATTCTCTTGTCATTACTCACTTATACCAAAAACAGAAGAGATATGACACTAATTGGTTCTACTTTTGTAGCCACTTCAGGAGTTATGTATTTTCTGTTTATTATGATTATGATTTTGGTGGGTTCTGTATTTCTAGAAAAATATGGAACAATCTTTATGCTCGTACTAGGAGGAATTATTACTTTAGCAGGATTAATTAATATTAAAGATTACTTCTTTTTTAAACAAGCATTTTCTCTTTCCCTATCTGAAAAACAGCAGTTATCTATTAGTAAAAAAGCCAGGCAAATTGCTCGTCAACTACAAAATTCCCAGGGTAGTAGGAAAATGTTTTTAGCTGCCTTGGGTGGAACAATTTTATTAGCTATATTTGTCAATATTGTCGAATTAGGATGTACCGCAATTCTTCCCGCAGTTTATATGACAACTTTGATTCAATACTGCCAAGAAAATGTTTGGCTTTGTTTTTCATTCTGGACAGGAATTTATGCTTTAATCTATATCATTCCTCTCCTAGCAATTTTATTCAACTTTATTTATTCCTTCAAATCCTCTAGACTAACTGAAAGTCAGGGAAGAATACTTAAACTAATTGGCGGAACATTCATGCTCTTTTTTGGATTAGTAATGATTTTCAAACCAGAGTTTTTAACTTTTGGCTAAATTCGGCAGTGCATCATATAAATGTCGGATAATAATTGATAGCTAGAGTTCAGAATAATAATACTTAATTCCAGGGAACTTTGCCAGGATTGCCAAAAACTTTGTTAGGCAACTAAAGCTTTGATAAACTGCCATCAAATATGTATCCTAATCCTAAATAATTTGTCATAAAAACTCCAGGGGTTTGGTTGAAAAATCCCATTTTTGCCTGAGGAAAGGAGACCAAAAACCTACGATAAACTACGAGCAAATATTACAAAATATTCAGGATTACTATAGTAATGACCATTTAGATATTACCTGTTTTTTTTAATTATAAGTAAGCATTCAGCCATCAGCTAGCCTCCTTCGGAGAAGCTGTGCTTTTAATTTCACGCAGCGAAACAGCTATATTACCTTTAAAGCAGGAAAAAACAATTGAGAGATTTCTAATAATTATTTGAAAATGTGGTATAGCAATTCCCAAGAAGCGTGAGGTACAAAATTCGTTTGTTTTAGAGAATAGGGAATAGGGAATAGGGAATAGGGAATAGGGAATAGAAAATAAATTAAAGAGCTTGTGTACCTTATCAGCTTGAGAAACGCTATAGAAGTTAAATAAATACTTGCTTCATTCATTAAAAAAAAGAAAGAAAAATTCCCCAACCCTAGCAAATATTTATCAAATTGCTATATAGAAATTAAATGAATACTTGCTTCATTCATTTTTATTGCTGAGAGCTGACCGCTAATAACTGAATACTTACAATTATGCCCTACTTTCAAAAGCACTTATATACATATTCTCTAGTTGAATACTTATAAATATCAATCAGGAAAAAATCCCCAACCCTAGCAAATATTTATCAAATTGCTATAACTTGTGATGTTAATTTTATCAGAGGGTTTTCACATAGATAGACCACAGAGGATATCCTTATCTTTAAAAGATATTCCTATTTCCTATTCCCTACACCAGAAAAATTTTGTAGTCTTCTTAAAGAAAAACCACTCTACTCTATGAGATATATCCAGGAATTGTCAACAAATTGCTATCTAACAAATGATCTAGACAAACTTTCATTTGTTTGACCAATAAATAAGATTTCAAGCCTCCCCTTTCAAAAGGATGAACAAAGAAAATTCCAGACTTTATTACCTCCAACTTCAGGCTAAGATACTGATAACTAAAAAAAACAAATTATCTACACCCAGATAAAATTTATCAGCCTTATAAATTAACTATCAGTTTCAGCAGCAGAAGAAACAAAATTAGGCAACGACATCCACAACTTTTGATCAGAATCATAACACTGCCAATTCTCATTTTTATCCAAATAACATATTAAAACCCTGTCACTATTAGAATCAGAAAAATGATCTGCAAAACATAAAAAAGGATAAGTCTTACGACTTAATCGTTTAGCAACAGCTAGATTTGGACATTCAATCACAAAAATAGTTTCTCCATCTAAATAAGTAAGAGAAAAAATGCACTTGCGTAGAATAGCTCTCAGCCAACTTTCTGTATAGTCAAAATATCTATCTATAAGTTCATTTGTCAAAGCTTTTTCTAAAGAACGATCCAATGAATCGTGATTTTTTAGGTAATCCATATTCAAATCTGAACCTCAAATTGCAATTGCTTTGTCTTATCTGTCAACATAATAATAAATATAAACCTTTAAATGCCAGAATCAAAACTGGCTTATTATTACTAAATTATCAAATTTTAATCATGCCTACCTATACCGGAATTTCTAGTGAAGCTTTTCGTCATCCCCTAGATCGTCAAGCTGAAGATGCTTTACGCAGTGTGCCTGGATTTGACTTGGTTGCCAGTAAATTTGTAGAATTTGTTTATGAACGCCCACAATATGTTTATTTAATGGGTAATGGAATTCAAGTTGGCCCTCGTCAATATGCCAGTATTTATCAAATATTTCGAGGATGTGTCAGAGACTTAGATATACTACCTGAACCTACCTTATTCGTTTCTCAAAATCCTCAAGTAAATAGCTATTCTCTAGGTAAAGAGCAACCTTTAATTGTTTTAAATACTGGTCTTTTAGACTTATTAAATGAGGCAGAATTAAAAACTGTACTAGCTCACGAATTAGGACATATTAAGTGTGGCCATCCAATCTTAAATCAGATGGCAATTTGGGTAATGGGTGTTGCTTCAGCGATTGGAGAAGTAACATTTGGTTTAGGTAATTTGGTCAGTAGTGGATTAATTTATGCTTTCTATGAATGGCGACGCAAAGCTGAATTATCAGCAGATCGGGCAGCTCTTTTAGTAATGGATGACTTAAATTTAGTCATGCAAACTATGATGAAGTTGGCTGGAGTGAGTAGTAAATATCTCAATGAATGTAGTTTACAAGAATTTATTCGTCAGTCCGATAATTATCAAGACTTAGACCAAGATGGTCTGAATCAGGTTTATAAGTTTTTGCTTTACAATGGTGGTCAGGGTGTAATGTTGAGCCATCCTTTCCCGGTGGAACGACTAAGGTATTTGCAAAATTGGGCAAATTCTGCGGAATATCGGCAAATTCATGCTGGTAATTATAAACGTGCTACTGCAGAGGGTGCTGTAGAGGTGGAAGTAGACTCTCCAGAAAATGAAGCGGAAGTTTTGCGCCGTGAAATTCAAGAGTTAAAACAGGAAATTAATCGAATTAAGTCGAAATAATTCAGAAGTCATAAGTTCTAATAGAGAAGCAAAACTTGTAGTGGACTGATATACCTAAAAATGTAGCTTGGGTAGAACGACAGTGAAACCCAACAAAGTCTTATTGTAGTTGAGTTTATCCTGCAGATAACCTTTGCTAACTTTCCTCAACCCAACCTCAACTTATAGCGGCATTTTAGCTATGTCGGTCTACTACTAGGAATTAAATTTTTGTCCGGAAAGTAGCTTCAACTAAGATGTAGTTAAAAGTATAAAGACTGCAGAAATGTATTCATATTTTATTTCGTAAGTAAAGAAAACTAACCTATTATTTATTTTCTTTATTCAAACTATACAAAATAATCGGGAATTTATAATTATGTTACAGGATAAAAAGTCTAATGGCTACAACAAACCACCTATATTTTGGGGTCTGAGCAAAGCAGGAGCGATCGCTCTGACAGTAGGAGCTACAGTAATGGGATTTACTAATCCTCCTAGAGATGAATATGTTAATTATGCTTCTAATAAATTGGCAACTGAGATTAAAAAGTCTGTTTGTAAAGAGTCTAAAGTACCAGACTTTTTGAGTGATTTTACAGGAGATTTAGTTAAAAGTTGTGAAAAGCTAATTAAGAGTCAAAGAACTACGATTAAAGAATTAATGGATAATGCTACCAGACGTCAGAATTTAATATTATTTAGTGTTTATACAACTGAGTTTCAGGGTAATAGATATCAGACTATTGGTGCTGTAGGAAATTTCCTCACATTTCCACCAGAGGAAATTGATAAAAATTAATGACAATTCATGCTCATATAGTAACTTTTGTAGGGATGTTTCATGCAACATTCCTACATTCTTTTTTGCGGATATTTAGAATAGATATTTTTTCTGAAATTCTAATAAGTTTCTATACAAAGATTGAAAAGGCGATATAACTTTCTCTAAATGTTCAACATTCAGTATATCTAATACTATCAGGATTCTTCCATAAACTGAATGCTCAAAAGATAACAGTTCATTATTTCAAGCCTCTGAGTTTCCTAGGTCATCCTGTGCAAACAGCCAGAGGTTACTGATAACTGATAACTGAAATTACGGAGAGGGGGGGATTCGAACCCCCGTATGAGTTACCCCATAACAGCATTTCCAGTGCTGCGCCTTAAACCACTCGGCCACCTCTCCAGGAAGCAAAATTATTTAATTCTTTTGCTCACAATTAAACTATGTTAGCAGAACTAATCTAAATTTAGCAACCCCCTCAGACAAAAAAATTTATTCTGGGATTTTGGGCCTATATAACATAAGATAAGTATAGCGCTATGCGCCAGTCAAAATTCAAAATTCAAAAGTCAAAATTCAAAAGTAATCTTCTGACAAGCTAATATCTAACTAGAAACATTATGACCAATAAATAAGGTCAATCGCCTGCCCTTTTAAGGCAATAAAGAAAATTCCTCCGGCTTTAGCTAGAGGTACTGTTAACTGATAACTGATAACTGAAATGGCCTCTAATCACCAAATTCATATACACGATCGCCAGAATAATACCCATTATAAAGTCCAAGTTCCTGATGACCGCTACATTCTGCACAGTGCTGAGAACCAAGGAGTAGAATTGCCATTTTCCTGTCGTAATGGTGCTTGTACTACTTGTGCAGTTAGAGTTCTATCTGGCGAAATCTATCAACCTGAAGCAATGGGACTATCCCTAGAACTCCAAAAACAGGGTTATGCTCTTCTCTGTGTTAGTTATGCACGTTCTGACCTATTCGTAGAAACACAGGATGAAGATGAAGTATATGAACTCCAATTTGGTCGCTACTTTGGCAAAGGAAAGGTAAAACTTGGACTGCCATTGGATGAAGACTAAAATAATTTATCTAGTGATGGCCTGTATATTTTTGGCTAGTTGTCAAAACCTTAACCGACCCTCAGGCAAAATTACTAGGGTAGAAAGGGTTGTTAGTGGACAAACTATAGAGATAGCTGACCGTTCTGCTGCTGTACCTGTGCTAGAACCAATTCGCTTGATTGGCATTCAAGCGCCGGATATTAGACAAAAACCTTGGGGACAAGAAGCAAGAATTCAACTAGAAAAATTAACTTTGGGGCAAGAAGTATTATTGGAGTTT
>JAAUYJ010037239.1_pt1 | contig 10775 bp, 13 predicted proteins | sample 7278031 | NCBI WGS metagenome assembly JAAUYJ01 (sample SAMN14350222, study PRJNA611818) | marine sediment metagenome | isolation source: surface marine sediment (1.8m) | place: French Polynesia: Moorea | collected 2018-08 | reverse complement strand
CTAGAAGTAGGGGGTGGTGGGGGAGTCATTTCTACCTCAACGCCACTGGAGGGGGGTGTGACAGGAGGCGGTGGTGGGGGGGTTAATTCAACTTCAAAATTATTGGCTGGTGGTGTTACAGGAGGTGGTGGTGGGGAAACCATTTCCTGTGCACTGGGCGGCGGTGGGGGTGGTATTGCGGGGGAACCTTCAAAAGGATAAGGAGAACCACATTCTCCGCAAAAAGTGGCATTGCTTAATAAGGGCTTGCCACAGTTACCACAAGCCACCATCTGGGGAAGGGAGTTGAAACAAGCCTCGCACTGAGAAGCCCCGTCCGGGTTTTGATGTTCACAATTTGGACAAATTATCATTACTCAATTTTCACCACTTAACCTTACTCATTTTATCGCAGAGAGTCTCAATATATGGAACTTTGAGATTAACGAAAAGGACCGAGAACATCCTGAACCGTAATTCTTTGTTCATCGGTATAACCGGCAAAGGTTCGTGTGGCTACCAGTTTAATTTCGACACCTAACCCTGATCTTAGGTAATTAGAATCAATGGGCAACTTACCAATGTCAATGGTAAACTTATCTCCATCCAGTACCACTAAATCATCAGGAATCTCTCCTTCGTATCGAGTGCGATAGTCAGAAACACGACGAAAACGAGGATCGGAACGGGTAATACTATAAGTAACTTTAAATTTTGTCGCAATTAAATTCGATTGCTCCGCCTCATCAATTAATGTCAATTGTAAATCAGTTCCCCGTCCCGAAAGTCCCTGACTTTTCAAACGAGTGGCATCACTTTTGCGAATAGCATTATAAACGATAAATTGTGTTAGATTATTGCGCTTTTGCGTTGTAGCTTCTATCCAAATATCATCAGGAATATCTATCACAACCCCTTGATTATCTTGATACTTTAAAGTTACCTTTTCCTGAGAAAATTGATTAAAAGATTGAGGGGCATTCCAAATTAATAAAAAAGACTGTTCTAGCCTTTCCACCAAAGTTAAATACTGATCATCAATAACCGAACCTGGTGCAAATAAAGCAGAAGCCCCTGTGCGAGTTTCCCAAATATTTTTAGATAGGGAATAACCTTTTTCTTGTAACGCTCCCATAGTCACGGTTGCTGCTGGTTTATCTGCTTCTAGGGGTTTATCTAAATTAATTAACGTCAATTGACCGGGTATGCCGTTTCTCCCAAAGGCCCCACTTACCCCATTAGACCCATTTTTCCCGTCTTGACAGCGAAATTCTAGGGTGGTGCAACGATAATTAGGTTCCCCCGGATTACCGCTACAGGTTTCTACGGTCCAATACGGTTGACTACAACGACACCCTTGACCCCCTGTACCCCCCTGCCCAGGCTGCCCTCCTTTTCCCCCGGCAGCATTGACAAAGACTTGTTTTAAGCTAGAAATATCTGTTGTATAAAGGGTTAAAGCGCCTCCATTACCCCCATCTCCTCCATTCCCCCCACTGCCGCCATTGCCTCCAATGGGTGCTTTTAGGTTATGTTTAACCCCAATCGGTTGATTATTACACTCAGCATCTTGTCCTGGTTTACCACTTTCCCCAGATTGCCCGTCTTCTCCCATTAAGTTAAGGGTGACTGGGGTTCCATCGGCAAAAATGGTTAAATTTTCACTATTTTCCCCATTTTCTCCCGATGCGCCACTGAGGGCATTGGTGCCATCTTGTCCAAAGTCTCTTGCGTCTGCGGCCAGGGCTATTGACGCACAAACTTTTGAAGAGGAAGGAAAAGGGATGACCAAAGAACTGCTAAAAAAGAAGATAAATAAGGAGAGTTTTGTCAGTTGCATTGATGCGTTAGGAGTATTAACGATCGCCAACTTCTGAGACTGTGTTTAATTATATTTTGTTTCTTGAACTATTAAGACAGAACAAGGAGCATGATGAACAACATAGTTACTAACACTCCCTAAAAACATTTCTGAAACCCCACTCAGTCCCCTTCTACCAACAATAATCAAGTCGGCTTTCCAGGTTTTACCCATATCTCGAATCCAACGGCCTGGCTCCCCTATTTTCCAGTGCCATTCTGTAGCAATTCCTTGTTCATTAGCAAGTTTACCGTATTCTTCCAACCAGGCATTGGTTTCTTGGGCCTGACTTTCAAGGCGTTCTCGCATTAAGTAGGAAAAATCGGAAAATTCACCTTCATATAGGCTCGTATAAGGAGCGTTCGATGGGGTTTCCATCGGTAAACAGTGAAATAACATTAAGGTTGCCTGGTCATATTTAGCCACAGCTAATGCTTGTTCAAAAACTAATTTTCCCAAAGGTGAATTATCTAAGGCGGCTAATATTTTTTGATAAGTCATCTTCTACCCCTCAAGTATAAATTTTTCGATTCTATCCATGCCTTTTTCAATGGATTCTAAATCTGTGGCATAAGAAAGACGAATACAATTATCGGCTCCGAATGCTTTGCCAGGAATGGCAGCCACTTGTTGTTTTTTGAGCAAAGTATCACAAAATTCTAAGGACTTCATCCCTGTTTGACTAACATCCATAAACACATAAAAAGCCCCCATGGGAGTGGGACAACTCAGCTTAGGAATGGCTGTGATTCTTTCTAATATGACTTGACGGCGTTTAGTGAAAGCTTGCACCATTTTTTGAACACATTGGAGGGACTCTTTTTGTTCTAAGGCAGCAACGGCCCCATATTGAGCAAAGGTACAGACGTTGGATGTACTATGACTTTGAATGGTACTAGCGGCTTTAATGAGCTTCTCCGGGCCAGCTAAATAACCGATACGCCATCCTGTCATGGAGTAGCTCTTAGCAAAACCATTACTAATAATGGTGCGTTTAAAAATTTCTTCTCCTAGGGAACCGATACTGATATGTTGTGCGCCGTCGTAGAGTATTTTTTCATAAATTTCGTCAGAAACCACCCATAAATTATGTTCAACAATGACCTCAGCTAAAGCCTCTAATTCTTCTTTGTTATAAACTGTACCGGTAGGATTAGAAGGGGAATTGAGAACCAATAATTTACTATTAGAGGTAATAGCTTGAGTTAATTTTTCTGGGGTAATTTTATAATCTGTTTCTGCTGTTGTGTCTACAATAACGGGGGTACCTTGAGCCAGGTTTACCATTTCAGGATAACTTAGCCAATAAGGTGCGGGAATAATAACCTCATCTCCCGGTTGAATCAAGGCTAACATCAGATTAAATAAGGAGTGTTTACCCCCATTGGTCACAATAATATTGTCGGTGGTGTAATCTAATCTATTGTCGTTTTTCAGTTTTTTGGCGATCCCTTTTTTAAGGGCTGCTTCTCCAGCTACCGCACCATATTTTGTTTTCCCGTCTGCTAATGCTTTAGCTGCTGCATCTTTAATATGCTCAGGGGTATCAAAGTCTGGTTCCCCTGAGCTAAAGTTACAGACATCAATGCCTTCCTTTCTCATTTCCTTTGCTTTAGCAGTAATGGCAAGGGTGATGGAGGGAGTTACTTTTGTCACCCGTGTTGCCAATTCAATCATCTTTGTTCTCCCAAGCCTAATATTTATTCCCCAGGGGCTGCTATGGCCCCAACTGAGTAAACCCGAAAAAACCTTTTCCCATAGCTATATACTGTTGGGAGGGCTGTTTTTGATTTTTTCCCTGAATCAATTTCTGTTCGGTTATTGTAACAGAGCTTTGTCCTTAGGTTTTCCTATTCCTGACATTCCCTTATTGACCTATAAATTGCTCAGAATACTTCCGAGATCAGGAACTTACTTGACTTACTCAATTACCCCCATTATAGCTAATGAAGTGCCTCATATCAGCTTTTTTTTCTATCTACATAGTCTTGAGTGTTTTTCGTCATTCAGTCTAACCATAAAACTGCTCTGGAGACTCTAACCAGTCAAAAATCTGCTCTAATTGACTGAGATTAATTAATCCATATTTCCATAATTGCATAGGAATCTGAGCGGGTATAGCCTGGGTGTTACGTAAGGCTAAATGAACTTGATCTGCCGAAAGCTCTAATTCTTCTTGTAAAAAGATTACTAATTTTTCTAACATTGTTTAACTTTTCCTTATTTTGTCATCAACAGGCACCGGGATCACCACCACCTCAGTTTTTGCCTGAGACAGCTTACTTCCAATCGCTATAACCATGACAGTCATGGTCAGAAGTTCGATGATCATATTACTCATATTTGTGAGCCTCTTGTAAACTTATGTAAATTATTTTAATCTTTATGTAAAGAAAATGCAAGGAATCTTGTCATATTCCTTGCTGTGTGTTAGAGATGTTAAACCCTAAGCTGCTAAGAGTTGGGGTTCTACAGGCTGCGATCGCAATAATCTTTCCATAATGGCTTGAGGTTGACGACCATTAGCCACAATCAAACGATGAGACAACACATGAGGGGCGATATATTTAACATCGTCGGGGGTTGCATAGTCTCGTTCTTCTAGAAAAGCCACGGCTTGGGTTGCCCGTTGTAGGGCGACAGTTCCGCGAGGGCTCACCCCTAAACTAATATCATCATCTTGACGAGTTGCTCGTACAATACTGAGCATATATTGCTGTAAAGAGGGAGTCACTTTAACCAAACTGGTGAGACGCTGCAACTCTGTTACATCTTCCAAAGAAATACAAGGCTGTAACTCGTCCACGTGAACCCGTTGCAGTTGCTTCTGTAACATTTGTAGTTCTTCAGCTTCACTAGGATAACCCATACTTAAAGAAATGGTAAAGCGATCCATCTGGGCTTCAGGAAGGGGAAATGTCCCTTGATACTCTACAGGGTTCTGAGTTGCGATCACAAAGAAAGGCTTGGGGACTTGACGGGCTTCTCCATCAACGGTAACTTGTTTCTCCTCCATTACTTCGAGCAGGGCAGACTGGGTTCTAGGGGTGGCGCGGTTAATTTCATCGGCCAGTAAAACATTCGCAAAGACTGGGCCAGGTAAAAATTCAAATTCTCGACTATTGGGGTTCCAAATATTAGTTCCTGTAACATCGGTGGGGAGTAAGTCAGGGGTACATTGAACCCTTTGAAAACGTCCATTAATCGAACGAGCTAAGGATTTTGCCAAGAGGGTTTTACCCACACCTGGGACATCCTCTAGTAATGCGTGTCCCCCACTTAATAAAGCAACAATAACTAAACGAATCGGCTTTTCTTTCCCCACAATAGTACGACTTAGATTATCAGTGAGGGCAACAATTTTATCTCTCATAAGAATTATCGGGGATAAATGAGTTTAAGATCCACCCTTAAGTTGCCCATTTTTTTGACGAAAAGTTACACGAGAGATAAATTCAAAGTATTGTTAACTTCTTCAGCACAAGAAAACCCAATCATTAAATAATAATAGATAACCCTTTATTTTTTCTCAACTATAAATTATGACTACCATTCCTTTCCATAAATTCAATGCCCAAGCCACTCAGTTTGATCCCTATAATGCCTGTATATTAGCTGAACTATCAGCTAAAGCCTACCGAGAAGGCCACGAAAATAATGAACAATGGCGAATAAGGACAAAAAAAGAAGCAAAAACTTGGGGCTTTGATCCTGATAATGTCTATTGTTTTAATCATAAAGGAGCGCAAGCTATTTTATTAAGTGACGATGAAAAAATTATCGTTGCTTTTCGAGGAAGTGAAGAAAAAATGGATTGGGCTGATAATTTGAATCGTAGAACAGAAGGGGCTTTTAAAGATCGTTTTGGTTTAAAAATTCATGCAGGATTCTATGATTACTTTAATATGATTTGGAATCCTTATGATGATCCGAAAAATCCAAACTTACCAGAATCAAGAGGAATTGAAGCAATTTTAAGAGAAGAGCTACAACGCTCAACCTTTCAAACGGTTTGGTTTACTGGTCATAGTTTAGGTGGAGCAGTAGCAGCATTTGGCTCGGCTGCTTGTGTGGTTGAAGATCCTCCAATTATTGTGCATGGTGTGTATACTTATGGTCAACCTAAAGTGGGTGGAAAACTATTTGCTGAACGTTTTCATAATGAATTAGGTGATAAATTTTTCCGATTTGTTAATCATAATGATATTGTTCCCCATGTTCCTACTTGGGCTCCATTTTTCTTCTATAATCACTTTGGACAACTTAAATATATTACCCAAGATGGAAGAATTGTTGATCAAGAATTAACCAGTTGGCTTAAACGGTTTGCTATCAGTTTGCTTGGGGGACTCGATAACTTATTTACTCAAGAAAATGATGGCCTCGCTTCTCATTTTAAAGATAGTATTACTGATCACTTTATGGGGAAGGGTTATCTTCCTCCTATTCGTAAATTAATATCGCGTTAAACCCATTAATCGGGAGAGAAAAAATCATTGAATAATGATCTCTGATCTATATTCTTCTCCCGTAATTTCTTACTTCAACTAATGATTATTTTTACGAGGATGTTGGATTGTATCAGAATGTCGATGGGATGAAGAACGAGAACTTTTTGGTTGATTTTTCCGATAATTTCTCTGATTTCGTTGTATAACTCCCTTCCCAGGATGATTAATAATCGTTTGGTTAATGGTTTGATAAATTTGGTTATTTCCTCCATTAACATTTGCTTCAATACTTCCTATTTGACTGGTGTTTTTTTGGGCAAAAATAGAAGTATTAAATAAGCTAAGTAAAGTGAAGCAAAGCAATCCAATTTGACTTTTTTTGTCTCCCATAAAGTTTATTGTACCTCCAAATTAATTTGTTGCTTAAGCAATCCAGTTTTGCCAGTTTGTTGACTAACTTGAGTACCATTTCCATCCAAGGTAATGCTCACTGAACTTTGAGAAGGATAATACATTCCTGTTATCAGGATGCCATAATTACCTCGACTCAAATAATTAGATAAATTTACTTCAGTGGTGTTTCCTTGTAAAGTTTTAATAACTTGACCATTGAGATAAATTTCTCCCTTAATATTCGCTCCATTTAGAGCTTTTATAGTTAATACAAGGGGTTGACTAAGATCATTGTGATTCAAATTAATGGAAGTGCTTTGCATCAAATGTTGACCTTGTGCTATCAAGTAAACATCTTTAGGAAAGTCAGAAACCATACCCAATAAAACAAGGGTTAAAAAAGTAGCTAATGCTAAAGGTTTAAATGACATAAAGTAACCTCATCGAGTGCCATTTTTTTGAGGATTATGAGGGAATCGATCCAGAGGATTATCAACATCAACTTGAACATTAGAACGAATTTGTACGTTTGATCCGTTGGGAAGGTGAGGATATGGATTATTTCCTCTTTGAATATTCTGAACACGGCGATTTTGTTGTACTGAATTGGGACCAATATGGCCTTGAACTCCTGTCGTTACACTGGAGTTACCTCGACAACCTGGTTGACTTTCCATCGTGACATCATTGCTTCTTTGAGGTGGTTTTTGAGAACCACTAATACTGTATTGAAGCGAGACATCTCCCTGAACACATTGTGCTTTTACTGAACTTATTAAGGAAGACTCAAGCATTAGGACAAAGAGACACAGTTGACTGATTGATATTATGATTTTCATACAAGAAAACTCCTCATTTTTTGTATAAGTGTCAAGTTCACTGAGCACTTACTTAAACTTTGTATGAATCAAATGCTTGTAATTAAAGCATTTGATTCAAATATGAGTCACAAATTGATTAATTTAGCGACATCGATAATGAAAGGTAGAACTATTGCTGCTAGTTCGATTCGATGAACTAATCTGTTGATTAGATTGGTGGACAATTTGACCACGACGACATCCTTGAAAATTAGGCTTTCCAGAAGAATTATTGGGGAAATAATAATCAAAACCGGAGCGATTTCTCGGTACAGAAAATTCCAGTCTTCCTGTGTCGATAGAGGTATCACCATTTTGACGATGATGAATGTTTATTTCTCCTGTTTGTACTTCAATTTCTCCTGCATTGGCCTGGGTTGACACAAACAAATTTGCGCTAATTGTTAGTAAAAGCATGAAGGCTTTACCGTACATGGTTGGCCCCTCAAATGGTAAACGAAATCGAAAAAAGGAATGGTTTACGTGAATATTGGGCAGAATTTCCCATCTTCTAAAGTTTTGGGATTAACTAGGGAGCCTATGCTACACTGGAAAAATATAAGGAAATTAAGAAGAGACAGGAAAAGATGGTTATCATGGAAATAGGTGAACTCATCGTTAACCCTGTCTTTTTTAGTGTTTAGCACAGTTGATGAGCAATGGGGTGTTAGTTACGATTTCTTCTCCCCGAACCGTTTCTCATTTCGGTGCGTTGGATAGTGGTTTGGCGGATGCTATTCTCTTCTCCCATTTGCTCTTGATATTGGTCAGTAGTTTGTACTGCACCATAACTGCCCTGCTCTTTTCTTTCTTTTCTGCTATTCATCTCACGATGAATTTGCATACTTTCTTGAACGGCTTGGTTTCCTCGACCATTTTGAAAACTACCCTGATATGAATTTTGCATAATGACTTTATCTCCTTCCTCTTGCGTTACTTCATTAGCAATGGCAGGGAAAGTGAATAAGCAAATGGTAGTTAAGCCTAATAAACCAAAAAGTACGTTTTTCATCGTTAGAACACTCCAAAGAAAGTTTTTTACTTGTGTTTCGCCCTTGATTGGGCTATCTGTTCTTAATTTAGTGAATTTATTTTTAGATGTCAGTCTAAAAATAAGTGGAGTTTTTTAAATAAATTGGTGGAATTATGGGGCAAAAAATCCTTTAGACATAGAAAAAAGTCTTAAAATATAGAAAAAAGTAGAAATTAACCCGAAATGACTCATCAAACAATTTAGAATGCGCGAATGCGCGAATTACCTCCACCTTAAGTTGGAGGCTTGAAACAAGGAAAATTTTTCTTCTGTTGGTTGACTTGGATATGGGGAGGAAACCTCGCCATCCCTCGACTGCTTTTCATTCCCTTTAAAGAGAAGGCTTGGAACCCTTTTTTTCGGTCATTAGATAAACCAAATTATCCCCCAAAGGGAAGAACATCATGAAAATGATTGATGTCAATGTAATATTTGCCCTCGGATGTTTGGGAGAAAATATTTACTAATTTCATGCCCCATAAAATGTTTTGGTAACTATAAAAATATCTGGCATGAATGGTTTGAGAGAAGGTTTCATCTAATCCAGTTAAGGTTACCCACAGTTCTATATTTTCCTCGGCCAATCTTTCTGACGATTCATTAAAAAGTGGACTTTGTTCATCAATCGGGTGCATCACTTGCCAACTTAAACCAAAGATAGGAGTTTGCGATCGCAGCAAATTAAGATCATAAAAACGGCGCATAAAATGACCTTCACTACTAATTTCGTTCCGTACCAAACTAACTTTTATTTGTGCCTCTAAAATTTGATTTTCTCTTTGATTCGCAGCACGAAACATCAGGGTAGGAATACCATTAAAAGGACAAATAACAGCTACCTTGCTAAACAAAACTCTGGCAGTTGGACGAGAAAATCGGGCAAACATCAAACCAGTTAAAATAGCCACCAATAATAATCCAATCCAAACCTCTAAAGTAACTAATATTTGCGCATAAATAGTTTCAGGATACATAGAACCATAACCCACAGTGGATAAGGTTTGAATACTAAAGAAAAAGGCATCTTTGAATGCTCCTGGTTCGGTATTGGCAATACCATTTGCTGCGGTTAAATAAGCAGAAGCAAAGAGTATATTAATAACCAAATAAAATAGTGTTGTTAATATTAAAAATCTTGGCCAAGAAATGGCTAACAACCAGTGATATAAATCTGTTCTAGCAGGATGAAATAGGTCAACTTGTTGTAAGGGCTTTCTGGTTCTTAATATCTTTAAAATAGTTTATGTAAAAAATATTTTTTTTATCATCGCTCTTTGATTTTTTGTTAAAAAATAATAAATCACTCAAATTATAGCGTATCTTTAGTAAAAACTAATATGGTATAGCTTTTACATTTGAGTTGTGAACACTCAAGCACAAGCATCATGATTGCAGAAGAGTATAAGACTATGTTACTGTTGATATATAAAGTGTAAATACTATAAATCGACTAAGTATAAAATATTAGATAATGTCAAATTATTAAAGCATTTCCTTCGCATTTAATCTAATATTAATTTTTAACCACCAATTAGAGAAAAAATGCCTAGTTATCCTGGACTTTCAAGCGAAACCTTTCGTCATCCTCTTGATAGACAAGCGGAACAAACTTTAAGGGGTGTTCCTGGTTTTGATATAGTTGCCACTAACTTTATGGAATATCTTTATGAAAGACCTCAACAGATTTCTTTGATGGGAAATAGTATTAAAGTTGGTCCTCGTCAATATGGAACTTTGTACGGTATTTTCAGAGAAACAGTTTATGATTTAGATATTAGTCCTGAGCCTTTAATTTATGTTAGTCAAAATCCTATAGCCAATGCTTATTCTTTGGGAAAACAGCAGCCTTATATTGTTTTAAATGCAGGGTTATTAGATTTATCAGATGAAACAGAATTAAGAACTGTTATTGCTCATGAATTAGGTCATATTAAATGTGAACATAGTTTATTAAGTCAGATGGCAATTTGGGCTATGGGGGCTGCTTCTTTATTTGGAGAATTAACATTAGGATTAGGAAATATTATTAGTAGTGGTTTGATTTTTGCTTTTTATGAATGGCGGAGAAAAGCAGAATTATCAGCAGATAGGGCTGCTTTATTGGTTATCGATGATACAGAACCAATTTTTACAATGATGATGAAAATGGCAGGAGGTAGTCATAAATATGCCCATGAATGTCATTTAGATGAGTTCTT
>JAAUYJ010210304.1_pt1 | contig 10780 bp, 10 predicted proteins | sample 7278031 | NCBI WGS metagenome assembly JAAUYJ01 (sample SAMN14350222, study PRJNA611818) | marine sediment metagenome | isolation source: surface marine sediment (1.8m) | place: French Polynesia: Moorea | collected 2018-08 | reverse complement strand
GATATAAACCTGGGCTGTGTCAATAGAGGCTATGTACTATTATAAGCGTTGCTTATATTGCATGGATGCGTTTTATTGCATGGATGCGTTTTATTGCATACATCTATAAGCCTTGATATATATAACTTCTAGCTGCATTGTACTTTAAAATATCTAATAGTTGCATATATGCGTATGTAATTTTGAATCAAAATTCCCGATCTTTTCTATATTTTAAATCATACTTATTTGTTTTATTTATAGATAACTGAACTCCTCTTCTATATTCTATAGGTCAGTGTCTTTTAGTTGCTGGGTCTTACTATGTTCATATAGATTATGGCAATTATAAATAGATTAGTAGTGATTAAAAGATTCTAATAGGCTATGTTTCTTTTATATTCCATAATTTGCTTTGTTTTTGTCTATATTTTCTTATTTACTCGATAAATCTATGTTTGTCGTTTAACAGTATAGTATTAAGAACATCAAAAAATCTTGATTCAATACAGGATTAGTTATACTTAAATTCTTCTGAATTTATCGTACTGAATCAGAGAGCCAAGAAAAACAACCAGGTAAACCGCGATCGCAAATTCTCGGTAAAACCAAGAGATACTAAGTGCTTGACAATTATTGAAAAGTTGAGAAAGGGAGATAGAAAGTTATTTGTTTTTGGAGAAAAAAACTCTCAAACCCTTATTTCACAAAATGCTCTGTTGACTTACTTACCTTGGCACTCCTCTTATTACTTTTAAGAAACGGTATTATCTCGCGCTCTTTTATCTCACCTCCTACAATATTTCAATGTACTTAATAAACCTCTAGGATATTTATACTTTACTTTTCCTAATGAATGAGTTATAATTAGTATAACTTAATCAAAGTTAAAAGAACCCCGAGGGGAACTCTGGACATTGCTCTTGACACCCTTTATATTAATTAGCTAGTTGTGATTTAATGCCTAAAGATTAACCAAGGCTGTCGAGATGATGAATTAAAATCAGTTGATCAACAAACCTTGGGATTTTGATAGATAATATCAAATCACTTCTTTTACGCCATAAATACCAGTAGGCGACCACATAACAGGAAAATATTAGTTCAATTACTTGCGCTTCAATTTTTTGTCGATGACAGTTGCGTAGCTTCCCATTTGGTGATTTGATATAACATTGCTCTTGGAGTTGCTCCTCGATCGCTGATCGCTTGCCCGAGAGGAAGTATCTCGACTACCCAGCATGATCAGAGAAGGCTTTGTCTTGGTTAGGAATCATTTTTCCTCTCAGGGTAATTCAAAAAAGAGCAAAATGCCGAATTTGTTTCTCAAATGGAATCAGTCTTGGAAGTTTATCAACCCTCATATCATCATGACTTCCTGTTTGATTAACAGACCACTCTTTTTACTTCCTAAACGATCTAGAATTATATTATACTTATACTTAAAAATTAAGTATAATATAAATAGATAGTCAATGAGACTAAGTAGATGAATCCAGAATTAATGGCAGAAGCGATCGCCTTTGGTCGTACCAAATGGCTGAGAAATTTAATAGCTGATCGCTTGGAAGAAATTATCGACGAGCAAGATATCCCCTCTATACAGCAATGGGATAGTTCTATTAAAGAATTTATGAGTAATCGCGGTTTAATTGAGCCGAGACAGCAGAAAGATTATTGGACTGACATTAGAAATGCGATCGCCATGTTTGACCCCCATCACCCTGCTCTTGAAGTGGTAGGATTAACCACCGAGCAGTGGATTACCATTAATCAAGTGGCGCAGGAGAAATTACAACATCGCACTACTAAACTGATTAATGACCCCGACGCTGTAGTCAATACTGCTCAAGGACTCCTTTTGAGTGACCAATGGTCAGAAATTGCTGCGGGACTAGCAACGGTTACTGGTCGAAGATGCAGTGAACTACTACAAACAGCGAGCTTTTCTTATTGTTCCCCCTATTCAGTCCTTTTCACTGGTGCTACTAAGAGAAGAAATGAAGAAAATGATCATGAGTTTGAAATTCCTACTCTTGTGAAGGCAGAGTTAGTCCTTAACGCGATCGCCCGTCTGCGCTCACTATTACCTACAGATGGACTTAACCTCAAACAGATTAACCAAAAATATTCTGAGCCTGTAGCCAAAGCTTGTCACCGTCATTTTCAACATTTAATTCCCACTCGTGATGGGAAGGATAATTTATATACCCATATCTTCCGTGCTGTCTATGCCACCATCGCTGCCCATTGGTTCTGTCCTCCTACTGTTCCTGTTCTAGAATATCGAGCAGCAATTCAAGGTCACTTCTTTCTCGTCAATGAAACTGACCCCATCAAAAGACATTCTATCGCTACACAACGCCACTACTTTGATTATCAGATTGGTGATGGTATTGGTAATATCGACGGCAGACTGGGCATCAAGCTCAACTTACCATTAGTTAAGATTATATCTAGCTTCGACCAATGCACGAGAAAAAAAACCTTTGATACAGTAGTGAAAAGCATCCCTGAATCTATAGTACATCGATTTCATACTGTATGCGATCATCTTAAGATTCCAGACCATTCTTTTGTCCAACGTTTAGACTCGTTACTAGATTATCTCGAAACCAAAGATACTCAAGACAACTGTAGCAATGAGATAGAACATAAGACTGAAGATACGAACCAACACTTATCTGCTTCAGTTCATCTTCTGGCTACTACTTTGGCTAATCTTACACAGAGATATCATGCCTCTGCACCAGAACCAGAGCCAAATTATACTGGGTCTATCACATCAAATCAATCTACTTCACCTAGATACTCCCAGGAGAACAAGAACACTCGTACAAAATCACAACCACCCAAACCACCCAAACCCAAAATTAATACCAATGCCATTGCTCATATCAATTATGTAATTGATAGTATTATCAACTACAATAATAACCCCCACATTTCTCATAAACAAAAATGGCGCATTGGTCCTTCCATACTCAAAAAGTTAACTACTGCCGATCAAAAGTGGATTTATCAAGTTTATCAACAACGATTTGAGCAAATCTCACAACATCACCAACTTCATCAACTTCCAACAAATCATAACAAAAAAGGTCGCGGTGCTAATACTGTCACTGAAGATATCCAGGTTATTCCTTACCACCTATTCAAGCAACAAAGAGAAAGACAGCCCCAGTGACAACCCTTGTGACAACCAAGGGTGACAACCTTTTAAGCTGTAGTATCAACCAAAAATTAACCAAGAGATAATATCCTAAATCGCTCTGTTATCACTCAATCTCACGTGACCTAAATACAGTTTTAAAACTACGTAGTCAAAAACTGGCTTAAAGCATTACTGTATATGGCTTTAACCTTGTCACAGATAGCCTGGTTTTTTTTAGAAAAATTAGGTTCATCTGTGACAAAAATTATAACCCAATATAAGTGGTGTAAAACCAATCTAAAAGTATAATACATACTTAATACTTTTAGACCTAGCTGTTGAATACTCTATTGAGCTACAAAAAATTATTTTTCACCTGGGTTTCTATGTTTCTTCTCAGAAAACATATTAACCACTTTTTAATAACATAAGAGAGAAGAACCAAAATTAGGTGTACTTATAGCTATTAAGTTGCTGAAATACTGACTTTAAATGAAGGGTTAGAAAGCGGTCATTATTTTAAATCCTTTGATTATATTAACATTTTTTAGCTGACTATTTAGATAATTTTATAAGCTCTTATTTAGATAGAATTTAGCTTAAATTTTTCTAGTCATATTACTCTTTTTATCCTATAATTATTATTAAGTCAAGTTGAATTTTAATTACAGTTTTATCGACAGAATAGTTTTCTTTATGGGAATATTGTCTCTTTGCTTATTGCTTTTGTTTGTCACAATTTATGAGTTTTTTATCTATGGTGACTCTTAAAGAATCTCTTGGTTTTATCCTCATTATGTGAGCCAAAGATGAGCTAAATACAAGGGGTAATATACACAATTTTTTTCTTGTCAATACTGCTGGTGATTAACTTTTCATGGCTTTTCTAATCTCTTATACTCCTCCACACCCATTCACAAGATGCAAATTACTCCTTCTCTACTTATTCTTGGACTATCTACCATTTACCTTTTCACCATCTATCTTCTCTTGAAGGTTTATCCCAGCTTCGATCAAACCGCTACCAAAAACCGCGACTGCGCCCTGTAGTATTAACCCCGAGAGGAAACCTGGACATATCAGGACAGTCTTGAATACAAGTGTCTGACTGGGGTTCATCAACAAGGGCTGACGAAGACTGTCCTGATATGTCGTGTTTTTTTTGTAGCCCACAATCAATTAGATAGAAAACCATCTAAATCGCTCCCTTATTCCTGATTTTGATTAACTGGAAGACCATTTTAAAATATGGAGAGCCAAAACCAGCTTAATCTATTGCTGTATATGGCTTTGACCCTGTCACAGATGACTTGTATTTTCTATAAATATTAGGAGTCATCTGTGACAAAATTTAGAACCTAATATGGATGGTTTAACCTAATTCTAAATTTATCATACATTATTACTACATTTTCCTGGGGTTTATCAATGAAAAGCCAAAAGTATAAAATTAGCTTTTTATTACTTTATACTTTCATTTCAGGAATTAGAATTACAACCCCCACAGGAAACATAGAGATACCAGGAAGGAAGAGATTAACTAGTCATTCATCATGGAGTAGTCTTACTTTCATCATGAATGACCAGTCTTATATGACAACACCACTGACAAGGAAGGCTGACCGCGCCCGATGGGCAGCAAGTCAAAACCAATGGTATCTGTAGCATAAACTCACAATCATTTAGATAAAAAACCATCCAAATAGATATTTTATTTCTGATTCTGATTAACTGGAAGACTATTTTAAAATGTGGAGAGCCAAAACCAGCTTAATCTATTGCTGCATATGGCTTTGACTCTGTCACAGATGACCTGTATTTTCTATAAATATTACTGGATATCTGTGACAAAATTTCTAACCTAATATGGATGGTATTAAACCCATCTAAAACTATCATACATTATTACTACATTACCTGGGTTTTATCAATAAAAAGCCAAAAGTATAAAATTAGCTTTTTATTACTTTATACTTTTAACCTTATTTAAATTAATTAATTTATAATCATAGTAGTAGAAAACAGGCAATTCAATATGCTGACCATTGCCATTGCTAGTTTATCGGGGGGACAGGGCAAAACCACCACCACCTTATTTTTGGCTCGTAAACTAGCTCTCTCTTATCCCACGCTAGTCATTGATGCTGACCCTCAACACAATCTCACTACCTATTTGGGATTAGAATTACAACCCAATCAACCCACTCTGTTGGAATTCCTTAAAAAATCCGTCCCCTTTGAGGACACAATTTATCCAGTAGAAGCATTACAGAATCTCTTTCTCATTCCTGCCGATGACCACCTGGATAATGCTAACGAGTATTTAAGCAGTAGTGGAATGGGAGCAATGATGTTGTCTCGTCGCCTTGAACCCCTAGTTGATAGTTTTAAGCTCTGTTTGATTGATTCTCCTCCCCAAAGAAGTCAGATAGCTAAAACCGTTATAGGAGCAGCTAACTTTTTAGTCATTCCCGCAGAAGCGAATATCAAAGGTTATGGCTCTTTAGTTCGTACTCTGGATTTATTAGATTTTATGCAGGAAATGAAAGCTACCACAGCAGAATTAATGGCAGTTATACCCTTTAGGGATAAATGGGTGGGACTCAATCAAACTCAGGAAAGTCGTTTGGCAATCAAAGCCATGAAAGAAGAAGTTAAAGAGAAGGTTTTTCCTTCTATTAGAGAGTCGGAAAAATACAAGCAAGCTATTAATAAACAACTTTCTCTCTCTACACTGGGGAAAAAAGAACTTGAATATCCTTTTGACGTTTTAGTAGCTAAAATTCAGGAACAATTAAAATGACTGAACCAGATAATTTACTTCATCGACTTAGACAAAATCGTATCAGATCTAATGTTACTAAACCCGACGATCAATTAACCGAAACAGCAGCAGAATCAAACCTAGAACATTATAATAATAATACCCTTCTTGATTTGAAAGCCCAATTAGCAAAATATCCCGAAACTAACCGTCATTCTGCTATTGTCCTTGACAAACAACTTGATATTCAACTTACACGATATTGTAAGGAACAGAAGATAACAGTGGAGACTTTTCTCGAAGCTGCTTGGACTTTGGCACATTCTAATCCACAACTCCTACAACAAATTACTGATTCCGCAATCCTCCGTTATAAATCTCGCAAGGAAGCAGGCAAACTCAGACGCTTAATTACTATGTTGTCCAAGCATTCACCCTAGTTGTAACGAATGTTGTTGCCAATCCCCACACCAATTCATTACTAATCTCCTCAGAACCCAAAATCAATTCAATATCAATGGAACAAGCTAGAACCAGAAGAAGAAGATATTTTGAGGATAATCCCAATCCTTCAGAACCACCAACTCGTCAAAGTTTCATCCCTGTACTTAAAGGAGAAAAACTCCGAAAGATATCAAATAACATAGAAGACTATCCACCTGGTACTATTTTTATGACAGTGGATCAATGGGTCAGAGCCAAAACTCCAACCCAGGAGAAAGAGGATATTGCTCCTGAGACTCCCCCATCAACTATTTTTGAGACTCTCATCCCTGTACTGAATGGAGAAAGACTCCGAAAAAAAAGAGGTGGTAAAAGTGCCTATCCACCTGGCACTGTTTTTATGACCTGGGATGAATTTGTTAGCTTAAGACAAGCTCACTCACCACAAAATATTGCTCCCTTAACTCCCAATCCCACTGGTAATGACAATCAAATACCTGTCTTTAACGGAAAAAGACTCAGAAAGAAATCAGATAATTTAGAAGACTACCAACCTGGCACTGTTTTTATGACAGTGGATCAATGGGTCAAATCCAAAACACCAACCCAGGAAAAAGAGAATATTGCTCCCTCCTCCCCCAATCCCACTGTCATAGAACAGAAAACAGCACAACACAGAAGAACTGCACATAACTATCTCCCTTCCTCTCCTACTCCCCCCAAGCTCAATATCCATCAACTCCTCGAAGAATATGAACCAAATATTAAACGAATTAGTAAAGAGATCGCTACTAAGGGCGCACAGCAATTCCTTCATTCTGGTCTTCCTAATGAAGTGAAGCTTAGTGAGGAACAACTGGCTATCCTCCAACAACAACTGGAGATAGAGCTTTACGAATGCCTAGAAGGTAAGTTCTCCTGGGGGTTCAATCGCGCCATCAGGTCTGTTGCTGACCCCCAATCTCTGTCTCTCCCTTCTAGTTTTTCTGATCTCGACCCAGAGGATTTTTGAGAATTATTAAGATTTAAAATCAGGGCAGTTCTTCTGACCATAAGGGTGAATAGCACATACTAATTTATTTCCCCGATAGTATTCTCCAATATAATTAGAACAATTGCGACAATTCTCATCATACCAATCAACTTGTTCAACCCAACATATAAGCTCATAAAGAGTGACTTTCTCGATTCTAATTGCTTGGCTCACGTCTAAAATATTCCCTAGATACGAAGCTTTAAAAACAATAGTATTATCTAATTTAAGACAGATAATTATTTCATGTTCTGGTGGAATATTACTTAAAATATCTTCATTACAAAGATATACGAGTCCATCATCTTTATTGTATCCACAAGCGTTACATTGTAATAAGAATAGTTCAAATACTTTGTCCATTTTTTCTTTTTACGTGACTAACAATTCATTTCAATTACATCTTGACGCAATATTTTTGTTAGATTTAGTTACATAATTAAAATAGTAAAGCATTTTGAAAACAGAAAACCTATCTATCTCCAATCAATTTTATGTTGGGGTAACTAGGCAGACAATTCACAAAAGGAATTAAAAAATAATGGGTCTTGAAGCCTATCAATTAATTGTTGGGTACAGACATCTAATGAATGAAGACCCATTATTTTTTTTTCTCCTCTCTCACGCTCTTGACTGTGGAAAATAACGGGACTTAAACAATTTAGGCGTTCAAAATAAGATATAATGCTTTTAATGATTGACTTTAGCATTACTATGTATAGCGATCGCCACTAATGAAAGAAACAACTCCCGCAGCGATGCCCCCATGCTTCGATAGATGGTGTAAAAAGTTCGATGATTTACTTAGGACTAAAGCTCAGAAAAGAGAGTTTAGACACTATTTAGGGGGATTATTAGGAGAAAGTGAACGAAAAAATGTATCTCAAATGGCGAGAGACTCAGTAGAGGTCACATACCACAAATTACATCATTTTTTAACTGAAGCAACTTGGGAAGCGGACAAGATTAACGAGCGTCGGTTAGAAGTAATGAGTAAATCCAACCAAACTAGAATCAGTCGCGGATTTAGTCTAATTGTTGATGATAGTGGGCATAGAAAAAGTGGAAATTTTACAGCAGGAGTAGGTCGTCAGTACATCGGGGAAATCGGCAAAACAGATAATGGAAATGTAGTGGTAACAACACATCTATATGATGGTAAAAAAAGTCTTCCTTTAGACATAGAATTATATCAACACGGTAATTCATTACCAGAAGGAAAAAAAGACCCAAATTTTAAGAAAAAACCAGAGTTAGCTTTAGAACTAATCGATAAAAGTTTAAAGAGAGGATATAAGCCAGGAATAGTCTTAATAGATTCGGGATATGGTAATAATACAAGTTTTTTGAATGAACTTGAAAAAAGAAAATTAAACTACCTAGGAGGACTAGCTAAAAATCGGAAAGTTAAGGTTGTTAACTCAACAACATTTACTGAAGAAATAAGATTAGACAAATTAGCAGAGTCATTACCCAAAGAGGCTTTTAGCGAAACCACAATAAATCTAGAAAAACCTAGAACAGTTTGGGTTGCTGTCATATTAGTTGAAATATCGCGACTTGAAGGTCAAAAAAAGATAGCTATCGTCATGAATGATTCAACTTTTCAAGATGCAGAAGATATTGATTACTTTATAACTAATGTTGACCCATCAATTGTTACTCCACAATGGATAGTTGATACTTATTCTCAGAGAAATTGGGTTGAAGTATTCTATCGCGAAGTCAAAGGATGGTTGGGATTAAAGGAATATCAAGTTAGAAGTAAAAGAAGTTTAAAAAGACATTTTATACTCGTCTTTTGCGCTTATACTTTTATCCTTTGGCATAAACTTACTGGTGGCTTAAGAAGGCGTTGGGCTAATAAACCTTTAAACACATTTCCTGAAGCATTGGAAGCATTTCGTACAGCCATGTCTTTCCGTTTTATAGAATGGCTTAACCAAAATCGGCACGTATTTGCAGCTTACAAAGCCAGTTGTGGCTTTATTTGGGCTTAATTTTTGTTTAAGTCCCGATAATCGGAGAAGTGGGCAACAGCTAGCCTGATCGATTCATTGGGATACTGATCCAAGTAGCGTTTGAGTAATTCAACTTCAAAAGAGTTGTGTAATAGTGATTCTGTTTCTTTCATGGTTAAATTGAGGTTGAGTCAAGATATAACATATAAAGCGATCGCCTATCTAGTTAAGCGATCGCCCTCTTTGTGTGTTCTTTGTATTCAATTGTCCCAATAACAAGAGCGAAAAACTCCATTTTTTAGCATATAAAAAGCTTCCTCATTATCTTGTTCCTTGTGATCGCTCCGATAAAAAGAAGGTAAGATGTGTTTTTTCTCCAAGTAATTAATAATATCTTGTTTGCTAATATCAATAGTTCTTCTCTTTGAATCCCAATTGAAATCTCGAAATAAGCTAGAACTTCTCCAGTTTTCTAGCTTCAAAATTTGAGCGCAGGTAGTATGATATGCCCCGTAGATAAAATAAAAAAGTAAATCGCAATCGCCAAAAGACCTGGTTAGATAAACATCAGCATGAGTTGAAAGACTATAAGGAAAAATATTAGCGACAAACCGCCGTTGATTAAAATCAAAAATAATCTCTCCTTGTTTAAAACCAGCTTGAACTAATTTTTGAGCAATAATTGCTTGAGTATCTGGCAAATGATGAAAATAATTGTAACAAAATTCATTTGCTTCCTTTAGAGTTTTCCAACCAAAATAATTGATCAATTCAATTGATAATTTATCATCCTTGGTGCGCCAGAATTGGATAGGAACTCCCACAGGAAGCCATTTAACACTGTATCCTTCATTCAAAAACTCAAAGAACAGATAAACGTCTTTACTGTTCAATTCTCTTTTAGCTACGAGCCTGGCTGAAATATGTTTACCTTTCATTATTATACTCCTGATTTTTCGTAGGGAGCGATCGCTTTACTCTATTGGCGACCCGCTCCGCGGATGAGGAGTGGCACCGCCTACTTGAGTAACACTCTCGAAGAAGAAGCAATCTAGAAATCAATCTCATCCTCTTCATCTACAGTAGGTTGAGAATTATTGACTTGAGATTCCTTTAACCCAAAAGGATCATCAAAAATAGTCTTCATCTTCTCATCAGTAATCAATTCAAAGATTTGCTTTTGATGTTCCTCTCTCAAAGCTTTGGCATCACCTTCTAATTGGTACATGACTCCTAGAGATGAAGCCCCAGTAATAGAACTTACAAACTCTTGAGGTTTAGCGACAAGATTGACACTAGCTAGATGGATTAAATTCCCGTTAATTTTGTAATGTTTTTGTAGACCCTTATTCAGAGAGATGATAGTTTTAGCCTCAGATTTAGTCTTCCAATAACCAATGAGATTAGTTTTACTTGAGGTCAATTTAAGAGTAAATATCTGAGGT
>JAAUYJ010193429.1_pt1 | contig 10785 bp, 12 predicted proteins | sample 7278031 | NCBI WGS metagenome assembly JAAUYJ01 (sample SAMN14350222, study PRJNA611818) | marine sediment metagenome | isolation source: surface marine sediment (1.8m) | place: French Polynesia: Moorea | collected 2018-08 | reverse complement strand
TTACGGTAGCATCGTTTTCTTTTTCTTGATCACATTTGACATTACAACTGAGGCGAGTAATTTCGTATGCTTTCAATTTTAACTTAGTAAAATTTCCTTTAAATTCCTGTTCTCCTGCGATTGAAATCCAATCTCCAGGTAATATATTTAAAGCTTTAGTATCTCGCAAACTTTTATCAATTTTAATCCTTAATTCTCGCTCACCAACTGCTAAAATTAAGGCTTTTGATTGACCATTAGATTTATAGGTAAAGCCAACAAACTTACCTTGTAATTGAAAAGGAATGGTTTGATTAGAATGAATTGAACTCATGGCTAATTTCCTGAAATAATAGGGTTAGAAAATTGGATGACAAGTAATTATTGGTAATACCATTTTTTTGTTCTTATGAGATATTTTGTCAACTAAAACGACAATCAAGTTCCTGTCAGGTTTGGCAGCATGACTTAAGCTTTACTCAAACTATAAACTTTCTCAATAAGTAACGAAAATGGGAAGAAAGGGGCTTAAGAATTTAGAATTTAGAATTCAAAATGCGCAAATTAATTCTGCATTCCTAGTTCTATATACTGTTTAATTAAGCCCTACTAAAAACTGGAGGAAGATTAGAGACGTTTTGCGTCGAAGGTTTTGGGTAAATCCGTCTCATCATTGAGATCAGAAAATTGTAATTCCCAACCATTGGCTAAGGTTAAAATTTTGCCGTCTCCTTCAATGGTTTCTTCAACCACTAATTCTTCCAAATCTTTTTTAGGAACATAAACGGATAAAGTCCCTTCATCTTCTCTGCGTAAGATGACTTTCATAGCATAACTCCTGAAATATTTGAATGAGTGGGTAGAATGCGCGAATGCGCGAATTTAGAATTAGTTTTACCTTCTTAATTCTATATTCCCAATTCCTCCTAAAATTAAACCTGAGACTCTTGTAGAGACTGTTCTACAATTTCCTCATTATCAGTATCATCAAGAAAAGGCTCATCCACAGGAATTAATTCCTTACGACGACAACCAACAACAGAACCTCTTTCGAGGAAATGGACGGCATAAATATAGTAACTTTCGAGATAAGTCCCAATACCGACAACATAGCCGACATCTCCCTTTTTCGCTAATGTTTCTCCCACTTCCTTGCCAGGAAACGTCCCATCATTGCGAATCATTTTCCGAAGCCGAACTTTCTGTTCCATTTCAAAAGCGGGAGGATCATTAAGTTCAATTTCACCTGGATTATACAACCCCATGAGACATTCTCCTATTGTGTGCTAAATCAATTAACTCCTCAACCGTTAGACTGCGTTTCATTTGTACGGACAAATGACGAACCGAGTCTAACACCACTTGGGACTCTTCATGGTTTAAACTAATGCCATGTTGACTCAATAAATTGGTCAATAAATGTCGTCCCGAATGCTTACCTACCACTAAACGGCGTTTCCAACCCACTTCATCTGGGGAAAAGGGTTCGTAGGTTTGGGGGTTTTTCAAGACACCATGAGCATGAATACCTGACTCATGGGCAAAAATATTATCCCCAACGATCGCTTTCCAAGGGGGAAGAGCCACCCCAGATGCTTTAATAACCAGTTGAGATAACGCCCTTAAGCGAGACGTATCAACAGCTAAATCTACCTTATAGAGGCGTTTCAGTGCCATGATCATCTCTTCTAACGCCGCATTACCTGCCCTTTCCCCCAACCCATTCACCGTTGTATTGACGGAAACGGCTCCAGCTTGTAACCCCGCTAAGGCGTTAGCTGTGGCCAAGCCAAAATCATTATGGGTGTGCATTTCAATGGGGATGGTGAGGGACTTAACCAATTTTCCCACCTTTTCGCCGGTGGTCAAAGGGTCAAGAATACCGACGGTATCGCAGAAGCGAAAACGAGAAGCCCCTAAACTCTCAGCAAACTGAGCTACTTCTAGTAAAAATGACTCGTCAGCCCTCGAAGCATCTTCAGCCCCCACAGAGACGAATAAACCGTGATCTAGAGCAAAGTTAAGACTATCCCGTAACCGTTCCCAAACCAGATTCGTTTTTCCTTTAAATTTTGCCTTAATTTGAATTTCAGACACAGGAACCGAAATATGAACCCTTGTTAAACCACAGGCGATAGAGGCCTCAATATCAGAACGCACCGCACGGTTCCAACCTAAGAGGGCTGTTTTTAACCCCTTACGGACAATGGTTGTAATGGCTTGGGCTTCACTACCGCCCATGGCTGGAACACCTACTTCCAACTCAGGAATACCAATGGCATCCATCATCGAAGCGAGCGCACATTTTTCCTCTGCACTAAAAACAATCCCGGCAGCTTGCTCTCCGTCCCGTAGGGTTGTATCATTAATATGGACATGGTTCATAGCGTAAACTCCTCAAATGCAAAATTGATTAGGGTAATTGGAAATAAATTTGAGCATCTAGCCAATCCCAAATGGTTTGCAGTTGATTTAGGGAGATTAGTCCGTATTGCCAGAGAAGCATGGGAATGGGATCACATGGCTGTCGTCGGTTATTAAAAACAACCGCTAGATCGTCCCTAGAGAGATCCATTTCTTGTTGTAAAAATTGACTGAATTCCGTAGAAATTGAATGGTTTTCCATGACAGCACTGAAAAGTTCTGTTATCAACAATTAAGAGGTTAAGAGCCAAACATTAGGAGACTGGGTTAGAGGAGCAACGGGTAATCACATTGCCTTGCCAACCTAAGTCATAACTGAGAAACCCAGCAAGACACTTAAAGAGGAAGAATATAATAATCGACCATCATTGGGTACAAAATCCCAGACTAAGGCGGCTTATCCCTAAATTTTCTCAGTATAGTAGCAGGAATACTTGTGAGGATGGGACTCTTAGCTCAATGGTTCTAGAGTAAGAAAGAGTTAAGAATTTCCCTACTCAATGCTAGAGTGTTGCCTTTTGGGACAACCTTTGATAGATTCACGATCAACAGTTTCCCAACATCGCTCTAGCCAATCTAGCAATTCTTGTCGAGAAGCGACCACTCCATAGACAACACTGCGCAGTAAAATAGCATGATTTCCATGTTCTATTTCTGCCCACAGAGAGCCGTCTTGAGGACACCAACAGGGAATCGTCAACTCTTGAAGACGGTGAAAAACGGCCCAGCGATCGCAACGAGAAACTTTCTCAATTTGACTGACTAAAACATCAGGACGATTGGGTTGCATATTCATTATAGGGTAAAGGTCAAGGTAGGTTTTGTATCTTTTGTTCCAATTCTTCAATTCGGTCCAACAAATTCCGAATAACTTGCCCTTCAACATCCGGTAACTTACCATGTTCTAAAGGGCAACCCCGACCACTGCGGGAGATGATACGACCAGGGATTCCTACCACAGTGCAATCATGGGGAACATGACGTAAAACGATTGATCCTGCACCAACACGAACATGATTGCCAATTTCAATGTTTCCCAACACTTTTGCGCCAGCACCGACAACCACTGAATGGCCTAAAGTCGGGTGACGTTTACCGCTTTCCTTGCCCGTACCCCCTAGGGTAACATTTTGATAGATGAGGCAATTATCGCCAATAATGGCTGTTTCGCCAATCACCACCCCCATACCATGATCGATAAACACCCCTTGGCCAATGGTAGCTCCAGGATGAATTTCAATTCCCGTAAGGAAACGGGCAATATGAGAGATAAAACGGGGTAAAAAAGGGAACTTTCTCCGCCATAATTCGTGGGAAAGACGATGGAGCACCAAAGCGTGTAACCCTGGATAGCAACACACCACCTCTAACCAATTACGGGCTGCGGGATCTCTTGCAAAAATGATTTGAAAATCTTGCCGCAGGGAGTTAAATAGGTTGGGCCGAGAAGTTTGTAGTTCAGAAACAGGGCTTTCTGAAATACTTCCACGACGCTCTCTGACAGGGAGTGATCCAAACATTAAATTCCGTGCTTGCGCATAGACTTAGTTGTTATGCTTATACCAAGTTCCCTTTTTCCCCCTTCTCCCTAAGCACTGGGTCAAATTGATTAATCTTATTAATGGTAAAGGTAAAGTTATTAAAACAAGATACGATCAGTGTTTAGACGTTTTTAATTTTTTTTTTGGGTCAGGGTGCAAGACTTTTTGCCTAGGGGTTCAGGTATTTTTAGGGTTGGGGTTTTATATTTATGTACTCAGGTAAAATCATCGTGTGCTGGTGATTTGACTGACTTTTGGAGCTTTAGTTAACCCAATCTAAGCAGCACTCAAAATCAAGAAAGAATCAAAGGGCTGAAAGGGTGATTAAATAAAGAGTGTAGTTAGTTTCTGCCTCCAACACTCTAAGAAAATGGTTGCATAGCAAATCTGCCCAAGAGAAAATGTTACATTGGATACAGAATTGAATTCCGTGACAGCACTGGGGAGGCAAGAGGAGGCTAACTCGGTGTTTCCTTTCCCAAGAGGGAGACTAGAGAGAACATGAAGTCAGAAGCGAGAAATTGTTTTTGAGACCAATAGTTATGCTCGTCTCAAAAGCGATTTACCCTCAAAGATGGGTTTTTAGACCCGATTGTTTTCGATAATGATCTATTGATTTACAATCCGGCACTTCCATCGTGAGTATAAAACCAGAGGAGAAAAAACAAGAGAATAATAAAGTCAAAGCCTTACGTAATAAGACTTAGACCATGAGTACATAAATTCCCGACTCCTCCCGTAAAAATACAGAAGCCTCCCCTCATAAATACCAGGACCGCACCCCGAAAAAAAAAATAATTTGCCCCAAATCTTGTGTAAATCAGGGTTTGGGGATATGAGTACAGATTAAGTAATTCAATCAATCCTAACCCACTCAAAAACCACCTACCCCAAATGAGGGGGATGGTATAAATGACATAGCGCCAAAGACACACAGTTCATTGTTTTACCCAATTGCTCATTATCAAGCCTCCGACTAATTCCTCTTACTGTCAGGCTTTAGCTCACCCTCTAACTCACGGAATTTAATGTTACAATCTACTGGTCTGATTAACACTGACGCATCTACGGCTAATCAAGCGAATCCGACGGGAAGTTCGTTTATTCCCCAAGGCAAAGGAAATTGTGCTTGTCCCTCAAGTGGAGAGAGTTCGCAAACCATAGATGCAAATATTCAAGAAAGAATAGCCAAACACCCTTGTTACAGTGAAGATGCCCATCATCACTATGCACGGATGCACGTCGCCGTCGCCCCTGCCTGTAACATTCAATGCAACTATTGTAACCGCAAATATGACTGTGCCAACGAGAGTCGCCCAGGGGTAGTTAGTGAAGTTTTAACCCCCGAAGAAGCAGCGCATAAAGCATTAGTCATTGCGGGTAAAATACCTCAAATGACCGTCTTAGGCATTGCCGGACCTGGTGATCCCTTAGCAAATCCCAAGCAAACCTTTCGCACCTTTGAGTTAGTTGCGGACAAAGCACCAGACATTAAACTGTGCTTATCCAGTAACGGATTGATGTTACCCGAATATGTTGATCGCATCAAAGAATTGAACATCGACCACGTTACTTTGACAATTAACATGGTAGATCCCAAGATCGGGGAAAAAATCTATCCTTGGGTGCGCTATAATCGCAAACGCTACAAAGGCATCGAAGGGGTTAAGATTCTCCATGAAAAGCAAATGGAAGCCCTAGATGCCCTGAGGGAAGCCGACATCCTTTGTAAAGTTAACTCCGTCCTGATTCCAGGAGTCAACGATCAACATTTAGCCGAAGTTAACGAAGTGATTCGTTCTAAAGGTGCATTCCTCCACAACATTATGCCCTTGATTTCTGCACCTGAACACGGCACCCACTTCGGGTTAACTGGACAAAGAGGACCCACACCCAAAGAACTGAAAAATGTTCAAGATGGCTGTTCTGGCAACATGAAAATGATGCGCCACTGTCGTCAATGTCGTGCCGACGCAGTAGGTTTACTCGGAGAGGATCGCTCCCAAGAATTTACCAAAGATAAATTCTTAGAAATGACCCCTGAGTATGATGTAGCCAAACGCCAGGAAGTTCACGATAACATCGAGAAATTCAACACTGAACTCAAAGCAGCGAAGGCGCAACAAAAGGCAGAAAAGAAAGCCAACGCCCCTAAAATCTTAGTTGCAGTAGCAACCAAAGGCAACCGCTTAGTTAACCAGCATTTCGGCCACGCCAAAGAATTTCAAATCTTTGAAGTAGATGGAACCGACGTTAAATTCGTGGCACACCGTAAAGTGGATCACTACTGTCAAAGTGGTTACGGTGAAGAAGCAACCCTGGACAACATTATTAAATCCCTCTCTGATTGTAAAGGGGTACTCGCCTCTAAGATTGGAGACTGTCCCCAAGAAGAGTTACGCAAAGCTGGTTTAGAACCCTACGAAGCTTACGACATAATCGATAATGTTGCCATCAACTTCTACAAAGATTATATGCAAAAACAAGCATTAGGAGCCTAGTGTTATGATCAACACTCTTAACTATCGCCCTCAAGGTTCCCAAGTTTCCTCACCAGGAAGTTCTCAAACCGCCGTCATCAACCCTTCCAGTTCAAATTCAACTCAAACGGAAAATAACTGTAATACTTGCGTTGATGACTATTCCATTCCCCCCTGTACAGGGTTTTCCAAAGACTATAGTTGTTTTCCTACCTTAGATAATCTTACCCCATAAAATCGGAGCTTAGTATCATGAGTTACACCATTACTGATCAATGTATTGCCTGTCATCGTTGTCGGGATGCTTGTCCTACGGGTGCTATTACAGTACAAGATAATGTGTTTCTCATTGATGCAAGCCTCTGTAATGATTGTCAAGGCTATTATGGAACCCCCCAGTGTGCCTCCGTGTGTCCTACCAACTCCGCTTGCTTGCCTTCTTATCAAGTCACTGGGGGCAGTAAAAACCAAATCGCTGACTATTGGGATATCTGGTTTAACCGTTATAACAATCTAGTCAGCAACCTCAAAGGAAAACAAACAAGTTCTTATTGGGAACAATGGTTTGATGCTTACTCCCAAGAAATTTCCACTTTAATGATGGCGAATAGTTAAGACAAGGTAATCGTTTTAAGCCTCTCCTGATGGGCTTAATGTTATTAAGCCCCTAGTGAACTCCTGCCCCCTGACTTGATCTGACTTCTGACTTCTGGTATAAACTGATGAGAGACTGTATATATTTAGACAATAATGCAACCACCCAAATAGATGAGGAAGTATTGGGCGCAATGATGCCCTATCTCACCCTCTACTATGGCAACCCCTCCAGTATGCACACCTTTGGAGGACAAGTAGGAAAAGCCGTTAAAACCGCAAGAGAACAAGTAGCCTCTTTGCTCGGGGCCGAACCTTCAGAGATTGTTTTTACCAGTTGTGGTACAGAAGGAGATAATGCAGCTATACGTGCAGCATTAACCGCCCAACCCAATAAACGTCATATTATCACCACAGAAGTAGAACACCCAGCCGTTTTAAATCTTTGCAGACATCTAGAAAAACAAGGCTATACCGTAACTTATCTGGGAGTAGATAGTCAGGGCAGATTGGATCTTGATGAAGTGCAAGCTTCCTTAACCGGTAGCACAGCCCTTGTGACCATCATGTATGCTAATAATGAAACAGGAGTCGTCTTCCCCATCGAACAAATAGGGGCAATGGCCAAAGAATATGGGGCCTTGTTTCACGTTGATGCTGTGCAAGCAGTGGGGAAAATCCCCCTAGATATGAGCAATAGCACCATCGATATGTTAACCCTGTCCGGTCATAAACTTCATGCGCCCAAGGGGATAGGTGCTTTATATGTGCGAAAAGGAACCCGTTTCCGTCCCTTTATGGTTGGAGGACATCAAGAAAGGGGCCGCCGTGGGGGAACGGAGAATGTCGCCGGGATCGTTGCTTTGGGTAAGGCTTGTGAGTTAGCAGAATATCACTTGGCCAATATTTCTCATGAGCAACAATTAAGAGATTATTTAGAAACCAGCATTTTAACCCTGATTCCTGATACAGTTGTAAATGGAAGCACTAAAGAAAGATTACCTAATACAACAAATATTGGTTTTAAATATATTGAAGGAGAGGCCATTTTACTTTCCATGAATCAGTTTGGTATTTGTGCCTCCTCCGGTTCTGCTTGTACCTCTGGTTCCCTCGAACCCTCTCATGTATTGAGAGCAATGGGACTTCCCTATAGTGTATTGCATGGTTCCATTCGCTTTAGTCTCTCTCGTTATACCACCCAAGATGAGATAGAGCGTGTCATTGAAGTTTTACCTGATACAATAGCCCGTTTACGCGCCATGTCTCCCTTTAGTAGTGATGACGCAACCTGGTTGCAAGAACAGGAAAAAGCAGCCCTTGCTAAGAATTAAGAATGAAGAATGAAGAATGAAGAGTTAAGAATGAAGAATTAGGAAAGAAAAACATTAAATTCTCGATTCTACATTTCAAATTCTACATTTTCCCCTCACCTATTAACGAAGAATTAAACTGGTAACTGAATCATGTGGGAATATACAGACAAAGTAATGGATCTCTTCTATAATCCTCGTAATCAAGGAACGATTACCGAGAAAGAAGAAGGACAAGCGATCACAACAGGAGAAGTAGGTAGTATTGCTTGCGGTGATGCTCTAAGATTGCACTTAAAAGTCGAAGAAAAGACAGAGATTATTCTTGATGCTCGTTTTCAAACCTTTGGTTGTGCCTCTGCCATCGCCTCCTCCTCTGCCTTAACGGAGTTACTGGTGGGCAAAACCTTAGATGAAGCTTTAAACCTCACCAATAAAGAGATCGCCGACTTTTTAGGAGGTTTACCGGAAGAGAAAATGCACTGTTCCGTCATGGGACAAGAAGCCTTAGAAGCAGCTATCTTTAACTATAGAGGCATTCCCTTAGATAACCACGAAGAGGATGAAGGGGCCTTGATTTGCCGTTGCTTCGGCGTTACCGATAGTCGCATCCGTCGCATTGTCTTAGAAAACGACTTAACCACCGCAGAACAAGTTACCAACTATATCAAAGCCGGGGGCGGATGTGGTTCTTGTTTAGCAGATATCGATGATCTGATCGCCGAAATCGTACAAGAGAAAGCCGCCGCCGTCGCCATTGCCACAGAAGTAGTTAAAGCCAAATCAGAAACCTTACCCCTAACCAACCTACAAAAAATTACCCTTATTCAACAAGTCCTAGAAGAAGAAGTTAAACCTGCCTTAGCCCAAGATGGAGGTGACGTGGACTTGTTTGATGTCGAAGGAGACTTAGTCAAAGTGGTCCTTAAAGGAGCCTGTGATTCTTGTCCCAGTAGTACCGCAACCTTAAAAATGGCCATCGAAGCCAGACTACGGGATCGGGTTTCCCCAGACTTAAACGTAATTGCAGTGTAAATCAATAACTAACCTATAACCTGGAGAACATTATGTTAACCCAAAAAAAAGGTCGAGAGCGATCGCCTCCATAAGCGTCGCTTCTCGCCGGACGTTAAGAGAATTGACTCTTCATACGTCACCTCTTGACCCCATGAGTAAAGTTTCACAGCCTTTACTCACCCCATGAAGCCATCCTTAAACAACTTAAGTTGGCTTCATACCTAGGAAGACATCCACTAACGTAAATAGGGAAGGTTCTAATCGCATGAAAGTACCCATGTTTCCTAACCGAAATACAAATCATCTTTACGTTAGCAAAGGATCAAGCTTCCCATTTTGTAAACTCACTGTCTCATAAGCGAGAATCAACTATGCGTCAAATTGCATTCTACGGAAAAGGCGGTATTGGTAAATCTACTACCTCTCAGAACACCATTGCTGCAATGGCTGAAAACAACCGCATTATGATTGTAGGTTGTGACCCTAAAGCAGATTCTACCCGTTTGATGCTTCACTGTAAAGCGCAAACCACCATCCTACACTTAGCAGCAGAACGGGGAACCGTAGAAGACCTCGAACTCGAAGAAGTGTTACTAGAAGGATACCAAGGAGTCAAGTGTGTTGAGTCCGGTGGTCCTGAGCCTGGAGTTGGATGTGCGGGTCGTGGTATTATCACCGCCATTAACTTCCTAGAAGAAGAAGGTGCTTACGAAGACCTAGACTTCGTATCCTACGACGTATTAGGAGACGTTGTTTGCGGTGGATTCGCTATGCCTATCCGTGAAGGAAAAGCACAAGAAATCTACATCGTAACCTCTGGTGAAATGATGGCGATGTACGCTGCTAACAACATCGCTCGTGGTATTCTTAAGTACGCTCACACCGGTGGAGTACGTTTAGGTGGTTTAATTTGTAACAGCCGTAACGTTAACTGTGAAGCTGAGTTAATCGAAGAATTAGCTCGTCGTCTCGGTACCCAAATGATTCACTTCGTACCTCGTTCTAAGCAGGTACAAGAAGCTGAATTACGTCGTATGACTGTTATCGAATACTCTCCTGAGCACCCCCAAGCTGACGAGTATCGTCAATTGGCTGAGAAAATCGAGAATAACACCAACTTAGTTATTCCTACTCCTATCACAATGGAAGAACTTGAAACCTTATTGGTTGACTTCGGTATCCTCGGTGGTGAAGACGAGTACCAGAAAGTTCTTGAAGCTGATAAAGCTAAAGTTAAAGCTTAGACTGAGTCTCGCTTAATTAGTAGGATTGAGGATCACTCTGAGGCAAAAGTGAATAGTGAACCACTATCAACTTTGAACTCCTTTTGCCTTCCCCTCTTTCCCTTTTCGATAATTTTCCTTCTACACCAACTTTGAGAGGAACACCATGGCAACAGTTGAAGAAAATAAGAAGCTCATTGCCGACGTTCTGTCG
>JAAUYJ010195484.1_pt1 | contig 10788 bp, 14 predicted proteins | sample 7278031 | NCBI WGS metagenome assembly JAAUYJ01 (sample SAMN14350222, study PRJNA611818) | marine sediment metagenome | isolation source: surface marine sediment (1.8m) | place: French Polynesia: Moorea | collected 2018-08 | reverse complement strand
TTTTTAATTCACGACCCCTTCGCCCTTTCCTACTCCTTCGTTGCAACAAACTTTCTCCCCGAATATTTTCCTACTTATTTTCCGAAAAGAACTTGCCCCGTCCAACCCTTCCTTTCTCCCTTCCCCCCCTCTTTTACGAGACCAATAAAATTTCTGAAGTGACTTTGCGGCGGAGGTGGGGGGAGTCATTGAATTTTGATCTCTTCCGCGCCTCTCTTTAAGGGAAAAGTTGGATGGCTAGTTCGGCCCACCGGCGGCAATGGGCAATCACCAAAGTTTGGACGGGAATGAGAACTCTTTTCGAGACCGCTCAATTTTTCAATTTCTTATCCTTTCCAGGTCTGAGTTGAGAGGAGGGCTATGATCGCGAGGTCCATTCGAGGGAGGCGCAAGTGAAGGAGGAGCGAGAGAGAGGCCGAACAAGGCATAGGCAGAGGTCGCCATGACCTCAGTGGAGGCTGTGGCGGCCAATCTGGTGAGCATGCGACAAGCATAAAACGAAGGCATTCTTTTACCTTCCTCCTCCATGCTTGATTAAATATATTTGAAATTCAAAGAAAGTTCTGGGAGTTGGACCGGTTTAACCAGCGCGCCCGCTCTCCCGCTCCCCCGCGTCACAGTCTTCGAAAGTCGAAACTCGAAAGAACAAAAGAAAACAAAATCAAATTACGCAAAAAGAAAAGAAAAGAAAGCAAACTTTATATATTCATTATATTGACGCAAGTTTTTGACACAAGTTATCTGCGTCAACACGTGCGTGACCTTGACCTCCAACCGTGACCTTCACTTGTGTTTCAGCCTTCGGGGTCGGACCCTCCCCCGGTGTCCCCCAACGCCAGCGGCAACCGCTCGCCCGGGGTGGGCGCTGACAAGTCCTCGCACCCGGCGGGCGCGCCCGGAGGAGGAGCCATGGACGGCGGACAGACCGGAGGCGGCGGCGAAGGCCAGGGTGGTGCGGCCGCAGGTGGAGGCGGAGGCGGGGGAGGCGCCAACGGAGACAGTGAGTCAAAGACAATGATGTTGCACCGGAAGCAGAGGGCCTCCGGTTGGGGTTTATTAATTACACATCCTGCAGTTACTGCATAACACCTCTTCTTGTCTGTCGTACACCTCTGATATGACCTTGAGGGGTTTGAACTTTTGAAGTGATTGTGTTTCACAGCCTCTAGGGGAAGTTCGGTGCTTGAAGCCTTGGGTTGGCTAGTCCTAAAAAATCCCTCGCTGAGTGGGTCCCAGAGTCCAGCCCTTTCACTCAGGAGCCCCCTAATCTTGCCTTTTCCTTTCCCCCTCTTCCCTTCCTGAAGAGACTTGGCGATGCCCGGACCCCGGATGCAAGAAGTCCAACCTTGGCTCCGCGATGGCCTGCACCCAGTGCACGCTCCCAAGGCACTCGGCGCACCAGTTCAAGAGAGGTGAGAGAAGCATCATGATCAGATATTCCGCGATCCGATCCCCAATGCGTCGTCCGCCGCCCTCCAATGGCCCATCATTCTCGTTTTCCCCCTGGCCAATTGTGAACGCAGGCAAGTCCAAAATTGTGAAGCAGCTCTAGCGCTGGCTGCAGCCCCGCCCCCCGACGAAGCCGCCGACGCAAACCGCCGCTTCCTCCGGGTTTTCCGGCCGACGCCGACGCTCCCGGAGGCACCCGGAGGAGGCATGCTGCTCGAGGGTAGGAGAGCCCACCGTGTTGGCGCTTTTACTAACCTCGGTGTGTCATGGCCCACAAGGAGGGATAGAGGAAAAGTTTTCCTCCCCCCCTGGTCTGGTGCCTCTCGGCCCTGATCTGATCGGTGATGCCGTCGTCAAAGATGTGGCTTCTTGTCCCCCCCTATCACATCGGCCATCCGTCGTGGCCCCCGCCAAAGCTGAGAATAACTTTGTGTCCTTGCCGCCGCCGCAACTTTTGGAGAGCTGGACAGCAGATGTTGCATCTTGACAGTTGTGCACATGATGTAACCTACACACACCAATCTTATGGGAGCAACAGATGAACAGGTTGTTGATGGCGTGAGCGAGGTTCGCTTTTTTTCTGGCTGGCTGGCTGCTGCAATCACAAGCTTTTTTGGACACAACTATGAACTTGCGTAAGTGTACAACAACATTATCCGGCACAGTGTGCGGCACTTTTTTTCCTTTTTGTGTTTCTTACGACTAATCCCATAATCTTAGGGTTGGGAGGGAGGGGGGAACTAGGCCCATTTGGGGAAGGCTGTGGTGGATCGTAATTCTTTCTGTGACCGCTTTGTGGTGCAGCCTCCGAATTTTTCGCTCCCGGGAGATCTCCCAACATTTTTTTCCGTGGCGCACGGTCTGTTCGTCGTGAGGTCGAAAGCGGTCGTCTACAGCACAGGTCGATGCCTTTAATTTCGATGTTCTCTCTCTTCTCTCTCTCTTGTCCCCACCTTTTTCTTCCACATATTTCTTCCACTCCTTAAATAAATCTCTTGGCGACAACGTTGGTCCTACAGCCACTGGGGCCTCTGAGAACAGCATGGGTGGCAAGGGCTCCTCCTCCAAGGTCCTCAAGTGGTTGTAATGGGGAGTCCGGCGCCTCGCCGCCGCAACACAAGCAGTAAGTCCCGACGACAATCCCCCTCTGTCCGTCCGTCCAATATATTCCGACCTCCTCAACATGACAGGATGACGCCCCTTCCAAATGTCCAAGCATGATACAAAGTGCTAGCAGTATGTAGTAGCTCCAGTTGGTCCATTTTTCGTCGCTTCATTTTGGTTCCTGGTTTCTTGCATGATGCCCCTCCACTTGGTCATTTCGTTCACTGCCCTAAGGGAGAATCGTTAAACGTACGTACCGGTACTGTAGAATCATGTGTACAAACCTAATTACCACTACAATTTCTTTTTTAACCATCTTTCTTCCAGGAAGATATGCCCTTCATTTGTCTTGGGGCGAACCCCTTCTGCTATCTCCCCTGCATGCTCCCGTCCTCCGTTACTCTTCTCTTCCTCCCGACACCCTCAAAAACTCATTAGGTGTTCCTCTCCTTCCCCCCCCACCTTCTCGTGTGTGGAACGGCCTGAGGATGAACCCAGAAGCAGTCCCCCTTTCCTCGTTAGCTAGAAAGAATTTACGTCACGGGCACCCCCTCTCATAAGGAGGAATGGAGTTGGAGGATCTCCTCCTTCTTCCCCACTTCTCCCCGGAATATTCCGTAGGCACAGTGGAAGCACCCGAGTTGGGTGGGGAAAGAGAAGGGGGTGTAAAATTACCTGTCCTGAGTCACGAAATGGTCTCGTCCCCCTCCCTCGTTTCCCCTCCCTTGTCTTACTATCCGTTTCCTCCTCCAACCTGGATAGTGAAATTCAATGCCTTTTTAGGGGGTGAAGAAAGTCTTGGCTGCGGTGGTGGTTTCAGAAAGCGGGCAAAAAGGGCCAGGGCCTCGAGTGAAGTGAACGTCGCCCCCCCTCCACCTCCGGCACCATCCGTTCCGCCCAAAAGTTGAGGAGGGAGTTTCGGCACTTTAGGGAGTTGGGGGAGGGAGGGGAACTTTTTTTTCGTTCGGCCTCCGTTCGTTGTCCGACGGGTGGGAAATTTTTATCTGTCGACCTGCAAGAATGGATGGATGGATGGATGGATGGGATGTTGGGAAGCGCGAAGGCACCGGCCTTCAAAAATAGTTGAATTTTGCATAAGTAGGGCGTCACCGAACGGGCTTAGGTAGCGATTAGAGCTTTTTAAACTTTGCGAACAGGTAGGCCTCTACTATGCATTTACGAAGCAAGTGCGAAAGTCCGCCTATTGCGCCGCCGCCTTCTTCTCCCTGCCGTCCTCTGAGGCCCTTGGCGCTAAATACCTCTGGATTCGCTCCTCTGGTGTTTCGCCACCTCGTATTGATTAACGATACCTCGGTGTATGTACCTAGTTTCGAGGGCGACCGACCGACCGCTGGGGTCGACGGTGGCAGGTCTCTTTCCTCCCTGTGTGCGTGTGTGTGCGGGGAAGAGAGAGAGTTTGAGAAAGTTTCCGAACGGACGAAAGTATAGCGAGGCCGCCTTCTTGCTCGCCTGCATGGTGCGTCCTCCTATTCCAACCGGTGGCGGTGGCGGTGGCCCCCCGTGTTCCCCGCGGCGCGGCGGCTTAAGGGAGGAGGAAAAGTATGGGAAGGCAGCAAACTGGCGGGAAGAAAGGAAACACATACAGAGAGAGAAGCAACGACAAAATAGGCATTTATGCATGCCTCCCTTTCTCGCCGCCGCCGCCACCGCCCGTCGGACAATATGTGACTCACAGCTGAGGGCCAACAGCTAGAAAGAGTGGAGAGAGGGCGATGGCTGGCGGCTCTGGAGGGAGAAGGGCGGCTCAAAGACGAACCCAAGAAACTTTTTCTCCCCCTTGGGCGACAACACAAACCACCTGAGGAAGACTGGCACCTCAGAAGAGACGCCGCCTTTGTCGTCCCCTCCTCCTCCTCTTCCCCGTGATGACACTTGAGAAGTGACTCCAATCAGGACTTTGTGTGTGTGGAGGGGAGGGAGGGAGAAGCTGTCAAGAGGGTTGGGAGGGGAGCAGAAAAGAAGAGCATCACCCCCCAACGCCAGAAAGTTGGAAAGACTTGGCAGCACAAGAAGAGGCCTTTTTTCCGGCGGCGGCGGCGGCTGAAGGTGTCAGTGCCCGCCAGGGGAGGAAGGACCGATTGTCCAGTTCTTTCCCCGGAAAAGGTGGGCGAGAGAAGAGAGATCCCGCTGAAAAGGCACAAACGCGAGAGAAGGAAGGTGGAAAGAAGAGAGCAAGATATTTTCGTCACGCTCAAAAGTGGGAAAAATGAAGAAGTGGAGAAGGTCCCTTTCTCTTCCCCGTTCCTCGGCGTAGGGGCTGTTGCACGGTCGCGGGCCCCTCCTCCACCACCATAACCTCTGGCGGCGGGGTCCCCTCGCTAAGAAGAAGAAGAAAGGAACCGGAGGATAAAGAAAGAAGGGAGTGTTTTTCATCCTCCCTCATCTCTTGCACCTCCCTGCTCCTCCTTCAAGTTCTTGTAAGATCTCCTCCTCCCCTCGGGCGGGCCTTGTTTGTGTGTCTTTTTCCTACGGAGGAGAGGGGCAGATAGCGTCGGGAGTGATGGAAAAGAGGGGGAGTGAGTAGTGAGGCCTGATCTGTCGTGTGGAAGGAGAGGAAAGAAGAAAAACATTGCCCCCGGGCCGCAGCAGGAAGGGAGGGAGGAGGGGCGCGCACTTCTAATCCCCGGTGTGCTCTCCGTGTCCGCTGCCTCCGTGTTTATCTGAGGCCCCCGCCGTCTTCGCTTCCGTCAGGAAAAGGGGGAGTGGAGTGGGAGGGAGGATGAGGCCTGATTTGGGCGTGTGATGAAGGACCCTCTTTCCCTGCTGTCTCTATCTTCATCTTTCCTGCGACGACCCTCCCCCCCGAGGTCATTCTGGCGCCGCCGCCGCCGCCGTTGGAGGAGAGGGAGATCGCGAATGGAATACCAGAGGAGGGGAAGGGGCGGCTGCTAGAATTGACGCAAGAGGAGGAGGAGGAGGTCGCCCGAGGATAGTGAAGAAGAGAATGGGAGAAGTGAGGGTGACGGCGGAGGATGGAACTTCTTTTTTGGTCGAGAGACAGAAGGGGAGGAAATGGAAGAGGGGGGCTGTCTCTTCTCTCTCTCTCTCTCTCTCTCTCTCTCTCCCTTGGAGGGACAGGCGGAAAATTTTATTCCCTAGCTGCAACGGGGAGGGGAGAGAGAAAGGGTTGAGATAGGGCTGCCTTGAGATGGACGGACAGGGGGGGAGTGCAGAATCTTGGGCCCACCTCCTCCAGTCTAGACTATTTTCGGGCGGGGGACAAAGGTCAGGAGAGGATCAAAAGAAGGTTATAGAGAATAGTTAGCGAAGCCGGGAAAAGGCAGCCAAAGAGAGGGGACTTGGGAAGATCACATCCCTTCACCCCCTCCCTTTTAGAAGGAAAGGAAGTGCCTCGATTTTTTAGGGGAGCGGGGGGCGACAATATATGGAAGAGAGAAGGATTGATTACCCGCCTGGGATATCAAATACCAGGGGGAAGAAAAAAGACGAGGAGGAGAGTGAATCTTGGCGTTGGCGGCGTCAGTCACGTCAGCGCCTCCTCTTCCTCCTCTCACCCACTTCTCGTTCCTGGCGTGACTAGAGGCCTCCTCCTCGTCGAGGATGGAATGAAGGGATGGCAAAGGAGGAGGAGGATAGGACGGCTGTGCGTGCCCCCCCCCCTCCGACCGAAAGGTTGCTCGTTTGCCCTCCTTCGAAAGAGAGAGAGAGAGAAAGAGATGGGAGGTGAGGCACTAATGGGGTCGGGGAAGAAGAAGACACGGCGCCTCCCTCCCTCTCTTTCCTATCTCGCTACTTGTACAGTTGAGTGTCCCTTCTCTTCCCCCGTCCGAGTAGTAGTAAGTCGCATCTATCTCGACATCAGTGATCAGCGTGATTAGGGCCCTTCTTTAGTTTTTGAAGCTTTATTCCATGTACTAGCATTGGAGATGCTTGCTGACCGTGGGTACACAATTGATGAATTTTTATTTCCAAAAAGTTAAAGCAGGACACCAGTCTGCGTTCTGGCAAGAGATGTCCCTTTTCAAAACCGAAAGGAAAACCATGAATTACCCACCTTTTGTGGTCTTCCCCTATATTGTCTCCTCTGCCTTCGGCGTACGAATAGCGTCCCGCAGTACATTATCGCCTGAACTACTTCCTTAGGCCATTTTTTCAGAAGTGCCCCCGCCAACTTCCTCGAAACCCCAAAGCTTTAGTACTTGCGGCGAAGCCGTCAGGTCCTAGAGCAGTTAAGAGTCAGCCAGTTTACGTCTGCTCGACTTCAGCTCTATGGGAAGGGTGGGATCCAGATTGAGTAATCACCCTTCGTCCCATTAGAATATTTCTTAGGCACTGAAATTTTAGAATTTACTCAAATTGGATCTTTAAAATTATAAGTAGGATTTTTCTGGACTTTTTTCACCATTTTATATTGCGCCGCAGGTTTTTGAACAAAGTCTGTTCTTGTTTTTAAAAGTAAGCAACCTTCCTCCCCTTCTCCCATCAGGATTTTTTTGGAGGAAGATGGGGAGAGAGATAAGGGTGGCGAGGAAAGGATTAAGAGCGACCCCCTAAATTAATTATGTATTCTGAACTTCGCCCGTCCTTATCTCACAAAGGGGGAGAAGATGCCTAGGACAGTTTGTTCGGCCCCCCGCTTCTTTTTAGCCCCAACATTCTTGAGAGTGGGCCGCAGGAGAACTTGCGTCCTCTAGAAACTTTTGCCAGCCCCCCTTTCCCCGCTACTAACTCTTGTGGCCACGACGGTCGGTCGTCGGGATCGGGGGAGAGCGCTAATCAGGCTAATGGGGACTTCCCCCGCCGTAAAAACGGCGTCTTCCGCAAGAAAGGCCCCCTTCCCCACTCCTCCGCGCACAAAGTTTTGGTTGGGTTGGAAACTTGGCAAGAGTGGGCGGGGGGCGTGGAGTGGTACACGACGGTACTGCGTCTTTGAGGCCCCTGCGAGAAACAAATCTGGCTGGGGCCCGCAATTTATTTCCCCTTTCTCCCTTCTTCTTTTTTCGCGAAAAATGTAGTGCCGCAGCCGCTTTGGGAGATTGCTTTTGGGGGAGTATTGACCTCTTGCTTCTCTGGCACCTCCAACAATTCCTCCCAACGCATCACCACCTGAAGTTGCGGCAAAGGAAGCTAGAGAATCTTTCCTTCGATCTTAACCCTTAAACAAAGTAGTGGGGGGGATGTTCTATTCTGCTCCTTCCTTCGTGGATCCTTTCGTTACGTCAAAGGCTCCCTTCCACTCCCACACACCCTCGACCAAAAAAGAAGCATCAACTCTAGGCAAGGAGAAAGGGGGAGGAAACTCTGGAGGAGGAGGCTAGACAGATAACAAGGACTCCAACGGCCGGAGGAGTTTTCGCTTGAATTCTCGTGGATACGATGGGGAAAAGCCAAGAAAGGCAACTGTGAAGGAGACTTTTCTCTCCGAAAATAGAACAAAAGTGGTTAGAAGTCTGAGATGGGCAGCGCCTGCAGCTCTGACAGCAAGACGGTGGACGGCGGCGCCATCAAGACTGTCTCGTCCGCCTCGCCCTCCTCCAAGGCCAAGGCCAAGGGCCGCAGCAACGGCACCGCCGGCACCAACACGGCCACCATCATCCGCAACGCCGACGGGGACGGCGACGGGTGGTCGTCCGCCAGCAGCAACAGCGGCGACGACGGCAGCAGCAACGGCGAGCCGTCGCGGCCGCCCACGCCCTTCAGCCGCCCGCTGACGGGGAGGGTGGCCGCGCGGCCGAGGACAACCACCATCTTCGAGCGCGCCGCGGACGCAAGGAAGGCCAACACCAACTCCGGGGGAAGCACCGGGTCGCAGCTGCAAAAGAACCGCTCCTCCGGCTCGCTCCTAACGGCGGACAATGCGGCGGCCGTGGCGACCTCTTCCAACGCCGCCGCGGCTCACAGGGGCGGTGGAGACGAGACGATGCCGCCGCCCCTCTCCGCCAGGAAGGTGTCTCAGAAGATGGCGGACCAGGAGGAGATTGAGAAGCTGAAGGAGTTCCTGCGGGAGAAGGGGCTGTGATGTAAAGAGACGCCATCCAAATCGAGCGGTGCCAAGTTGAGGTTGGCGGCGGCGCAGAAGGAAAAAACACCTCTAGGTACGCCAGTGCGTCTGAGGTTTAACGGGGGCGAGCCAGCCGCCTCCGACGTCGGATACGGGATGAAAAATTGCCCCGACCTCTCCTCGCCTTTCCCCTGGCGGCGGCGGCGGCTTTTGGCACCCAAGGGAACAGAGAGAAGTGGTGGAGTGCACGCCCAGAGAGAAATTGGAACCTCCTCCGACCGAATTGACTCCTCTTTTCCACCTTTCTGTGCTAGGTGAAAGTGCGGCCTCGCTCGCTCCCTCAAGCCTGGGGAGGGAGAAATGGAGGGTAGTGGCCTTGTGTGGGTGCATCCGAGAGGAGAACTATCTGCTCTTTCTCTTTCACTCGGAGGAAGCGAATGCACTCTTGCTTTTCCCCCTTTTCTCCTTTCCATCCCCGACATTTGGTCTCTTCCCGAGGGACCAAATGATGCCCTACGCTCGCACCGTTGCCGCAGCCTTCTTGCCTTTTCAGAGGAGGAAAGCGTAAACGAGGTACATCTTCGTCAGAATTTCTTGACGAACGTCGGGCTCACAAAGAACGAAAAAAAGAAGGGAAAAAAGGAGAAAACAACGAATACGAGAAGAAGAAATAGCCCTTGTGATATTTTTGGACAAAGTCTGGCTTGTTTATTTTGCAGTATACTGTAGTAGGTGTTCCGTATCCGTGGCTCGAACGAGAGCGGCTGTACCGAGAAAATAAAAGCAACTCCTTGCCTGTACCCTGTACCTTTCCGTGTCTCGCCCCTCTTTCCCCCTCCTCCCAATGTCTTGCTTGTGTCGTTTCCAACTTCCATTAAAAGGCTTAATTGCAGACAGACCGTCTGCCCCGAACGACGAGGCGGAGAAGAACAAAGCTCCCCTTTCTTCCCCTCCCCTCCATGTTGTCGAAACGAGGAAAGGAAGAAAAAGGCGGGGAAGCGAGAGGAAAACATCTCGAGTGGGAGAGAGATGTTTGATCTACTCCTTTTCTCCTTTATGTTGCTCCCTCCCTCCCTATGTCGGGTGTCAACAACTGCGGCGCGATGATCTCGTGTTTGCCCAGGGCAAAGAAAGAGAGCGGACGGATCTGGAAGAGAAAAAGGAGTAATGCTGGAAACAAAAAGATACTTTCAGCCTGGGAAAAAGGGGGTAGCCTCCTCCCCGCGGAGGGATTACAAAAAGGGGGGAAATCTGGGATGGTCAGCAAAAGGGCCCTTGCAGTAAATGAATGGGGCTTGAAAGCGGATTGAGCTTTTGCCGCCCTGTGTTGCATAGCCAGCGGCGGCGGGGCTACGATCTAGAGAGAGCCACGCATTCATGCAAAGCAGTATCACGGATGGTAGGGTAGAGAAGAAAGGCGGCGACAACCCTCCCCCTTTCAATCCTGATGGGCCCTTCTCCTCGGTGAGGATCGAGCTTGTTTTGTGCGTATACTGTATGCTACTCGCTGTACAGTGCCTGAGACCTGGATCTCCTGTCCCCTTTCTATTCCGTTGTACCCGTTGTCTGCCCATCACTTGGCCTTTCAGGACAGACGAGGAGGAGGAGCGGAGAGGAGACCCTCCTCTTCTGTGCACATCCTTAGCTCGGTGCCCAATTCTGGATCTCCTCGTCGGTCGGCTGTCACGCCGTTGGGAATAAGTGTCACTTGAGCGAGCAACCTTCCCTCTCGTCCTCGTCCTAGACGTCTCTCCCGTCCTCCTTCCAGCCTTCCGCGCCTAGGTACATATCGTACCTTGTACGTACATGTTTAGATTGATCTATCTCTTCGTGGCTGATTTTTTTGCCGCAAGCCCATCTTCCGTTAAAAAATTGAACCTTATGGTTGAAAAGCGATTTTGCTCAATTTTTAGAGCCTTGGCTCACACATGGGCCCATCTCCCCTGGCGCTCCTTACTCACCCTTCTCCCTACCTCCTTCCCGACTCCAAGGCGGGGAGGAAAGAGAGGGTCCAATAAGATCCCCGGAATGCTAATGAGGTTCTGTATTATTCCTCTCATCCTCTTCCACTTCTCTTCGCTCCCCCTGCTCTCAAGAGAGCCCCCCGGAAAAAGGCTCATATCCCCCCCTCTTTTCCTAGGCAGTCAATATGGAAGGTCCCTAGAGAGAACTGACGCGTATGAGAATTCTTTTTTGCGGACAATCTCACCAAAAGCGAAGGCACGGTCGTAAATTCATTTTACTTTCGTCTC
>JAAUYJ010175506.1_pt1 | contig 10788 bp, 18 predicted proteins | sample 7278031 | NCBI WGS metagenome assembly JAAUYJ01 (sample SAMN14350222, study PRJNA611818) | marine sediment metagenome | isolation source: surface marine sediment (1.8m) | place: French Polynesia: Moorea | collected 2018-08 | reverse complement strand
CTTTTTCGCCCCCAAATACATGCTAGGTTACCATGGCTGCTGCATCCAACACACAGCTGTCCACCTCCCCTCCCCTCTTTGGGTACTTGCAGTTTGGGGGTCTGGTCTCTCCCTCCTCCTCCTCCTCCTCTTTCCCAGATTGACTGGAGGCGAGAGAGCTGTTGCTGCTCCCTCCCCTTCCTCCTGCTTTTGTCGAGGGTAAATCCGAGGATTTGTTTACACCCTTGGGCACTGCCTTCTTCCCTCCGCCCACCTCCAAGCTACTTCTGAGGGGGAGGGGAGCTTGGCTACAGATGGGTGGCAGTGGCTCACTTTCCAACAAACGCGGTATTCGCCCATCCGATTCTACAAATCACAACAACATCTAGACAAACATTTTGGCAAACTCGAGTAAAAGGCCAACAAAGGCACACTTGCAAGTGTCCCCAACCTAAACCGCAATTTCGCGGCGAATTTCGCGGCGAACTAGCTCCTTCTCCCTCCGCCCAGAGTGAGGCTTTCCTGTTGCGGCTTGGGCCACCCCACACCCCACCGCCACATCCCCTTCCGACCGGCGGAAAAAAAAGCTCAGGAGGGGAGAAAAATGGAGGCAGAGACTGGTCGAGTTGCAGGGCAAAAAAGAGGAGGAGGGGAGAAACCAGAGGAGGAGGGAGGAAAGTTTTTACTTTGGGGAGAGAAAGACCCGGGTTTTTTGGAGTGTGTTTTCCAGATTTTTTTGTTTCTCCTCGGGTATTTCCGGTCTGGAAAGGCGCTTTTTTATCCTCATCCTCCTCTTCTGGGAGATACTCTTGCGCCGGCGGAGGCAAAAAAAATGCGATGCTACTCTTCAGCGTCTTTCCCTCTTCCCCACTTGGAGTTGATTAAATTCTAGTGAGGAAGAAGCAAAGCGGAGACGACGGAAAAGGAGGGAAAGGAAGGTTGGCGGGTTCACTTGGAAAATTTAATGGAGGGGATCGACAACATGCTCTCAGGTTTTTTCTCTCTCAAACCAAATTTTGCAAAGTCACTCGATCCTTCTTCGAAAGACAGATTTTTGTCGATTTCCTTTCTTCGGGGATCGAACTTTCATTGCCTTTCTCTCTCTCTCTTTCCCATCCCTTTCGAAAAAGGACCGTCCTCCTTCTCCTCCTCCTCCCCTTTTGAATTATTTAGGGGCCCTAAAATGTCGTTTCTTCCCAGTGACATTTGAGCCGCCTTCTCTCTTCTCTTCTCCTCTCCCCCCTCTTTTCCAGATTCGAAAATGCCAAGGAAGAAGACAGCGGCAGAAAAGTCACTCTTTCCCAAATCCAAGTTCCCATGAATTATTCCGTACTCCCAGGTGGTTTTTCTAAATACCCCGCTCGTGGTCGCAAGCACCGTCGTTGCGGCAGCAAACTGAGAAATATTTAGGAACATTAGACTTTGCTAAGAGCCGCGATGCAGTCTATTTTTTTGCACTGTTTTCCAGCAAAAATTATTTGAAAACGCAATGTACCTAAATCCGTTGGTATTTGAGCACTTTTTGCATACTTCAAAGAAACATGTTTTATTCCTACCTCTTTTCAAAAAAAGGAATCAAGGGGGATTTGGTTCTTCACTGCCAATTTTCCATTGCTCCAAACTTTGCCGGTGGGAGCTTTTTCCCTGAAGCGGCAGTATATAGCAAAAAGCCATTATTGATTTACAATGTCAGTGGGGAGCAAGCAAACCGCGCTTTGCTGCGAGAGGCGGACGAGGTGGAGACCAGGAGAGGGGAGGGGGGGAGGGAATCGGTAAACAATTTCCAATTTGCTTATTACCAGCTCTTCTTCTACCCCGCGCACATGCAACACCGGCCCAACGAATTTAGAAAGCTTGGAAGGTACAAATCGGAAAAAGGACTTTCTTTTGTGGGTTGGACGAGTCCATCACGAATATCCATGGCAACAATCCGAACACAAAGTTGCCGTATTCATTCCCTCTTGTCTTTCTCTGTTTACCTTTCACTCACGCAGCCACAGAATGTGTTCAACATCTCCCTCCCCTCTTCCACTTTTATCCAACGCACATTCTATCTCTTCCCCCTTCTTTTAATGGCTGAACCTCTCCCTTCTCCTCCTCCTCTCCCTACACACTATGTGCAATAGCATCAAAACAGGGCATTAAGCTGGATCGATGGGGGGAAGAGGGAAAGAGAGGAGAGAGAAGAAGACAACGAACGTTCACTCCCATCTAACGAAATGGGGGGGAAAGAGAAGGGAAGGGGAAGTGAGGCTCCTCTCTGCCGAGGAGTAAAGAGAAGAAAAACACCACTTCATCCCTGTATCTCCTCTTATGTGTGTGCGTGAGGATGTTCCGTATATACCGCCACTTTTTTGGCCAGGCAAACAATGGGCTTTTGCGGATATAACCGTAGCCGTCTTCCTCTCTCCCTCGCTATACAGTACTGATGCAATATTGAGACCCACGTAGCAGGGTATCTCAATCTAACAAACGGGGGGAAGGAGAGGGAAAACACTTTCCATCGCCTCAACCACAGGAGATTTCAGGCAAAAAAGAAACGAGAGTGCTTTCTTTCCTCCTTCCTCTCCCCTCCTCCCTGGAGAATAGTGTGGGAGGATTGCGGGATGGAGGAGTGGAGAAGAGAGACTAGAGAGCTTTTTATGTAGCGCAAAAAACGCGAACAAGTTGACAGGCGGGTATTATGGCGTATATTTTATGGGAGAGCCGGATTAGGAGGAGCACTTAGCATAGCGGTTAAAGCAAATTTTCAAATTGAAAGCGACCTCGCATCCCTTTGGTTTCGTCGAGAAAAGGGGGGGAGGGATGTGAATCCGTGCGGAACAAACAGCATCAAGTTGTTCCTTCTCTTTTTTGCGACTTTCGAAGCCACTTGCTTGCGGCCTGTTGCGTGCCGACTCCCATTTCTTCCCTTCCCCTTTTGGCTCGGTGGTAGTGCCTGTTGCTCAGGTTATGGTGGGAAGGAGAAGGAAGGAGCCTCAAATGCCGCATTATGGAGGAGAAACTGCATGGCTTGGCTGCCTGGGTCCAACTCTTCCAACCTGTTGCTAATGCGGCAAAAATGTTTCTCTCCTCCCCTCGCACTCCCTACAGACCTCTCTTCCCCCCCCTTTTTACTCCCTTCTCTCTTCACTCTTTCCCTCCCTCCCACTTGACTGCAGTAAAGGGGGCTTTGGGGGCCATAATGTGGAGGAGAAGAGAAGAGGGGAGGGGAGGGACTCCAGATTCATGCAGTGAATCTCTTCCTCTCCTCTTTCCCTTCCCCAACCGAAAAGGGGGAATGTGTGAGAGGGGGGACAGAATGTTCCTCCACGTTCGTGTGCGTAGGAGAGAGACCAATTGTTGCGGTCAAGAATGAAGAGGGGGTGTAGAGGACGACACTGTAGCCTGAGGGTGAGGTGCAGATGGGGGGGAAAGGGTTTCGCCTCCTCCGCCTCCTCCTCCTCTTGGTCCTCTTGGCGGGCAAGGAAAAGATAATTAATTTGTCCCCGGGCGAAAAGGGGGGAAGGAGGGGAGCCCGGCGAAACAGCCCAGGGCTCTGATCTGTTGCTTGGCGGCCTCGACATCTCTCTCCTCCCCTCTGCCGTCATAAGTGCCTTGCATGGTAGAAATTCGCCGTTTCTTTTTTCTGAATTATTTCCCAAAAAACTCTTTTGGGAGTAGATTGCAACAGCAGCCGCATTGGTTGTTAAGAACCAGCAGCTTGCTCGCTTGTTTGACCCCAAAAGTCTGGGGAGAAGCTGCTCAATGTCTCTCTTTCTCCCTCGTCCTCGTCGCCTCCCGCAGCAAATGAGCTTCTTGTGTCAACACTCGATCTGCCACCGACGACGATGGAAGAGGAGAGAGAACAATTCTACCGTGGGGCAGCATCAGGTCTACTGTGTGTACTCTCCTGTTTCTCGGGAAAACTGGAATACATTTTCAATCTCTGCAGCGTCCTCTCCGGCGACCGTTTTATTTAATATCTATTTGGAGGATGAAACAGAAAACTTTTTTCTTTCGCAGCAGTCATTCGCGGTTAAGGTCCAAGTGACGTGAGAAAGAGAAGAGAAAGAGAGTGTGTTTGCTTCGTCCCCCATCCTCTCTTCCCCAACTGTCCTACTACCAACTGTATAAGGGGAGAAAATGGAAAACCCGGGAAAAGCATTTTCTCCCCTCCTCTCTCTATCTTGCGATGGCAACAAATGTGGTGCGGGCGGAGGGGACCCCACTTTTCCTTCCTGCCCCATCGCCCCTCGTTTCCTATCCCCCCTCCCTTCCTTTCCGATCGCTTGCAACAACATCGCTGCTGCGCTGGAAGAAGCAAGGGGCCCCCCTCCTCCCCCTCCCCCTCCCATAGATTCTCGCCAATAACAACTATCATGAAGGGAGGGAAGGGGGCGACCCTCTCTTTCTCTCCACTAACATGATTATCTCCGCAGGAGGGGGAGGAAGATGAGGGGGGAGCGGTCATGCACAGGAGGTTTTCTTCTCTCAATCAGTATTTTGCTTGGTTGTTCTTCCTAGCAATAAAATTCTGAACCTTTCATGTGCGTATTGATTCGCCGTTTCTTCTCTTTTCCCAGTGGCGAATGACCCTTTCTTCTTCTTTCCAAAGAGGCGTGTCTCCTCCTCCTCCCTGTTGCAGCAATGGCGGTCCCGAGAGGGTCCTCAATCTCCTAGCTCGCACGCACCAAGAAGGAGGGGAGACGCCTCCTCCTCCTCCTTTAGACCCTTCCTCCTTTGTTTTGGCGAAGGGGGAACGGGGGCAGCGGCGGTGGAGGTTAGACGACCCCCATTCTTGTCTCCCCCTTCTCCGGTCATGCGTCTCCTTTTACCCCCTAAAAAGAAAAAGGACTCTTCCCTTTCCCCTTCCCCTTTTTGACCCTATCCCTTCCTTTTCCCCCTAACTTTTCTATCTACTAGGGTTCACAATATAACGGCCGCTACGTGACGACAGATCCCCCTCTTTCCTTTTCCTTTACTTCCTTTTTCGGAAAAAACTCGATTGTCATGCACTCAAGCAGGCCATTATGCAGAGGAGAAAAGGAAAAGGGGAAGTTGTCTCCAACTCTGTCGATGGAGGCGCCCTCACTTAATAGCAGTGCATCCCTCTCTCCTTCTTCTTCCCCTCCTTCCCCTTGTGCTGAGCTCGCAAAATGAGGAGCTGAATTCGCCGACTCCTATGACGTAACTGGACAGCTTTGCAGCCGCACTCGGTTATCGCCAGACTTGGGCGAATCCCTTCCCTTCTTCCCAGCGAAATTGGATTCTGCAAGCTCCGACGCCGCCGTCGCCAAACAGAGGGGGATCCCCCCCCTTTCCACACTGCTGGTGGTAGCGTCTCCCTCTCCCCCTAGGCTGCTGCTACTGTCGCGAAAAGAGGGGGACGGAAAGATTTTTGACTGACGTGAGACAGCAGGAGGAGAGAGAGAGAAGAGGAGGAAAAGGAGAGAGTGGAAGAGGGGCTCCTTCTTTCTCCACCCCATCCTGCCCCTACCTCTCCACTCCTCTTCCTCAAGTGGTGACGGTTTTCTTCATCCGCCTGATGGTGAAATTTGCCCAGATTTTCTTCCGTAAACTCATGCAGAAGTTCGTTCTACGTATGGTTAATTGGTTTTCAGAAAAATCTGCTGTTGTGAGAAACCCTTTTATAAGGTTTTCAGTAATGCGCCGTACAGCCAGAAGCCCTTTCCTCCCTTCTTTTCACCAGCTTCCCCACTCCACCCTCCTTTTTTCCAAGTTCGAATCGTCGCCCCCTTTTCCTATCCTCCCCCCCCTTTTTCGAAGACGGAGGAAAGAGTGACAACTTTTCGAGGCTGCTGCTTCCCTTCTCCCCTTTCTCCTCTTCTCCTCCTGTCTATCCCCATCCCCGTCTCTTTGGTGGGTGGTGGGATGCTGCATGGCGAAGGCGGAGGCGGAGGGAGGCCGTATTGATTTTTGTAACCCCCGTTCCATCCTCCGCCGCCTTCTTTCTCGATTTCCGAAGAAAAGGTCTGAGATTCGCCGTCGATTCTCCGAGCCAATCTCGGTGGTTCCCATTGCTTTTTGTTTGCCTGGGTGATTCTCTTGAGTCTCCCATCTTCTCCCATTTCCCCACGTGTGCAAGAAGACGGAGAACGATCAACTTCGAAGGGAAGAAGGGGGAGAAGTGCAGAAAAGGGAAGAAAGAGGGGACAAATACAGCAGCCAAAGTCCCCATTCCCTGTTTCCTCGCCTCAACCTACTGAGGGAGGAAATGGATCAATGCGGGACTGTGCGTGCGTGCGTACACCGGTGGGTGAGGAGAGAAAAGAGAAAAAGGAAAATAGGGAGAAGGAGAAGGAAAGAAGAGGGATTTTTGTTCCTATCCCGCCACCGTTATAACTGGGGCGATAGGGGATGGAGTGAGTCGGAAGAGGAGTCCCCAGAGGTCTTCTCCCGTCCCTCCCCAGTCCCTCCTGTTGTATCCTCTGGCAATAGAGATTAGAGGAGGAGACGGAGGAGAAATCAGTCGACCAAAAGGGAAAGGAAAATAGGAGAGTGGGAGGTGAGGGGGAGGGGGCAAAAGGTCTCTCTCTTTCTCCACTCATACTGACCCACGTTCGATCGATGGCTGCGGAGGCTGAGGTGCCTTCATTCCTCCTCCTCCTCCTCCATCTCCCTTTGGCTTCATATCCATATAGACTTTTTCTACGTTTGCTCCAGAACTGGATGTAGCGCTGGTCCATCCTTCCCTCTCCTCCGCTTCCTCCTCCTCCTCCACCTCTGCCGCCCTTGGGTGGCTAAACGAACTTTCGGATAGCTATTTCCTCTCTCCCCCCCTCCAACTTTCTCCTCCCTTTCCTCTCTCGATCCCGGCTGACCAGGGTACAGAAATCGCCGATGGGTTTATCAGATCCTTTGCGCGGAACTTTCTTCAGTGGCGTACATGAAGTAATTGCTACTTTCTTTTAAATGTTAGATTGTGCCCGTATCAATGTTGAATCCCGCACGTTCTCGCTTGAAAGGAGGAAGGCTGAGGCCGAGGAGGGCGATGTTCTGGTTCACACGGATGAAAAGGGAAGGAAACGGAGCAAAGGTGGAGAAGAGATACACCTCCTTTCCTCCTCCTCCTCTCCCCCCTACTGAAGTCGGCGGCGCCACAGTTAATCTATATGATAAGTTGGGGGAGGGAAGGCACTGCAAGGGGGAGGAAGAAGGGAAATGGCAGCATGGCGAACACAAGTTTTCCTGATGACATCTTCCGATGGCGGAGGGTCTCTTGATCATCGCCGTGGATGGAGAGAGATATCGTGGTGCCATTGCAATGATGGTTGTGTAGCCGCAGAAAGATTTCTAGATTTGCTCTTGGCTTCCCTTTCCCAATGCGAGGAGGAGCAACAAAGCATAGGCGGCGGTTTCTCTTCTTCTCCTGACTTTTTCTGCATCTGTTTGCACAGCAAGGGAAAGGAAAAATGACAGGGGGGGAGGACGAGGCTCCGTCTCAATACAGATGGTCGGTCGGTCGGTCGGGTATAGATGGATAGATGGATGAGGCGTGAGGAAACTTTTCTAGTGTGGGATTCAACAACGGAAAGTCTTAAAAAACCAAAGTAATGAGTTTTTTGTCGTCGAAAATTTATATCGTCTTTCAGGCAAGGGTGAATCTTCGAGAAACAGAGGACAGAAGGATGAGTGGCGAGGCGGCGGCAGAACGCCGTCCGAAGTTGGCGCCGTCCGGAGAAGAAACTTTTCCTCCTCCTCCGCCCCTCTTCGATCTACTATACAATGGTAGGCTGACCCCCACGTCTGGACGAAAAAAAACCGATGATATACCTAGAGCGGAGGCGACGTCATATTTCCGTCCTTGCTACTCCATGCTTGCTACAGTAATATTGAGCAAAATCTCGTCCCTCCGCTCCTCCCCACACACACACTCTCTCTCTCTGGGAAAAAAGCAAAAACCCGGGAAACTAATTTCGGAGCAAACTTTGGTAATCTTTATTAGTCCCTGGAATTTGCTTTTCTGAAAAGGGCAGAAGAAGGAAGAAGAAGGGATCAACAGGCGCCGAAAAAATTCCTCAAATTTCAACTCCCCCTCCTTCTTCTCCCCTCCAATGCTAAAAGTTGCTACTTCAAAAGGAGGTGCTAGCTGAGAGGAGGAGGAGGACCAAGTAATTACCGAAAGTTTTCCTCCCTTCCCTTTTCCATATACTTTCTTTTTTTCTTCGCGCATAGTTGCCGTGCGCAGGGGGCGCCCTTTCAGCGCAAAAAGGAGATCCTCCTCCTCCTTTTCATCTTTGTCATAATCCAGAGACGAAAGAAGAAGAAGAAGAAGATGCAAAAGAGGACTTTCCTCTCATCTTTTCTCCTTCTTCCAAGCTCTCTTGGACTAATCCCCCCTTTCTACCCACCGAAAATCCTGCAAACAAGCAAGATCTCCAAGAATGCCCTTCCCTCCTCCTCCATTCTCTAAAGGAAGAGAGGATAAAGGGAAAGAGAAAAATTCACGAAAGAGGGATTTCGCCCCTTCCCGGAGTTCCAACAAGGACATTTTTAACGAGGAAGCTTTCCCTGCCTAACTAGAATTCTTGCCTAATTCTTTTCCGTTTTTAATTGAGACATCCATAGACAATCTTGTTCTTCTCTTACCTTTGCTGGCTCCGTCTGGTCCCCTGAGGATGGCGCACTCCTCTATGCTTCCGAAGGGCTGAACCAACTGGCGCACGTCATCCTCAGTCTGCTGCTTGCTTAGCATGCCAACGAACAGCTTGCGGTCCTCTGAAATAAAGAAACAAGAACTTTTTTGAGTAAGCATTCAAAGACTCCCGTCCGAGGCGCGTGCCGTACAGCGTGCATGAATACAAATTCTATCGATTTTTTTCTTAGCCTCGCTTTCGTCGCTTTCCGTCCCCCCCCCCGCCTCGCTCAGCATCATTCAATATTCCTGCGCGAACGCCGTCATGGCCCCGGGATACTGTAAGGATGACCAAACCGAAGATATATCCGAATACTCCGATGAAAAATTCATGGCATTCCGAAGGGCTACACAGATTCCGAAAAATCAACGTCGCCATCGATGATCACCTGCTCGCTCCTTCTCATCAAATATCGACTCTGGAGAAAGCAATCTCCATCGGATTTCTCATATGTGTCTATATCCGGCATTATGTCGATGGAACCGAACTGCCGATTCGAGGCAGGTATGCCAAATAGTCGGATCGGATCTCGGAGCCATCGGTCGGTCGCCGGTTGGTGAGACGAATTCCGGAGAAAAATGCGCCGCGCCATCGGTTATTCGGTAGAATAGATGAAAAAGGATGAAAGTTGACAAACCTTCCTTTTAGGTCTGCGCACCGATTCCGAGAAAAGGGAGCGGCGGCTGGATTCGGATAGAGAGGAGAGGGGAATCCGTCAGAGAAAATCAGAGTCCTCCGCTCCTCCCCTCCGGAAGTATAAAGGCGGAAAAGGAAAGGAGGGAGGGGAGACGGAAATTACATAACTTTCTCTCTTCTCCCTCTGCTTTCTCCCCTCCTTCCCCCAATTCTTCCCCCAATAACTTCTTTTCTCTTTCTTCTCCCTCCCTCCCTCCCTCCGACTACTGCTAAGTGGGTGTTGCAAAGGAGGAGGGGGAGAAGTCTCTTTCCGCTTCCTGTTTGTCATTCAGCTCGCGGAGGGGAGGAGAAGGGAAAGGAGGGGAGGGGGAGAAGGGAGAAGACTACTAGCTATATCTTCATCCTTTCGTCGCCCTCCGCTCCCTCCCTTTTTTGCTTACACACACACCCGCCCCCACACACGAGAAAAAAACCGTACGTGACGATAGTGACACCAATGCTGTGTGCACTGTGTGAATGGAAGAGGATGCATGATATCACCCTACACTATGAGATTGAGCGCGGTCATGCAGGGGGTGTTTTTCTTTCTTCTCCGCCCGTTTTCGAAAGTGGGGGGGTCCTTCCCGCATTTCCATTTGACCATTTTCACCCCGCCACTCTCTCCTCCCCCTTCCCCAAGAGAGATAAACTGCGCGTGAGAAGTAGGGGGAGATTCACAATGGGAAGGAGGGGGAGAGTTGAAAATTTTATGAGCCCCTTCACCTCAAGCTCCCCCTCCCCACTTTTCCACTACTACCCCTCCCTACTCTTGCATCCATCCGTGGAGGAGGAGGAGGACCATCAAAAAGAAAAGAAAAAAGAAGGAGTACGAAAGAATGCAGGAAGTTGAGAGGAGGAGGTTCTGCGAGATATGACAGAGAAAGAGGAAAGAAGGAGAAAAGAAGAGGATCTCTCTTGCCACCCTCTTTTTAGCAGGAGTGGCAAAAAGTCTCCTTTCTTTTTTTAAAAAAGTGGCAAACTGGCAAAGCATTTTTTCCGTGAGAGTTGCATGTTTAGAACTTTCTACATCTCCCTTGCATTCGGCGGAGGCAACACAAAACCGCTGTCAGTGGAACAAATCCTTCTCCTCCAAAACGGACAGAGGTCAGCAAAGTCCGCCGCCGACTGAAAAGGGGGACAAAAGAGGAGGAACAACTCAAACAGACCAGGAAAATGGGGAGAGGGAGAGGGAGGGTCAAAAGACCCTTCATCCCGCAGCCCATTCACTCTCGAAAAGCCCAAAGTCCGACCGACCCCACAACCAACTGTAAGAGATGGGGAGGGAGGATAAAGAGATGGGGAGAGAGGAAGGACCATTTAGGTTGGAGAAGCCGAAATGCTGGATGTCTGTGGCAGCAAAGACACCTTTTTTGTAAGGAGAAAAAGCTTTCGTTCCCGAGGTCAAAATTCCTTTTTTGCGGCGTGAAGACTCGTCGCAGCGAGATTGGAAGGTGGAGCAAAAGTGCTTTCAAACAAGGGCGGCGAAACTTTCCCG
>JAAUYJ010117832.1_pt1 | contig 10792 bp, 12 predicted proteins | sample 7278031 | NCBI WGS metagenome assembly JAAUYJ01 (sample SAMN14350222, study PRJNA611818) | marine sediment metagenome | isolation source: surface marine sediment (1.8m) | place: French Polynesia: Moorea | collected 2018-08 | reverse complement strand
TGTGGGGGGAGATGAGAAAGCATAGTCCGTGAATACTGTTGTTGCTTACAAAGAAAGTACCCTCAGTAGAAATGCCGCTCCCCATTTCCCGGGAAGAATCCGATGTATGGTACACTCGTCGCATGGTAAGTGTGGAAGCATGAACGTTCAGACAATTGTATGCACGTAATGAAAATGAATGGAAGAAGTAAAAGCGTAGTTCTGATGAAACACACATCAGGAATGAATGAGTGCCCGAGGAGAAGTGCCAAAACAACCCTTCCCCAATTTGGTGTTCTCGCAAGCAAATTCGATTTCGATGAAATTAATGTATTGTGAATTCGTGATTCTTTCAAATATGCGGGCAAAACAAGCGCAAGCTGAAGAGGGAAATATTTATTTCGGGGAATTTGTTCGAATTCGGGGTTCCGATTCTTTTAAATTAGCGGGAGAAAAAAAAGTGTGAACTGACGAGGGAAGATGCAAGGATAATATCTAAAAGACTTACGGGATTTTCTCAACTAAAGAACTTCGAAAAAAACCCAATGATTCGGTGTGAAAAATGCTGAGGATCTCAGAAAGGAAACTTTACTCATTTATCTGTAGCTGTGGGTTGTACGCATGAAATTTTTTTTTCAATTATGTTTTGCAGACTACACACTTACGTACGAAAGCAAGCTCTCACTCTTTTTGCATGTTAGAGAAATCAAATTATGTATTACATCAACAGATATTGACGTAAATAATATTTCTGTCAACCTGTATATTACTTTCACTACATTTTTGGCACAGAACCAAGAATATTAAAGGATAAAAGAGCTTCGAACGACACGACACCTAATACGATTCGATTTGCAACACCAGCCCAAAGTTATCTTTTTAATACAATTGTACTCCAATCACCCGAAAAAACTCATACTGGTGGTAGATATTCTGGATTTCTGGATTCTGGTTCCCTGCCTGCAATGCACCCCCCCTCCCTTTTCCCTTTCGCCGCTCCTCCCCTTTCCTCGATTCGTGGCTACGCTCGCTACGCTATGCTCTGGGCTCTGGGCCAGACAAAATCAGCTGCTCAGCAGAAACGCCAGGTGGAGGAGAAAAAGAGAATCCTCCATAATATTTCCTTTTGACATTTCGGACATTCCGTTCGGTTCAAGCAATCATGACAATGAAATTTTGCTCATCTAATGTATCAAAAGCATCGATGAAACTCAAATAAAAAAGTTAACAGGTGGCAGCATCAGTTTCTCTTCCTGGCAGCTCTGTGTCCCGTGACCTCAAACTTGCCTGAGATGTGTCATAGTTGCCAGGCGGGACAAACAAAAATCAAATTGACTTATTGATTAACTTCTGCTTCTTTGCACATAATCTTTCAAAGAAGGTCTTCACCGATTATTCTATACCATTAAACAATCATTGTAAATTTCCCGGAATAAGGCGATTTTTCTCGTTTGGTTCTTTTCCTTCGTGGCCGCCCTGATTCGCTCTGACAGAAAGAAGGCAGGAAAAGGCGAAAAAAGAAAGTGTTAAAAAGAGAGAAAAGAAAAGAGGAAGTAAGTGTGAGTGAACGGCGCAGCCTCCGGGTTCGACCTCGTCCACGTCGCAAAACCCCGAGGACCCGGACACCGGAGCCAGGGGCATCCAAGACAAGTCTGCCGAGACCTGAGGAGCGACATCGACAGGTGGAGGACGGACGGATCGCATGTCCACCACTCATCTTCAAATTCCAGTGAAGTCCTCCCCTTCCTCGCCCCGGGCCTGATTCCCCCCGGGGCGAACCCGGACTGCTCAGGCACGGTCCGTCTCCGGCGCAAGGGCCGGCGGCGCGGCGGAGGCCAAGGGCCCCAGGGCGGCGCCGGCGGCGGGTCCCCCTCGCCGTCCTCCGCCGCCTCCTCGCCGCCGCCTGACTCCCCCTCGCCCCTCCCAGCCGGGCCCTCCTCCTCCTGCGCCATGGACCACAACGGCGGTCACGGCGGCGGCGCGGGGGCACTTGGGGGTGGGGCGTCCTCCTCCTCCTCCTCGTCCTCGCTTCAGCGCGGCGTGAGCCTGCCCTCCTCCACCCGTGTTCCCCCGCCGTCCGCCCCCGGCGCCGCGCAGCCAGTGTCCTCGTACCACCACCACCACCATCACGGGTCCGGGATCCATCACCAGGTAAGCGGTCCCGGATTAAAAAAATAGGCCTACGTCATCGTCAGGTGTGCGAGTGCCGTCCTTCGTCTTCCGTCAATTTGTCACGTCGCCGGAACAAGTGCAGAATGCCGGATGAGGCATGAGAGGAAGGAGCGAGAGACCCATTCAATGACCGCAAGGAAAAAGGGGGGAGATGAGATTGAAATCGTGGGAAACCACAGAGAGGGAGGGAGAGATTGTGACGGAGTGGGTGAGGACAGAGATTCGCGTGCCAGATAGTATGACCCCCTCGAATTATGAATTCCGTGTTGCTCGAGCTACGTCTTCCTCTTTCGCCTTTGGTGTAAGGAAAAAAATTGACGGTCGCCACCGCCCTTGTGCTTCTTTTGGCCCGGAGGAGAACCGGTCTTTTTGGGGGGGCTGTGTCTTTTGCTCCTCCGTCATGATGGTGTCACGTGCCTGGTGCAACATCCCGTGGGAGGGAGGCTAAAAAAAACTAGGCGATCCATCCCAGCCCTTGACTCCGTTATCAAGTCCTCAAGTCGAGGGAAGGGCTTGTTGTTGTTAGTCATCACTGCTTTGACGACTCGTCCGATCCCTTAGCTTTTCAGAGTTGAGGTAAGTGCAAGCTCATGCTGTCACCCGAAGTTTTTTACCTATAATAGGTGTCACAGAGTGCAAGGCACATGTTCACAACTAAACCTGGAGATTCTCTTTGTTTTGCTGAAGTTTCCCTCCGTTCTCTCTCTCGGGCCTCCTTGCCTGCCGTACTGCAAACTCAGGTTCCTGCCTTTTTAGAAAAACCTCCTTTGCACGGAGACAGCTCTTCTTTTCCCTCCTGGAGACGTACACTACTTACGTAAAGGAGATTCTCCTTTCAAAAAAGGGGGGCGACGCAATCTTTTGCCTCTCGTCTTTCCCCCCTTACCTTCAATTCCCTGCCCACCGTCGCCGTCCCGTGTGCGGACGGGCAGAGCGGTCCGCTGCCTGGCGACAAGGTCAGCAAGTAGCCAACTCCGGGGCTGCGGCGGGAGAGGAGGATGGAGCACTGTGCAAAGAGGAGGAGGAGGATAGGCGCAGGCATGAAAAAAAGGAGTGAGAGAGAGAGAGGTGCACGTAGGTAGAGTAGTAGGCAGCGGCAGTCTTCTTAGTCCTCCTAGTGCCCAAGATCGCGGGGTCTCATTACAGACTTTCCTTCTCCGGAAGAGTGAGACTTGGGCGCCTAAGAAGAACTAGTGAGGTAGTGTCTCACCCTTCCATCTCCCGCTGGCAGGATTTCATTAAAAAACCGCGCTCCGCCGAATCCAACTTCTCGCCACATCCCGCTCGATGTCCCGTTGCCTCACCCACCGCGGCCCCCGGGCCAAATCCCCATGAAAAAGAGAGGAGGGAGGGAGATAGTAGTTGAGTCTGTGAACTCAGACTGTACAGACTGTCCTCCCCACCCCGCCTCTCACCTAGGAATTTTCAAGTGACTGCGAAAAGTTTATAGATTTTTCTGCAAACTCCGCGATCCGAAGTGCATTACAGCCCGGGAGACTTTGTCTCTCCTCGAACTGAGTGTTGTGCCGAACACGTGCATGTGGCCCAATGCAACTTTTCTCTTAGCCCAGTGCATGAGTCCGTGTGGAAAAAAATCCTCCTCGTCTCTCTTCCCATCTCCTAAAGCGCGTTAACGTAAATACTGTCGACGGTGGGCGGCGCGATTGCAGGCCTCTCCACATCTCTCTCTCTCTCCATCTGCTTGCGTACTCGCGTGAGGGAGAAGAGGAGGCACGCTTCGGAACTCTGTGCGTCGTCGTCTGTGTGTGTAAAAGGATACGGCCATGAAAAGCGAGAGAGAGAGACCCGTCGTCTTTGAAGTGATCTTGCTATTTTTTGAGCCCAGGCGATATATGCGCAAGAGCTCTCTGCAAGTCCAAAGATAGAGAGGGCTGCGTTCCGCAAGTCATGGCGACCGCGAGGGGGAAGTTGCGCTTGCTGCGGCGGGAAGTGAGGGAGGAGGATTAGCAATCTTAATTTGTCCCCCCTCCCGTGCTGATAAGCGAGGCGGCGATCCAGACGCAACGCAACGCCCCCTCTACCTCGACCTATCGACGGACGGACGTCCGGAGGTCGACGAGCGCTCGTGGGGGGAAGGCAGCAGTGGCGACGGAGGACGGGGGAGAAGCGCAAACATTCAACAACGCCGCAGTGACGGAGCGCAGCCTCCGCACTTCGAACTGACAGTTGGCCGGTGCAGGCTGAGGGAACACAAAGAGAGGAGGAGAGCCTCACCTCACTTGCAATCTCTTTTGCTTATTCCCTCCCCTCCTACCTCCACCACCGCCGAGATACGGAGTAGTGAAAGAAAGAAAAGAAGCGCCCTTTTTTGCTGATTATGCCACTCAGTTGCCCGATTTGAGTTCGAGTGCCCAGGGCTTTAACGCGTCTCTCAGTGTACGTTCTTTGTGACGAGAGACCTGGACCCGCCTCCGCCGCGACGAAGCTCCCCTTCTCCATGAAAAGCAGGAGCGTTCCCTCGGCTGACGACGGCGGCGGCGGCGAGGCGGTCGGCGGCGTCGCTGCGGGCAACCCCAGGGCCAAGAGGAAGAGGAAGATGGCCCCGCAGCTCCTCAGGGTGCCAAAGTTTCGGCGGCCCAGCATCACCAAGCGAAAACGAAAGAGATCCTCCGTCGTCGAGCAAAATGTAAGGTGTTATTGCCCCGTTGCCCTTTTCCTAATTTTCGTTCCCAAACCTGTTGGCAGACAAAGATCCTACGTACGTCGCAGCGTAAATTCCTCTCGAACCCTTTGTTTTTCCACGATGATTCTCTTTAGTCCAACTACGTACGTTGCGGGTCAAAGGTAATGAGGACAGGGGGGAGTTCGCTCTCTCGTTCTCTCTTGCCTGACAGGAATTATGAAGCGAAGCGACAGGAGGCATCCAGGGCGATGATGGCAACAGTCAACAGTTTTTAAATTAAAGGCTTCGTATACCCAGACATGAGGCACTCCTGCTACCTCAGCCACCGGCAGCTGTGCTAACAAAAAGAGACTCCAGCCTCCCTCCGGGCGGCCACATAACGAGCTCTTGAAACCCAGTATGCTCTTTAAGTCTTCTTCTTACACTTTCGCGCTCTTCGATAACACACGGGGCTTGCGGAGTAAAGAAAGTGTGGATGTCGCAATGGCATACGAATGTTGTCTTCGTCTCAAGAGAAGTCATGTCGCTCCAAGGCCACCCGATATGTTGCTTGCTCTCCGCGACCCCGTCTCATTTTCTCCTCCCCTTGTTTACTTGCAGGGATCGGTGGCGGGCGCCGCCGGGGTCAACTCCGCTTCTCCGGTGGCCTCTGCTTCGGCGGCGGCGCCCTCCTCCTCCTCCTCCTCCGGGGGCGCCCTCGGATCCGCCTCCTCTTCGGCCTCACTTCAGAACGACGCCACCGAGGTGAAGGGGTGGCTGTACAAGTGGACCAACTACGTTCGTGGGTACCAGAAGCGATGGTTCGTCCTATCCAACGGGCTGCTCTCCTACTACCGCAGCCAGGGGGAGATGGCATATCACTCCAGGGCCTCCATCGCTCTCAGCGGAGCATCCATACAGGTGAGATCAATCCCCTGCTCCGTTAGCGCTATAATTTATTTGTCCCACATACAATGTCAGTATTCATATCGCGGGATGCGCAATTCCTCGTGTGGTTGCTTGCTCCTCTCCCCCTCGAAACTGATGGACAAAGGGTTTAGGGGTACAGATGTGCTTTGCCAAGGAAATAATTCCCATGGGCCCCTTCCTTCCAGCTGTGTATATAGTATGGAGCGATGTCTCATCCCGCCTCAAAGCAAAAGGGCCTCTCGGTACATGCTAGGTGCGGCTGTACCCAGCAGGGCGTTTTTCTCCGCCGCCGCTCCTCTTGGCTTTGCGTAGCAGAGGAGGATCGAGCGATGAATGTTTCCGGCTATAAAGAGGAGAAAGATAAGCCTAAGTGGGCACGCGGATCGATAAAAGAAACGCTCTTGGTGAAATATGATCGCATTGTTCACCCTGCTTCGGAAGTAATCATACAGGCTAGAAAACGACACGAGTCACACGACTGCATTAGGCGGCATCCCTTGAATGTGGATCTCGAAAAAGTGCCTACGCATGAATGCAAATGTTTTATCAGCCGTGAACTTTGAAGGACGAAGTGCAATTGTCTTGACAAGGCGTTGAAAAGTCTCTTCTCTTCTACAGGTTGAAGGCTCGAACAACTTCATTATCTCCAACGGCGGCGGCACCCAGACGTTCCACCTCCGTGCCATCAACGAGTCGGACAAGCAGCGCTGGCTCCAGGCCCTGGACCTCTCCAAGGCCCGCAGCATGCGCGCGGTGGCCGTGGGCGAGGCCGAAGCCGACGAGGACGGCTTCGACTCGTCCGACAACGACCCTCCGCAGGAGATCTCCAAGCAGGAGCTGGTGACCACCGTCAAGTCGCTCACGGCCAAGATGGAGGACCTTTCCACCTGCTCAGACCTGGTGGCAAAGCACGGCACAGGACTTATCACATCACTCAACGCACTCAAGCTAGACAAAATTCTTGTGAGTTGGTCAATCGATATCTTTGCAGAGAAGAATATAATTTTATATTTGGTTTCTCTAGGAATTCGCTCCTCCTGAAGACAAAGCAGTGGTGAAGGATCTTATCAAGACGGTGAATGAGCGTTCAGCATTGCTCAAGTTGACCTCTGGAGCAATGGTGAAGGCGTCGTCCGATTTCATCCACACCTGCAAGCACGACGGGAAGCGATGGACAAGGATCATGGAGAACGAGCGCGAGCTTCGACAGAAGTTCGAGGACATGGTTGAGCAGTACGCACAGCAGCACTCCAACCTCGAGGCGCAAATGCGGCAGGAGTACCACTTGAAGGACCCCTCGGCCACGGACACCAGCGCCAACCATATGTCTTCCATCGCGTCGGAAGCGGCAGTGGCGGGGACTGCGGCTAAGGCATCTCAGGCGACGGACGGAGGCACCGACGTCCCTGAAGGAGTCGCGGACGGAAAGACGGCGGCGACCTCCTCGGCGTCCCCGTCCGGCAAGCCTGGCAACGCGGCTGCGGCGGCTGCCGTGGCTGCTGACGCAATGTCTGGATCGGACGACGACGATGATTTCCATGATGCCGTCGACGACGAGGACGAGATCTTCACCATCTCCGCCCCTCCTTGCTACAGCTCACCGGACCTCAGGTAAACAATGGACATCGGATAATGCAGGAAAAGTCTTTTAATTTGCAAAAAAATTTTCCTCGCCAGTTCGAAGAAGTCCGAGTCCAGTTCCAAGGAGGACGAGGCAAGCGACGAGGAAGACGTGTCTGGCGGAAACCAGATCCAGATCGTCCACAAGAAGCGGAAGAACGAGGGAGGCGCCTCCGCGGCCACCGCGGAGGAGGGCGATGCCGAGGCTGCCGAGACAGCAGCGGCAGCAGCGTCCACGCCCAGCTCCCCTTCGTCCATGGCTGCGGTGTCCAAGAAGCTGTCCGTCCGCCAGCGTCGCACGCGCGTCCCCGACCGCCCCAACCTGTCCATCAGCCTGTGGTCCATCGTCAAGAACTCGATCGGGAAGGATCTGACCAAGATCCCTGTGCCTGTCAACTTCAGCGAGCCCCTCTCCATGCTGCAGCGCCTGACGGAGGACTTCGAGTACAGCGACATTCTACACCACGCCGCCCAGGTGGAGGACGACTGCGAGCAGGTGAGGACTGTTTCCAGGGACGGTGTCAATGGGGGGTCTATTTCGTATTCGCCCTCGATCCCCGGCAGAGATGACAGAAAAGGGAGTACTATTTGGTAGGATGGCTAACTTGATTGCTTTGGCATTGGTGGGTTACGGTGGTGCAAGTTCTGCCCTTAGCTTGGTGTAGGCGCCAAAGTTACTAATCGGCAGCGTGGCGTAGCAAGCATGTGGTTGCACTGGTCCCTTTCGATTGTCCACCACATACCTACAAAAGTGGTTGAGGGAAGGTTCGTCCGTGTTGAAACTTCTTTCGCGGTAGGGTGGAGTTTCTTGAGCATCACCCTTGTAGTCTCGCGTCTAGTTCACTTGATTTCACAGCGCTAAGACCGCCGAATTAACGATCTTCTTTTCTTTCTTTCTCTTTTCAGATGGCCTACGTTGCAGCATTCACCGTCTCCTCGTACAGGTTACACACTCGGACATTTCGTAGCTGGAGATTAGAACTTTCGGGGATGTCGCCTCTGCTACAGGATTCACCCAATCACTTTATCAATATTCCTTTTTTGGTTTTGTAAGGGATGGTCGGACTATTTGCACCTCTAAAGCCCTTTTTGACGTATGGAATTGAAACCAACTGTAAATGCAATGCTGTTAGAATTATTCCGATGGCGATGTCAAAGCTTAGAAAACTGTAGGTGCTAGTTCGAAATGTCTCCCTCGCTGACCACTTCCCCCCTTCCTTCTTTCGTGTTGCTGCACCTTCTAACTTACCCAACAGCACAACCGCCATCCGGAGCACCAAGCCCTTCAACCCGCTGCTTGGGGAGACCTACGAGTGCGACCGGTCGGACGACATGGGATGGAGGTAGGACTTGTTTTGCCCAACTTTGCTCCAAGTCGTTATATTGTGACACTTTTCTCGCTTCTCTCTATCAGGTTGGTATCTGAGCAAGTGTCTCACCATCCCCCAATGGTCGCCCAATACTGCGAGAGCACCACCGGAGAAGAGTGGAGGTGCTGGCAGGTACGTTTGTTATTGAAAAAGTGAATTCCTCCGACATCCCTGATACGACCTTTGTCATATTATTACTCATATATTTTGCAGGAATTCAGCATGCGTTCCAAGTTCAAGGGCAAGTACCTTGAGGTCGAGCCTCTGGGCATCGCGCACCTCTACTTCCCCAAGTCTGGCAACCACTACACCTGGCGGAAGGTGAAGACTGTGGTGCACAACATCGTCATCGGCAAGCTGTGGATCGACCAGCACGGGGAGATGTCCGTCATCAACCACGCCAAGGACATCAAGTGCCATATGAAGTTCGAGCCCTACTCCTACTTCGGGGGAACGCCCAAGAAGGTCACCGGGTCGGTCGTCAACGAGAGAGAGAAGGTTTCAATAGTTGAAATATTGTCCGGAGCCACTTGATGTTACTTTTACGTCTTCAGGTCGAATGGGTGCTGAACGGGACCTGGGACACCAAGTTCGAAGCCTCTAAAGTCATCAACGAGAGCGTCGTCAAGGGGAAGAGCACGATAGAGATCGGAGAAACAAAGTAAGCAAACCCTTTTTTATTTACATAAAATGGGGCCAGTGTGGACGGATGTTTTCCCCAGGACGTTGTGGAAGGCTCAGCCGCTGGACCCCGGCGCGGAGAAGTACTACTTCTTCACCCGCTTCGCCTGCGAGCTCAACGAGGAGGAGGGTCGCGTGGCACCGACGGACAGCAGGCTGCGTCCGGACCAGAGGCTCATGGAGGAGGGGGAGTGGGACGAGGCGAACAGGGAGAAGGTACGGCTGGAGGAGAAGCAGAGGGCAACCAGGAGGACAAGGGAGGAGGCAGCGCAAAGGGTAAATGAGGCGGCGATATGCTACTCGGACAGATTTATTACTTGGGTTTGAATTTTCAGGCGATCCAGGAGGGCCGCTCCCCCGAGCCCTACCAGCCGACTTGGTTCACCCGCAAGCCCGACAACGAGAACGGCGGCAAGTACATCTTCGTCTACCACGGCGGGTACTGGGAGAACAAGAAGGCGCAGACGTGGTCGGACTGCCCGGACATCTACTGAGGGGCGGCGGTGGAAGAAAGAGACATATTTTTTTCCGAGAAAAAAACAAATCAAGAAATGCAGAAATTTTGCTCGAGTCCACAAGAGACGGTGACACCGGGCGACAGAGCGAGAGAGAGCAGCATCTCAAGTTCTCTCTCTGCAGGTAAAACTTACTTCAGGTGACTTTGCGACGTCGCGCAGAGAAGGAAATGTCTATTCCCTGGGCAAGTTACTGTTGCTTTAAAATTTGCTCGGGAGTGCCTCCACCGCGCCCCTATCCCTCCCCTTCCTCTTTCCCCCCTTTCCCCTATCTTTCTCTTCTTAGCCGCAAAAAGTTTATAAATTCAAAAGACGGGACGATTTGAGTCGATAAGTCGACAAGATGCATTTATTGCCTTTTCGGTCGCCCAGTTTTCCGGAAAGGAGTGCATCCCACGAACTGTGATTTAGTATTTATTTTGCGTAAGCAGTTAGCATACCACTACTTCCAAAAAAGAAAGAAAGGAACGTCCAAGTCCTCCTACCCTGTCCTAGAAATGACCAAGCTGTCGTCCCCGTCAAGTTTATCCCTAGTGAGGCGCCATGACATTGTCAGAATCCCACCATGACCAAGATGTCAGTAGCAAAAACATATTACCTTCCTCCTCTCCATAAAATTTGGCCACCTACACGACATATTATTCTTTTAGTTTTTTTCGCGGCAAACCCTATCGTGGGACCCAGCCGACCCCCCCATACCTTTTTTTAGTTTCAAAGTTGAGCGTCGTTTTTGGAGTTGACGATCTTGTTTTCTTTACGCAATTCTCAGGTTTAATGTGATCAGAGGCAAAATTTATTAAAGCAGAATATACGTGATGCAAAATGAGACCATATAACTTCTATCATAGAAGAGGAAGTATCTGGATAACCCTCCGCCATGCTGCTCTTCTCCCATCTGTCGC
>JAAUYJ010070454.1_pt1 | contig 10793 bp, 12 predicted proteins | sample 7278031 | NCBI WGS metagenome assembly JAAUYJ01 (sample SAMN14350222, study PRJNA611818) | marine sediment metagenome | isolation source: surface marine sediment (1.8m) | place: French Polynesia: Moorea | collected 2018-08 | reverse complement strand
GTTCGTTGAAGGTTTCCACAAGACAGATGGCGCATCCCGTGTGATGTGAGGGCCATTAAAGTGTTGCACAGAAAGGTGCATCTTCTCACCCCTTTTTAGGCAACGGCAAGTGTCTCTTTTCCATTCCTGGAAAGTGCAATCGGAAACGGCCGCTGCGGTCAGAGAATAAAAGAAAGAAGGATGGAAGATGCCCTCCTCACAGCGCGTGGGTGCAATGAAGTAATGTCCCCCCCAATCGTTGACCCCGCAGGATGCGGATGTGTCGCCGGTCATTTAGCCATAGCGGGGGGTCACGAAAATAAAAAGATAAAAAAGTCCAAAAGGGAAGAAGAGGGGGGGATGGGTAAAAATTGTCGGAAGTCGGCGGACCGTTGCGGAGGACGAGTTTGATGGCATTGTTGTCCCCGAGCCGAAGCCGCCACCCTGCTAGCTCCGACCGAAGCCGGTCTCTCGATGACGGAAACGCCAATTAGAGCGCCGCCGCTCCATTTGTCATATGAAGGAGGAGCCGCGTGAGTAAATACGCACACAAACAATGCAACGCAGGAAAAATGCCACTGGCATTTTAATCATTTCTTCTTTTGCGTTCCCTCTTCGCTACGCGCAAGCAAGAATCCCTAATTGAGTGTTGGATCTTCGCACGCGCACCCCCTCTGTAGCAAGCAGTTCTGTTCTTCTTTTTCCCGCCGCGTCGAGTCGCGCCGCGCGCTCCCCTCTCCTTGCGTCCAGCGGCGGCGGCGGCGGCAACACTACAGAGTCGTTCCTCGACACAGATCCAGAATTCTTTTCCACATGCCGTGAACCCCCCCTTCCCCCCTCTCTCCGACATGTCGTTGCGTTAGTTATGGTTCGAAGGGCGAGGTGGCAGGATCGACGGGGCAGAAATTACAAGAGGTGACATCACGAAAAACCGACTCTTCGTCGGTGATCGCCATCACACAACGATCAGCGACAATACAAGGGTGAGTGGTGCCGACCGACCATTGGGATCATCCAGTGTTTAAGTCGAGGCTGCGGTGGCGGCGGGGAAAATTAGGAAGCGGAAAGATTTCCCTCCTCTTCTCCCCCTCTTTGTGTTGCGTGGTTTGCGGGGAGGCGGGCTTTTTTTCGAGAGTTTTCCACGTTCCATTGAGCGCTTTTCACTTGCGTTTTCCAAACCCCAGGACGATTAAGTTTTTTACGTGAAAATGGCGATACAAAAAGGAGGAGAGGAGCCTCACAATTCCCGTCGGCAACCCCCCCTCCCCCTCTTTATAAGGGAGAAATTTGGCAAGGAACTTGAAACTTCCTGCTAAGGAGGCCAAATTTCTAGCACCTTGTTTGGGAGACAGAGTCATTTCTATCCCTCTCTTTCCCTTTTGGCATTTGCCTTTTCCTTTTCTCTCTCCTCTTTTTCTAAATAAGCGTCGGAAACGAATTCCGCAAACCCTTGACGGGAACGCCGACTATTCGCAGACGTCACATTAGCAGTCTTCCCGCGTAGAGAAGCGACCGCTATGACGGAGGGGAGGGAGGAAGCGAGCGGTCCCTCCACTTCCGTTCTTTTTTTCACCATCCGGAAAAAAAGCAGTTGTTGGGGGCCCATCCTCGTTAGGCGGGATGGGCTGCAGGAACCAGAAATCTTCCTTGTCATTATATCTCGGCTGCGAGGGGCACAACAAAATATCTTTTTTTAAAAAAAATCCCCCGGTCCGTTGCCCATTTTTGTTGCCTCTTCCCTTCTTCTGTTTGGCAGTAATCCTGACTGACCAGTGCAAACAAAACGAAGAGCCAAAAAAGAAAAAAAGAGTCACTTTTCCTTCCTCCTATTCTTCCTCCCCAATATCCCGCAGTCAGTCCGGAAACAAGCCCCATCTCAGCTGCCCAACCGAATAAACCCACTTGTTGTGTCCAGGGGAGGAAGAAAAGGGGGGAGGGGCAACACCAACCGAGACTCTGGCTCCTTCTCTTCCTTCCGTCTTTTCACTTCCGACGACCGGACTGGAAGAAAAGAGGAGGAGGAGGAGGATCGTCCGCCCCTTGGTCCGTCGCCCGTCGGTCGGGGGCAAAAACCTGAAGGCCTTGAAAAGATTCGAAACGGAGGAGGGGAAGGAAGGAAGAGCCCTCCCTTCCTTTTGCATAACCAGGTTTGTTGCCGCCGCCGCCGGCATTAGACGGCCGCCGAGGGTTTCTTCCCTTCCTCCTTTTCTTCCTTGTCGGAATGACTTAATGAGCGGTAAAGGTGTCGGCATGATACGCTCGCTCTGGGCGGAAGAGAATGGGCGCATGCAGCGTGCATGTCGGACAAGCAATCTCTCTCTCTCGAGGGAGGAAAATGGGCAAGTCATGAAATTCCGCTCTTTTGTGGACGGCAACGATTTTTCCTGTGCCGCGAGGGGGGAATGTGTCCTAGTCTATAGTATGTCTAGGCAGTTTCGCGAATCGGGGCCGAATCCTTTTTTTGACCACGGACAATTGATTTTCCTTCTGTCATTCTTTTTTCGCCGTGCGCTTCTTTTTTTCATGGCCAACGGTAAACGCTACGATTCTTCATCGTTGGTGTCCTTGTGACCACCGCCGGCTTTAACCCTCTCTCCCCCCCTTTCCAGCCTATTTTAACGACTTATCCATCCGTGCCCGTTGTACATTCCGTAGGCTGCACCCGAACAGCGACGACGGCCGGCTGTCCCTTTCTTTGTCTGGAGAACGAAGAACCACTCCGTAAGGGAATGTGAGTCACTGGGCCCAGGTCTCATCTCCTTTCGTGGGAGGAGGATAGCAACGACATCATCTTTGAGGACTCCCGTTCTCTTTTGCCCCCTCAAGCTTGAGTAAATTGTGTGAGGAGGGGTGACAGTTCTCCGCTACCACCAGAAAAGGCGGGCACATATCAGGAAGAAGAAGACGCACAAAGGAACAATTCAGTGTTTGAGATAGTGATCTTTTTTACGTGCAAGTACAGAGCAGACGTGTGACGCGTGTATGGGTGCCACTTTGATGATTCCGCAGAATCTGACCAAAGTGTGCCCGCCCAAAAGATGAGGAAGAAGAAAAAAGATCGATGAGGAAGAAAAAGAGTGATTTGAAGGAAAAAGACGAAGTGGTGCACAAAGTGCAGTGCTGGTGATTGTTGTACTGTTGCTAGAGACGACAGCAGTTGCGTCCAGACTCTGTGTGCCTTTTTGTGCGTGCCTCAGTGTCTTTTCAGTGCACTGGCAATCTTATCTACAACATACAAAAGACGATCCGCGGTCGAAAGTGCTTGAAAATGGCCGGTGCCAAGCTAATTTTCGTCACTGTCCTGGTAAGAAACGAGTTAAATATTGATATTTTTCCTTTTGGGGAAATGAATTGGGCTTTTGATTTCTTGCCAGGCCTCCACGCTGTTGTGTTGCTGCGCCAACAACGCCAACAGCTCTTCACAATCCGGCAAGTGGCAAGCGCTGTTGGTGGCTCTACAAAGGAACCCGGCGCTGGCGCAGCAGCTCAGGTCGAACCCAACGCTGATACGAAACTTGAAGGCGGAGCTTAACAAACTCAAGCAGCAGAAGCTGCAACAGCAGCAGCAGCAGCAACAACAGCAGCTTCATCTGCGTCGAGATTCTTTTCGACCTCGCAGCTCTCTCCCACTTCAGCAGCAAGACCAGTGTGCTGCACTCAGAAAACAAAATGCGAGGTACAGCAGTACGAAAACTTTCCGAAAGCCAACAACGTTTGAGTTTTTTTGTCTTTGCATGTTTTTTCCAGACTGAAGCAGATGGTGAGCGCTGTTTTGGAGGACCACGAGCTGGCCACCTCCTCTTCCAGCCTTTCTTCCTCCAAGAGGAGGACCGCGGACTTCTTGTCGGACAGCCTCGCTCTTGGCCACGGCAGCCGGGGCAGCCTCGGGAGGCCGCAGAGGGAGCTGAACAAGGCGCAGCTATTGCTCAACAGGGTGGCGCAGGTAACGGTGATATTACATGCAGTACCAGCAAAAAGAGCAGCAGTGGCAACAACAACAACAGCAGCAGCGAAATATCAATATAAAAATTATCATTTTATTATGTTGTCAACTGGATGCGAAGGGCTTTTGAACAATATTTTGTTTTTTTTTTTGCTCAGGAAAACAAGGGTCCCAAGGTGTCGGTGGAGAGCGTGCTTGTGACCCCCTCGGCAACCTGGTCGACTGTGGTGGAGTCCAGCTCCTACCTGACCACCGTCACAGAGTCCCTCACCACCGAGCTCCCAATCATACTCAGGGGGAGCAAGGTCGTCACCACCATCATAGAGCCAACAATACTAACTGGTAAGATAAATTTAGTTTTGTTTACCGCGAGGAACGTAATGTAATGATGTCGGTTGATGTTGTCTTCGTTGCTGCTGCTGCTGTATGTTGTTACTGTTGCTGTAGGTTATGGGTAATTTTTTTACAAGATCTTCCCCAGAGCCCATGTATGGTCTAGCCTATGACAATAATGTTGCTGACCCTCTGCACACATCCTCCCATAAGTTACTGCGACCGAGCTGAAGACATCGTCCTCTCTGGTGACGCCCACCCCTACCTGGAGCACCACCACCGTCACCGTCAGCGCCTCAGTCGGAGCGGACTCCTCCGCGGGGGCATCCGCCTCAGCATCCCTCCCTTCCCTGATCCCACAGCAGCAGGCGCCCATCGTCGAGACCAGGCCCCTGTTCCCATCCCTGTGGCCAAAGGTTTGCAGTACAACTGTAGTATGACACTCTGTACACACAAAGTACTCAGCAAATGCGATCTCAACAGAGCTACGAGATGTTTTAAAAAATCTCCTACACATCACCATCTACACTTTTTTACATACTGTACTGTACGTACTATATTTTACAACCTGATACATAATTCTCAGAAATTGTAGTCCAGATTTTTTTTTTTCAATTTGCGTATATGTAGGTGCAAACTCCTCCCCGCCGCCTCGTGGACCCCTCGGGACTGGAGCACGCCGACGTGCTAGAGATCGGACGCGGCACCTCCGCCTCCGTAGCAAGGGAGAAGCTGGAAAGGCTCAAGCAGGCCTACGGAATCTTCTTCGCCAACACCAAGCAACAGCAGCAGCAGTTCGGGCTGCGGCAACAGGCATTCACCAAACAAAAGCTCTTTCGACAAGGACATTTTACACATTGAATCTCCTCCCTTTCAGGCGGCCAACCCCAACCCGATCTTCGCGGGAACCGACGACGACGACGACTATGACTACTTGGACGGGTACGACCAGCAGGTGTTGGCGGCTCAAGCCAGACCTGTGTTCGTGGAGGCTTCTCCTCAGCAGCAGCAGTCCGACAGGAGGACGGCCCGGGCACCGGCAGTGGCTCCCATCCTGGCACAAACCGCCATCGTCGCCGCGGTTCCCGAGCCCGAGGTGGAAGTGAAGACCATCTACATCTCCGGGCGCGTCCCGGGAGAGTACACCACCAGTCTGACCACCATTACCAAGACGCCCTCGTCGTCGCCGGCGGGAGCGTCGGCAATCAATGATAGTCCGAGAACTCCGAGAAGAGCGCGGAGGGAAGCGCCAGCGCCGGAAATTAGGTAGGTGGAAAGTTCGACCAGCCAAACAGCAAAAAGGCGAATAGATAGGCGCAAAATATGAAATTAAGGACAAGGAATGAACAGTAATGCAGTCCGTAAAACTTTTGAAAAACCCCTACTATCTTAACAGTACGTGGAATGGTTTGTTAACTCTTTGTTTTCCGTTCTTCCAGGCCTACAAGAGTGGTGCCGATCCTGAGAACGGACCCTCCGTCGGAAGAGGAGACGGATTCAGCACCGCCGACGAGGAGAGACAACAATCTGGACGATCTCCTCTCCTCACTCCTCTCCCTGCAGGACGAGGTGGACGAGCTGAGCAGGATGCCATTGTTCGAGCCGAGCATCAAAACAGTTACGGTTACAGTCACTACTTGTCATACTCCCTAGTTTCCACTCCTCCCCATTCTTGTACTGCTTGTTCACTGCAGACTTTTCTTTTCTTAAGTTATCAATGTCGAGTTTTTAGCTATTTATCGACCGCCTATTTATTAAAGGCAAGTCGCCTATTGCGGTTTTGCCCTGGGCCACATGCGATGTTTGAGGACAATAAAAGTCGAACAAAAAAACCTCCTGAAAAAAAACAGCCTGATTTGTTTCCTTACAGTGTGTATATTCTCTCGCGGGGAAATCATCATCAGGACGCCTTCCGCAGATTTGTTTTGTTGTTGAAAGAACAAAATTGTACATCGGCCCAAGTCCGTAGACCGTCGCATATATCTTTTTTTCTTTCCTTAGCTGTACCTGCTGTATGCGGGGGGGTTTGTCTGGAAGGCAGGAAAGAGTCGAAAGAGATCCTCCGTTTCTTCCACCAGAGGCCCCACCACTATACCAGCTAATTTCATGACAGTTCTTTCGCGTATCGTAGTAGGATATTTCATGTTTCATTGCAATTTTGTTCTCTCTCGCGAAGCGTCGTCCTGTTGTGGAGGGCGGGGGATGAGAGGGAGGGAGGGGGGTGCGGTAAGTTTGATGGGGAGGCTTTTAGGAGAAGGCTTCACTAGTTGTTTTTCTCTGCTCTTGTGTCTCTGTATACGTCAGGCGAGGCTGCGGCGACGGCGGCGGTTGAATCATAAAACGAGACAACATCGCCGCCGCTTGGTAGTAGCTTGCTCGAAGAAGGCCTCACGATATAACTGTCCTTTTTGCCCCTTTCTCCCCCCGTCGACATTTCATTTTTTTCATTTCTACACGCTTTTTTCCGGAGGCTTGTTTTCTGCACTCTTGCTTGCTGTCTTGTAAGATCACTCCGTGTACACGATGAACTGTGGATCGTCTTGGCTGGAGACCTCCACCTGCACGAACTGGGGCTGCCCGCCCGCGGAAAGGGATGGGTTCCCGCCGCCGTTCGGAGGAGAGGAAGAGGACACCGGGGAGGTGCCCAGTATTCCGCCGCCGCCGGCGTTGTTCCTACCACCGGCCCTGGAAGAGAAAGAACGGAATGTTTTAGGAAAACCAACGATATAAAAGTAAGGCCAAGAATAATCTTTGCTCCAGCCAGTCCTGAGAGTTGCGTTTTGATACCGTTCAACAACAGCAACAGCAACTCCCACGGACCCAGGGCTTGATACTCACTTTTGCTTAGCATGCGTTAGTATGTGGGACTTCAGGTTGGTGGACTGTGCGAACTTCTTGTTGCACCCGTCGAACGGGCAGACGTAGGGCCGGTCGCCCGTGTGTATCCTGACGTGCGTGCGCAGGTTGAAGTCCAGCGAGAACCGCTTACCGCAGCCCTCGAAGGTACACTGGAAGGGCTTCTCGCCCGTGTGCACCAGCTGGAAGAAGGATAATGATTGTCAAATTGTTCTGAATCTCGAAAGACTTAATTGAATTTGCGTAGAATGAGCGAATTTCTACTTTCTACTTATCTAATGAGAGTGTTTGCCAAAAGTATGCATTCTATCACTTTTGCACACTTGGTTTGTAGTTGGATTCGTACCTGGTGCCGCTTGAGCTTGGAGCTCTCCACGAAGGCCTTGCCGCACTCTGCGCACACGTGGACGCGCGGCCCGTGCGTGTGGAGGTGCTTGCGCATGGCAGAGTTGTCGCGGAACATCTTGGCGCAGCCCTTGTGCGGGCAGGCGATCGTCCGAGGCACCTCGTCGCCGGAGTTGCGCTTGGGCTTTATCCTGCAAAAAAGGGTTGCTTTTTGCACTTCTTCAGTGTTCTCTAATAAGCTACAACAACAAACTATGACGGGTCAGAGCTAAAAAAGATCTTTGAAATGTCTAAATTCAATAGGTATATTTAGCAAACCCACCAACCGCATAACTGGAAAGAATGGAAGAAATTTGGCATAGCAAGCAAATTGCCGTGTGCTGTCGTCATCAAGGGGAGTATGTTGCAGCAAGTGCGAGCGAAGGAAGATAATGCCGTACAGCACACGTGATACGTTCGATGGGGAAAACACCTTTCGCTCAGCAACGTTCACCCAACAGGCCTCCACTTAAAGAAAAATGTGACAAAGCTGTCGTCCATGTCTTACCTTGCGAATTCCGCCAGCTGCTTGGGGTCTGAGAGATCAAGTCCGGGTATCCCTCCCGGCGGGAGCTTCTTCCCGGTCATGTACTCTGTGTAGTCGGGGTCGGTCTCGTCCAGAGGGGAGGAGCTGTTCATCTCCTCCACGCCGCCCTCAGGAGCCTTCTTGTCTTCATCTGCGAAGAAAGAATCGAATGTTTTTAATAGGTTCACCGTTTCAAAAACAATTTCGGTGGAAATGAGGCACCACACTTGTTAAAACAATGGGAAACGAAAAATATAAGCTTGCAAGTTTCCTCCAAAAGTTTTGCATACTCTTTGAAAGTACGCAACGTAATACAGAAGACCCGGTTCAAGTGGTTCCAAGAAAGAAGTTGTTGTTACGTAACACTAACACCCCTTATGAACTGACCGTCGTCGTTGCCCGACGCCCACATGGTGACGGAGAACTCCCCCTCCAGGGTCTTGATGGACACCTGCTGCTGCTGCCAGGTGCCGGAGGAGCCCGACAGGACCGACCTGGGACCCACCACGGCGGGCTTCAGGAGGGGCGAGGCCACCTGGATGGAGGAGGGCACCACCACGGGCGGCGGCGGAGACAGGGAGCCCTCGGGGTCGGGGTCCAGCAGGAGCCCGGTCACCACCGGGCTGGGAGGGGAGGCGGCCACGGCCACCCGGCGGCGGCCCTTGGGGGGCGCCTTGCGCCGCCGGGCGCCCACATCGTGGGACAGCGAGAGCGGCGGCGGCACGACGGCGGCGGGCGGCGGCGGCGGCGGCGGGTGCGGCACGACCACGGGCTCCAGCAGGGGGTCGTGGTGGCCGCCCGGGGCGGGGGCGGGCGAGATGCGGAGGCCGGAGTCGTCGTCCTCGTCGTCGTCGTCGTCGTCGGGCGTGGCCACGACCAAATCGTGCTCCCCGCCGTAGACGTCGTCCGAGGCGGCGGCCACCACTTCCTGGACGCACTCCGGGACGGGCATGCCCTCCGACAGCCCGTGCACGAGGTCGTCCCCGGCGGAGAAGGCGGAGAAGGACTCGTTGACCTCGCTGACCTCCGACGAGGCCATGGTGGAGGTCGACCTTGAGGGGTCCAAAACACTTCTTGACTGGATGGCTTGATCGCGTTCTCTATCTCTCCTCTCTTGTTGCACTGCCTTCTTGCTTCTTCCCTCTTCTCGCCTTGGATGCACTCGCCACAGCCCAACAACATCAGCGCAGAACGAGATTCCTCCGCCCAATTCTCCTTCCGCCCATTCAGCCCCTTCTCCCTCCCTGGCTGAACAGAGGAGCCTTGGCCCCACACCAAAAGGCTATTTTGGGCCAGGAAGGACAGGCCGAGACGGACCAACTTGGAGGCCCAAAAATGGATTCGAGGAACACCCAGGACCCAAAAACAGTCTGTGCGAACGTTTACAGATGACGAGGATGTGTTTCAAGCGAGGTTTTCTGCGCTAAAAGTCGCTAAACTGCAACTTGTCTTTTTTGTTTGTGCTTCTGTTCCTCTTTGTGGGCGAGGGCGAGAGGGGGAAGGGGGGAAACGTCGCAGAAGACTGAAGATCAAGTCAGGCTGGAAGGAGGGAAGGAGGGCGGAGAGGACAGACAGGAGAGGAGGAAGGGCCTCCAAAGGAAAAGACCATCAAAAAGAGATCGCCTTTTTCCCTAAATCTTTTTTCGAGTGTGTCATCAAACGGGAAAAGATTAATCATGGAGATAAAAATGATATTCTTTTTGTAACCGCATGTGGTGATGTGACGTAATTATACGAGTCAATGCCCTTTCTATACAATAATACGAATTGTTTTCTACAGTTTAATGTCAACTGTAATCTATATTTATGCGCTAATAAAAAGTCAAGGTAGGCTTAGGTAGCACGTCGTTCTGTTCTGGCCAACTATGCTTACTTTGGCGTGAGGAACTTGTCTTTAGAAAGTGAATTTCTCGTCTTTTTTCTCCTCTTTGTGGCCACATTTTCCCCTGAGGAGAGCAACAGGGCAAAAGAAAAGAAAAGAAAGAGCGAAAAAGGCAAGAGCAAGAAAGAAGGAGGAAGGAGGGGAGGCCTTCTTAAGATCTTGTCCCTCTTGAGGCTGTTCAAGTGCGTGGAGGACTTGTCCAGGAAGGACAGGGATAAAGGCCAGCAGGACAGAGGACACACATCTCTCGCTCTCCTCGCGCATCTCCTTCCTCTCTTGGAGCCCTTGAGCGAGTGCCAGTGCTTCCCCCTCCGCCCGCCTCCCACGGAGCCCCCAGGCAGGAGCCGGGGTCCGACGACGACGCCAGAGAAGTCCTCTCCACTCCAGACGGAGGCCCTCTCCACCTCCTGGCCCCCCTGTCGTGTGGCGCCCTCCCTCCGGCGTGGTCCGTGGCGGTCGCCAAGCGCGGGAGCAGGCTGGACTTCCCTGCTCGTCTTGGCGCCAGACGAGCGAGGCCTTCTCCTCCTCCTCCTCCTAGACGGGAGATGTCGTGGGCCTTTCCCCTTGTCCTCGCCCCGCGCCAAGGTCGACCCTCGAGCGAGGCCTTCCCTCCCCTGTGATCCGGTTGGGCCTTGTCGGTCGTCGGGCCCCTCCTCTCTCTTCACGTCCGCCTTTCTCCCGTCGCCCTGAGGGGGGAGATCCCCTCTCCCGCTTGGAGGCCGCCAGAGCAGAGTGCGTGCAGAGGACGGGGACAGCCAGGGCCAGGCCAGGCGGGGCTTTCTCCATTACGAAGGAGGCCGAGGAGAGGCCAGCCTGGAGGAGAGGAACCCAACCAGGCGAGAGAGAGCGAGAGCGAGATCGAGAGCGCTCCTCTCCTTCCTCTTCTTGTT
>JAAUYJ010207352.1_pt1 | contig 10800 bp, 5 predicted proteins | sample 7278031 | NCBI WGS metagenome assembly JAAUYJ01 (sample SAMN14350222, study PRJNA611818) | marine sediment metagenome | isolation source: surface marine sediment (1.8m) | place: French Polynesia: Moorea | collected 2018-08 | reverse complement strand
ACATCAACAGCCAGAATATCTAGCAATCAATCCTATAGGAAAAGTTCCTGCTATTGAAGACGGTAACTTAAAACTGTGGGAATCAGGAGCAATATTGCTTTATATAGCAGAAAAACATGATAAATTCCCCAATTCTTTAGAAGAAAGAAGTATTTGGTCACAATGGGTTTTATTTGCTAACTCCACTCTAGCAACAGGGTTATTTGTCGAAGCTAGTCGCGATAAAGAAGCACCAAAATTATTGACTGCTTTAGAAGGAATCTTGAATCAGACTCCCTACATCTTAGGGGAAGAATTTACAGTGGTTGATGTAGCAGTAGGTTCAATTCTGGCTTATGTACCCATGATGCTTCCTATTGATTTAAGTCCTTACCCTGTAATTCTGGACTACATCAAACGCATCACTGAAAGACCAGCTTTTCAGAAAACTATTGGTAAAGGCTAATTGTTGAGGAATAAATTTTACTCCTTACTTGTATTTTGGTCTGGTTCATATTACATTGCAAGCTGTCGAGGGGTAACTATAGAAGGCTTAAGAAAGTATATAGAGGAGCAAAATACACCTACTGACTAATTCTATGCCTTCGATGGGCGTAGAAAGAATTAGTGCGCTATCCCTCCCCACCCTCAACGAAGTAGGGTGGGGACACTCGCGAAGAAGTTGTAGAGTTTCTAAGATAGACGATCGCTTTTTGGGTTCAGGTTTTATGATAATGCAATTATGGTGCGAGTTATGCGATCGCTAAAGCTTTTTGTCTCAAAATTGCATACCCTCTTTTTCTCCAGAAATAGAAATTAGTGAATGAAATAAATCAATTCCAAACAAGCAGTACAACCCATGGCTACATTCAACTACGATTTAGGTTCTTTAAATAGCACTCCCACTCAAGATGGCAGTTATTTAAGAGCAGGTTGGTCTGATGTTTATGAATTTGACATCAGTGGTACTCGCAACATTAACTTATCTCTGAATAATATTAGTGCTGGTGATGATGCCGATCTGAGTTTATATCGCGATAGTAATGGTAATGGAATCTTAGATTCTGGCGATCTACGAGTTGGTAGTTCTGCTTTTGGTGGTAACTCTGATGATTCAATTAACTACAGAGCTTCCAGCGGTACTTACTTTGCTCGCGTCGATTACTATAGTGGTGGTAGTGATGGTCGTCTCGACTACGATTTAGATTTATCTGCTACTTACACATGGCAAGCAACTAATACTGTAGCCGTTGAATCGGATTTGGGTAATTTTTCAGGGGATGTTTATCGCTCTGGTTGGGTAGGTAATACTGATACTACTGATACTTACGAATTTGACCTTGGATTGTTTGAGGGTGTAAATATCAGACTTTATGGATTGAATAATGATGCAGATATCCGTCTGATTCAAGACCGAAATAATAACGGTATTGTTGAAAGTAATGAAATTATCGAAACATCTGCTTTGGGTTCTAATAGCAGTGAATCAATTTCAGGAATCGATCTATCTGGAACTTACCAACTTCAAGTTTATCAATACAGTGGCGATACCAGCTATCAGATTAGTTTTGACCATTACACTACTGATTTTGCTTAAATTCTAGCTTTATATCGGTGAAATGCGATCTCGTCCTCAGTGAGATCGCATTTTTCCAAGCTTTTAGTTATAAAGAATAATTCACTTTGAAGCAGCTTAATATACTGCTTCTTTTTTTATCTCAAAACTGCATACCCTCTTTCTCTCCAGAGATATAAACTCACAGAATGATAAAAAAGGAAGAAATTAATTATGGCAACTATACCTTCAGATCCTCTCTTTTCTCAACAATGGCATCTTCGTAATACAACACCCGGTCTTCTCGATCTTAATGTAATTGATGTATGGGACGATTATACTGGTGCTGGTGTTGAAGTCGCTATAATCGATGATGCAGTACAGCGTAGCCATCCTGATTTAGACGGTAACTATTCTATAGGAAAAGACTGGGATTTTCTAGATAATGATACTGATCCAAGTGGTGTTAATGGTAATAACCACGGTACTGCAGTAGCAGGCATCATCGGAGCAAATGAAGGCAATGGTATTGGTGGAGTAGGCGTGGCTTATGACTCAACCATTTTCGGTTTCCGAATTGGTTTCTCAGGAGCAACATTTCATCAAAATATCACTAGTGCAATCAACAATGCATCTGGTCAACTAATGACAGCAGGCGTAAATCGCGAAGCTGATGTTGTCAACCTCAGTGTTGGGACTAATGGATTCTTTGTAAACAATGCAGTCCTAGACGGATTAAATACGGCGATTGATAATGCTGGTATTTCTGGACGTGATGGACTCGGTACAATTCTGGTCAAGTCAGCAGGTAATGGTCGTGCAGAAAACCGTGACACCAACGATTCCTCATGGAACGCAAATAAACACACAATTTCTGTGGCTGCTGTGAATCAAAATGGATTTGTTTCAGACTACAGTACTCATGGTGCATCAGTTCTGGTGTCGGCTTTTGGGACTCCAGGTGAAGTTGTCACTACAGATCGTGTAGGTAATGAAGGATACAACGCCTCTAGTAACTATACATCTGGCTTTAACGGAACTTCAGCAGCAGCACCAATGGTATCGGGAGTAGTAGCATTAATGCTGGAAGCCAATGAAAATCTTGGGTGGCGCGATGTTCAAGAAATTCTGGCCTATTCTGCTCGTCATGTTGGTTCTGAAGTTGGTTCGGGTTTTAGTGGTTCTGAAGAATATGCTTGGGGATTTAATGGTGCTAATAACTGGAATGGTGGCGGTTTACACTTTTCTAATGATTATGGTTTTGGTTTAGTTGATGCTAAAGCAGCAGTGCGTCTAGCAGAAACTTGGGGTGATAATTCTCAAACCAGTGCTAATGACGTTATAGCTATCGAAAACTGGAGTAGTCCTACAGTTATTACAGACGGTGATGCTAATGGGATTAACTTTTTTCTCAATGAAAATACCTCTAATATTTCGATCGAGCATTTTGAACTTAGGATGAACTTTGATACCACTTATACTGGTGATGTTGAAATTAGGGTTACTTCTCCTAGTGGTACTACTAGCACTCTAATTGATAACTCTGGTGGTAACACTGATTTTAATGGTGATTGGACATTTACGAGTAATGCCTTTCGTGGTGAACAAAGTAGTGGGCTTTGGACTGTAAATGTTGTTGATAGTTTTAGTGGAGATATTCTAACAGTCAATAACTTGTCAATTTATTCTTGGGGTTCTGAAATATCCAATGATGATACTTTTATTTTCACTGAGGAATATTCTGACTATGACGGCTTGTTTGGTCATACCCGCTCAATTAATGGTGGGCTAGGCACAGACCAAATCAATGCTGCTGCTGTAGACTCCAATACTACAGTTAATCTCAATACAGGCACAGGCTCGATTGATTATGTTGGAATTACCACTTCTGGAATTGAAGATGTAGTTACTGGTGACGGTCATGATTCTCTGATCGGTAACTCTGTTAATAATAGCCTTTCTGGAATGCGGGGCAATGACACTATTATTGGAGGAAGTGGAAATGATACTCTTCAAGGAGGAGACGGAAGTGATATTCTAACTGGTTCTAATCCTAATGTTTATAATTCAGGCTCTGGAGAATACGATGATTTAACAGGAGGAGTAGGAGCAGATATTTTTGTTCTCGGAGATTCTTATGAAGCTTACTATCAAGACTTTGGCTACGCTACCATTACTGATTTTGATTGGTCTGAAGGGGATACAATCCAAGTCTTTGGCAGTGCTAGTGACTACTCACTCCAAGAAGATACATTCAACGGTGGCATAGATATCTTGTATCAAGGAGATTTAATTGGCTATGTGTCAAATACTACTGATGTCATTATCTCTTATGACTTTACTTTCGTATAAGTTTAGCTGAGTTTGGAACAAAACACGATCGCTTTTTTGCCGAGTTTTATCAAAGAGCGATCGCTTTTTGATAAACGACTGCAATAAATATTTAATTTATCAAGACTGCCTCTTTCAAAAACTGCATAGCTTCTGCGTCTCTAGATATATGTAGTTATTGAACAGGATGAGTTTGGGTAATAACGATGAAAATACTATGGCACAAGTTGTTACTTAAATTAACAATTTGGTTAGTTTTAGAAATAGTTTTGAACCTAATGGGAATAGATAATATTGTTGATTATAGCGAGTATATTTTTACTCATAACAATACTGCAACAGCATCAGTTGATGTGTGTTTTACTTACATTATTGCTTAATATTTAAAAGTTAATTTAAAAGTTTATTCTTGATAAATATATTTCAAGTTTTGATGAATAGATTGAAGCTTGTGCTTGCTTATAACAGCTGAAATAATTTAATAAAATACTTAAAAAATACTGGATAAATTAGATAGGGAATATGTAATTAACTTTCTTTGAATATTTATACAAATGATTTTGTCCAGGTATTTAATTTAAATAACTCATAAAATATCATTTATGCTAACTTGATTTTGGCTTAATTTAAAAGATTTTTTGACAAAAAAAGTTAAACAATAATTACAAAATATTCATCACAATCTAAATTAGATTAAAGTACTTTAAAAGTCTAAAGAACAATCTCTGGTATCCCCTATACATTTTGTTTACATTTTTGTGTCGTTTATTTATGGGTAATTTTTTGTTTGATTAAGAACAAAAACCAGGATTATATTGTGTGTAATTAGATTAAAACAATGACAATTACTATTTTAATCTAGGAATTGTAAGGAGTTAATGAATATGAGATCAGCTAAATTATTAACATTCACAGTATTAGCTACTGGAGTAGCATTAGGAGCTTTTGTTGATTCGGCAGAAGCTCAATTTATTACAAGAGAAGGTCATGGATACTCTGAAAGAGGGGGAGACGAAGAAAGTATATTTAATACATATATCTTGTACGATCAAAAACCTGATGGTCAGCTTATATTAGATAATGATGGAAACTTAAATAATAATCGAGGTCTCTTTATTGGGGCTGTCGAAGAATTTAAATCTTATAATAATTTTAAAATCGATCCTTTTGATGATGACCCTAATAATGATTTCGTTAATTTCGATAAATTACCAGGTTATGATTTCATGTATAATATAGCCAATTTAGAAACAAGGTGGTTGAAAGACGACGAGATAAACAGCGAGTTAGGACTTAAAAGCAAATACAAGGGAAATATTATAGAATACATCATTTCGTTTCAGGTAAATAGCAATTTTAAAATTGATTTGTTAAGTCTTTATATTTTAGATACTGACCTAGTCTCTACAGGAGTTTTTGATCCTGTGAAAGCAACTAATGATCTGAGTTACATATTAGAAAATGAGCTAATCGATGAGGCAATACCTTTTTCCGTAGATGGAGAATTTGAAGATTTTGGGTTGGAATTTATTGATAATAAACTTTACAATGAAGAAGAGCTTGATTTCATGGAGGACTTTCGTGGAGGACCTAAATTTGAGGAAACAATTGAGAGTAATCCTGTCCCAGAGTCTACTTCCATAGTAAGTTTACTAGCTTTAGGAGCAGTGGGTCTAAGTTTTGGAATGAAGCAAAAAATGAAATAGAAATAGCCAAGCATGTTTGATGAATTTATCAAAAGAGTTATCAAATATGCTTTGGTAAATTGTAAATATTATCTTTTTTTGTAAAGTATAGAGGGTAAATAGTCGTAGATTTACTTTCTATAGGATTCGTAAAATTATCTCATCTGTTATTATCTGTTTCTTGTGCTATGAAACTATTTCTAGTTAAATTCGGCTTGATTAATGGAACTGCTTTATTTTATCTTTTTATATCTCACCCCATAGTAGCGCAGCAAATCATTCAAGATACCACTCTTCCTGAAAATTCTGTGATTACACAAGAAGGTAATAGAATACAAATTGATGGAGGAACTAGTAGTGGGAATAATCTATTTCATAGCTTTGAAAAATTTACTGTCTCTCCCAATAACACTGCTGTTTTCAATAACCCTATAAATATTCAAAATATTTTTTCTCGTGTGACGGGTAGTACAAGATCGAATATTGATGGCATTATTCAAGCTAACGGTACTGCTAATTTATTCTTAATTAATCCTAATGGTATTATTTTTGGTGAAAACGCTTCCCTAAATATTGGAGGTTCTTTTTTTGCTACTACAGCAGACAGTATTCATTTTACAGATGGTACTCAGTTCAGTGCTACAAAACCATTAGAACAACCTTTATTAACTATTAACACTCCTATCGGTTTAGGATTTGGAGAAACACCAAAAGATATTGTTAATAAGTCCCGTGCTTCTGATAGAAGTGGTCAATTTTTTGCAGGACTTCAAGTGGAATTCGGCAAAACCTTAGCACTTGTGGGCGGTCAAGTATCCTTAGAAGGAGGATTCCTGACAGCAGAAGGCGGAAGAGTTGAGTTGGGAAGTGTTGGTGCTAATAATTTTGTTAGCCTAACTCCCAATAGTGACGGCTGGATATTAGGCTATGAAGAAAGCCAAAGTTTTCAAGACATTAGTTTATCTGAAGCATTTATTAATGTTATTGGACGCAAAAGTGGGGATGTTCAAATCCAGGGAAAAAGTGTTTTATTGACTGAAGGTAGCCAAATTTTAGCTATTTCTTTTGCTGAGGGGCAAGCAGGAAATGTAGAAATTAAAGCTTCTGAACTAGTAAAATTAGAGGGTGCTTCAGAAAATATTGGAACTATTACGAGTATTTTTAATGAAGTTGAAGGAGAAGCTACAGGAAATGGCAGTGAGTTAATTATTGAAACAGAAAAGCTAATTATTAAAGATGGAGCGCAGTTATCAACTGGTACTTTTGGCTCTGGTCAGGGAGTAGCTTTGAGGGTTAATGCCTCTACATCTGTCGAACTAGAAGGTAGTAGTAATACGCTAGAAAATGATCGACCTAGTGGTTTGTTTGCTCGTGTTCAACCAGAAGCTACAGGTAATGGGGGAAAAATCACATTAAATACTGGACAGCTAATCATCAAAGATGGAGCGCAAGTATCAAATGATACAAGAGGAATAGGTAATGCAGGAGATTTAGAAATAAGTGCCTCGGAGTTCATTTTATTAGAGGGGACAAATCTAGATAATACAGGAGTAAGTGGTATATTTTCTCAGGTTGCAACTGGAGCTTCAGGCGATGCTGGAAATTTGACAATTGAAACTGGACAATTAAATATTCTAGATGGAGCACAAATATCAACTTCAGCCAGGAGTAGTGGTCAAGGAGGAAGTTTAACAATTAATGCCTCAGATTTTATACTTGTCAGTGGAACTTCTCCATTGGGAGACGCTTTTAGCAGTAGTAATATTTTAGTCTCAGCCGAGCTAGGAGCTACTAAAGATGCAGGATCATTAATAATTGAGACTGGGGAATTAACAGTTGAAAAAGGAGCAAAGATATCTGCCGATAATTTTGGTACGGGAAAAGGAGCTAATGTTACTCTGAATGTTGAGAAGTTGACTCTTAAAGACGGAGGAACAATAGGAGCGGGCTCTTTGCTTCAGCCAATAGGCTTAGTAGAAGAAGCAATTGTAAGCAATGAACGTGGTTCTGGTGGAACTTTAACTATCAACGCTCAAGAATCAATAGAAGTAACAGGTAGTGGTTTTATTGGCGATACTCCTGTCAAAAGTAGCTTATTTACTAGAGCCGAAGGAACGGGTGATGCAGGAGATTTAATTATTAATACTCCCAACTTAACCGTAAGCAATCAAGGAGAAATTACGGCTCAATCTTTGGGTACGGGAGAAGGTGGAGACATTACCCTGACAGGGAAAGAACTGACTATTAATAATGGTTCGATTACTGCTGCTACTGCCAGTACTCAAGGAGGAAACATTATCCTTAATCTAGACGATAATCTCAACTTGATTAACAACGGAGAAATTACCGCCACCGCAGGAACAGCCCTAGCAGGAGGAGACGGCGGTGATGTTACGATTAAATCTAACTTTATCCTTGCTTTCCCGACAGATAATATCTACCAAATAACAGCCGAAGCTTTTGAAGGAGATGGGGGTAATATTGAAATTGCCACTAATTCTATTTTTGGCAGGGAATTTATTAACATCAGTGCCTCTTCTCAATTTGGTATCGATGGAGAAATTGCCATTGATACCCCTGATGTTGACCCACTACAAGGATTAGATAATTTAACCACAGAAGTAATAGACCCCTCCCAATTAATTTCCCAAAGTTGTTTGGGTGGAAATCAAGCAATAGCAGGAGAATCAAGCGAATTTATCCTTACAGGAAGGGGTGGTTTGCCTCCTAGTCCCAATGAATCTTTAAAAGGAGATGCAACCATATCCCCCGAATGGCTCGAAATTGAGTCTTTAACTACAGAAAATCCTAAAAATATCAGAATAGAAGCTCAAAAAGAAACTTCTAGCTCAAAATTACCTGAAATTGTCCAAGCAACTGGTTGGGTTAGAAGAGCCAATGGTAAGCTCACTCTGGTTGCAGAAAATCCTCATGCTGTTTCCTTGTCTTCTGTTAATTATCCTGGGTGTCGGTAGTTGTTAGTTGTTAGTTGTTAGTTATTAGTTTTTATATCATTTTTAAATTGTTTGTCTTTTAAAAATCATCTAATGCAGGATTTTACGAGTCTGGAATAAAGGGCTCTACCGAACCTGCGATGTAAAACTGTTAGAAACTAGTCATTAAAAGTCTTGCTGTGCAAGACTTTGAGTTCTTGATAGTTTGATGCTTGTATGTTTTTTCCTAAATCCGTTTACAGATAAGCCTTTTACCCAAATTCAACACTGTAAGTTCGGTAGAGCCGAATAAAGCTCATGTTTTCACAATCGATATATACAAAATCACTGGTAATTTTCCGAGGGAAGAAAGATATGGTTTAATCAATCAAATACGGAGAGCTTCAGTATAGCAATTGAATGATAGATAAGGACATCTCTTAATTCCTCTGCGCCCACCCCCCTTATTAAGGGGGGATTAAGGGGGGATTCGCGGATGCGCGAAATTATTTCCTATTGTCCGTTGCGCTTTACTTTGACTGCTATATCAATAGTTAGAGAGAATTGAGTCGTTTTTTAGATATTGCCCAGGGCAGTGCTTATGAAGTTAGAAGTCGATTATTTATTGCTAGGGATTTGAAATACATTACCTGGGAAAAATTTAAATTCTTAGATAATCAAATAGTTGAAGTCTCTAAAATGCTCAACTCCTTAAACAAAAAACTAACAGCTAACAACTAATAACTATAATGAAATACCTTAATTTAATATCCTCTCCTTTCTTATTCCTGTTCCCTCTACCAGCTAATGCTCAAACTATTCAACCCGTAATTCCCCCAGAGCCAGAAATTACCGAACCATCACCCTTACCGCCTTTAGAAGAGAATATTCTTACTCCAGAGTCAACCCCCAATCTAGCTCCTTCTCCTGTACCCCTTACTGATACGGTTATTATCAGAAAATTTGAAGTTTTAGGTAATACGGTATTTACTCAAGAAGAATTAGACGCAGTTCTTAAACCCTACACTCTTCGTCCTATTTCTTTTACCGAACTATTAGAAGCTCAGATTGCCTTAACTAATCTTTATTTAGAAAATGGCTACATTAACTCTGGTGTTTTTATTCCGCCTCAAGATATTGAAGATAGAGTAGTTAAAATTCAGGTGGTAGAAGGTATAGTCGAAACAATTGAAATTACAGGCTTAGATAGACTTAATACTAACTATGTTCGCAGTCGCTTGGAATTGGCTACAGGTGCGCCATTAAATCAAAACAAACTATTAGAAGCTTTGCAACTGTTGCGGTTAGACCCTTTGATTGCTGGTTTATCAGCGGAATTATCCGCAGGTGTCCATCCTGGCTCTAGTATTTTAGAAGTTAAGGTACAAGAAGCAGACGCTTTTCCGGTCTTAGTCAGTTATGATAATTATCGCGTTCCCAGTGTGGGTACAGACCGCAGACAAGCCCAGATTACTCATAATAATTTACTAGGTTTTGGCGATCGCGTCAAGATAGCTTATATTAATACCGATGGTAGCGATTCTCTCAGCGATCTTAGTTACACTATCCCCATCAATCCTTACAATGGCACGATTCAATTGGTTCATCGTCGTACCGATAGCGAAATCATTGAAGAACCTTTCGATGAACTGAATATCGAATCTGAATCCCGTCAATATGAAATCGCCTATCGCCAACCTGTATATCAAACCCCCAATCAAGATGTTGCTTTAGGTATTGCTTTTACTAGGGATGACTCCAAAACGCCTCCTTTAGCGGGAGTTTTCTCTTTATCTAGAGGCTCTAATGAAGCAGGAGAGATTAATATCTCCGCTTTGCGTTTATTTCAAGAATATGTAGCTCGCGATGAAACTCAAGTCCTGGCTTTTAGTTCTCAGTTTAGTATTGGGATTGATCTGTTTGACGCTACTGTTAATGGTGACAATGAACCAGATAGTAAGTTTTTTGCCTGGCGCGGACAAGCACAGTATTTTAAATTGTTGAGTGAGAATACCAGTTTATTGGTAAAAGCAGATTTACAATTAGCAGACCGACCTTTAGTAGCTCTAGAACAATTTAGCCTTGGTGGTGTTTATAATGTGCGCGGTTATCGTCAGGATTTATTATTTGCGGATAATGGTTTTTCCGCATCGTCGGAAATCAGAACTTCTATTTTAGAGATTCGTCAATGGCAAACTACCTTACAATTTATTCCTTTTGTTGATTTTGGAACAGTGTGGAGTTCTGACGATTTGGAATTTGACCAAAATACTCTAGTTTCTGTGGGTGCAGGTTTGAGGTTACAAGTATCAGACTT